>Ga0209426_1000578_pt1 | contig 34346 bp, 27 predicted proteins | sample Deesub1362B_J571_FD_187697 | JGI IMG/M metagenome (GOLD analysis project Ga0209426, IMG submission 187697) | Deep oceanic, basalt-hosted subsurface ecosystem from Juan de Fuca Ridge flank, Pacific Ocean, CORK Borehole 1362B_J2.571 (SPAdes)... ...
GTTCACTCACCCTTTCGACAGTTGTCGACAAACCTGGTTGGACGTGGTGCAATTGCCTCCATTTGCTCCCCGCGGGGTGAGCCGCGGTCGGCAACTTTCTGACATCCTCACCGACGCGCTTCCCGCACCCGCTCCGACGGGAGCACCGCGGCTGCAGCGGCGACGATGCGATCGACCTCGTCACGATCGCGCACGTGGCCGGCCAGTCGGTCACCACCGGGCGAGCGGGATAGCGTGCTCGCCAATCAGACTGCGCCCTCTGCGATTCCGTGGGATCGTCCACCACGGGCGCGCCATCGATGAGATGTTGCGGTCGGATCTGGATGTCCCGAAAGAGCAACGCCCCACCGCGCGAAAGGTTTTGGCACGTCTGGTCGATGAGCATGACGCGGACGGCTTGTCGTATTCGACGGTGTGCGACCACGTTCGGAAACGTCGCCCGCAGATCGCGGCGGAGGCGGGTCGGCCGTTGGAAGCAAGGGTTTGTGCCCCAGACGTATCGGCCCGGTACTGAGGCCGAGGTCGATTTCCATGATCTGTGGGTGGTGCTGGCCGGGGTGAAGACCACGACCGCGCTGTTCACCATGCGGCTGTCGTTCTCCGGGTGGGCAGCGCACCGACCCAAGGCCAGGAGGCGTTCTTGGAAGGCCACGTCTACGGGTTCGCCCGCCTGGGCAGGGTACCGGTCGACAAGATCCGCTACGACAACCTCAACAGCGCGGTCAAGCAGGTGCTGTTCGGGCGGTCTGCTGGGCGGATTATGCACCCGCAACCGTTTCGCGGGATGTGAGCTTTGCGCTTCCCGCCCACCACCCGGCTCGGACTTCCCCGCAGGCGGTCGCTGACTGAGCACATCCGCCGATACTGCGATAGGCTTATTCCACGTCGTGCACGCTCGGTTAAGCGGACAGCCCGAGAACGCGGCGGACGGTCGGCGCGGCCCGCCTCACTCGTGGTAAACACCATGTCGTCTAACTGATCGGTCCTCTAATGAGCGTTGCAGCCAGTGCTGACCCGTCTCCTATCGGCTATGTCATCGAATGCCGCGGCGCATGGGTGCGGGCCCAGATCCGCAGTGTCGCCTCGGTCATCTCTGTCACGGGAGGTCTTGATGGGGCCAACGTCGAGGCCGTGCTGGGCCACCTCAGTCGATTCACCACCCTGGGCAGCCCGTTGATCGTCGATGTCGACAGCGCCGACATCGGTGACAGCGCGGCCTTCGAGCATCTGCTGGCGACCTTCGGCGCCCAGTGCCGCCGCCACAGCATCGAGTGGGTGCTGGTCGCCAAGGCTGACCGTTGCCACCTGTCACCGACCGATGAGCAGCACGTCCTGCACGCCGATTCGGTAGCTGAGGGCTTGCAGCACTTCGTCTGGGCCAGCCACGCACGCCGAAACATTCCCCAGGCCCGAAAAACGAGGGGCTCGGGTCGGGGTCGCTGATGCTGCGGGTGCGGAGCCACTGCCTCGGGCCACGGATCCGACGATTGCCTGCAGCGTTAGACGGCGCCTCTCTGTGTCAAGAGCCTGGTATCGGGGTCGGTTGTAGGGTGGCTGCTGGTAGGCCCGGGAAGTGACTTGTCCGAAGCGTGAGTGTGCGGGGTTTGAGCTGGCCGCGCTGGATGTTGGAGTTGCCCCCGAGTGTCCTCCCGGGCCTGCCCCAAGTCTGGCTGCGTCGCGGATGAGCTGTCGGTAGACGACGTCGGAGAGGCGTCGTTTGAGGCAGCGCAACGCTTCTCGGTGGCACTTTCCGGCAGCGCGTTTTCTTCGGTAGTAGGCCCGCCCCGGGGTCTCACGGGCGATCTGAGTGATGGCCATCGTGTGCAGGCAGCAGTTGTTCTCGACGCGCTATAACGGGGAATCAGTTGGGGCGGTGCTGTATTGGTCGACGGCCCCTATCGTTGATGGGTATGTTTGCCGCGGAGGCGAAGGCGCGGTCTACGGGCGGTGTCGCTGGGTACCGATATGAAGGATTGCGGTCCCGAGGACGTCTGCGGCTTTGAAAGCCACGCTGGCTCCCGCGAGAACCGGCGCGGCGGCTTGAAATCCTGGAACTAGGGCTGCCCCGTAGGCTGCGAGTGAGGCACCACCGGAGGCCACCTCGAGTAACCCGCTGACGGGATGGCCGTGAGACGCCGAATTCACTCCTGTCTGGAGGTTGGTAATCGCCCCCGTCGGGGTGGCCGCGCCACTTAGCTGGACCAATTGCCTGCCGACGGATACCACTTCGCTGATGGCAGCGCTGACAGACGGCACTGCGGCGGTGCTGACAGACCGTCGTGCGCCCGACATAGTGGCAAGCGCGGGTGAGGTAGACGGCGAGCTTACCGTGTTCGCGCTCAGGACAGTACGGATCGTGGTGAGTCCTCCGGGCGCCTTATGGGCAGCAGCAGTGAGTGAGTCAATGTGGACAGCAGTGGGTGTGGCATTTGATGATTTGCTGGCAGCGGCTGGGTTGCTGGTGTTGCTGCTTGACGACGGTTCGGAGTTGGGAGCACCGACTTTCACCGATGTGATGTGAGAGCTGCTTGATTGTTTACTAGGTGACGAGTTGCCGGGCGCGGCGTCCGCGTGCGCTACCCCCGACCCGCTGGCCAGCGTGGCGGCACCCACACCCAGCGTGACTGCGCCTGCTCCCAGCCACACGTACCCCTGGGTGCGGGCGCGATGCTCGTTCATTGCCCGGTGTCGACCCGTCATCTCTCAATTCCCGTCTCACGTCTTCACGTCACCAATCTGACCTTGACCCTGTCCCCAATCGAATTAATACCCCAGGAAGGGACGCGGCGGCCAGCTGACACTGAACCATCCCGCGTTTGATGCACGTTTGATGCACGTTTGATGAACACTTCTTTTCGTAGGAAGGTGCATTTCATGACGAGCAAGTACGATGTCGCTTGCCAGGATGAGATCCCCCCTCCCGAGACCGTGGAGGCACGATCTCGGGGCGCCGCTTAGTCTTACTTAGCACTGCGCCGATGCCGGTCGCCGCCGCCAACCCCGTCCACCACGGGCAGGTGGCGGTGCAACAGCAGCACCTCGACCAGCTCACGGGTTCCCCGGGCCATCACCGTGAGCACGTCGCGCCGCGGCCCAGAACGCCTCATGGGCGGCGGTGAACACACTCGCGCCGTGTGGCTCACGATGCCATTTCTCGCAGAGAAAACGGCTTGCAATCATGTTTTACTGTCAGTAAATGCGATGTAGCTGAAACCTCGGCATGCGCGACTGTCCTTGCCTGGTGTCAGGAGGAGGGTTGATGAAATGAGTTGCTAGGCAGCAACAAATCTAAACAGCGCGACGAATCGTTGACTGGAATGCTGCTGCTGTTGCGCAGTTCACATTGTTGCTAAAGCCGTGCTGAAGTCACTCTGGCGGGCAGGAATTTGACCGCGGGAGTGCAGAGGACGCCATGGCCGCCGCTTGACCGTCCTGCCCACGCCGGGCCGCACCCACGTGGGCAGCCCGCTTCCTACGATACCGACGGAGGTCACACCATGACCGTGGACATCACCACCGACCCGCCCGCTCAATTGACCGCTCCACGCGCGACCACCGGCACGTTGGGAGAACTGGACGTCGACATGGTGGCGGCGCTCTGCCGGGCGAGTACTCGGCGGGGATTCAATCCGTTCATCGACATCGACTGGGACGCACCCGAGAACCTGTTGGATGCGAACGATCCGCGCTGGCAGCTCGATCCCGCCGTCGCTCCGCTCGCGACGACGTCTTGGTATGCGCAGCAACCACTTCAGCGGCGCATCGAGATGAGTCGCTGGATCACCGCGAACATCCTCAAGGTCACCCTCCAGTTCGAAATGATGTTGATCCGTGGCGTGATTCACTACGCCGGGACCTTGCCGAACGGCTCTGTGGTGTTTCGGTATCTGCTGCACGAGCTGACCGATGAATGCCATCACATCCAAATGTTCCAGGAATTTGTCAACCGCTCGGGCGACGACGTTCCCGGGATGCGGCGAGGCTCACGGATCTTCGGGCCAATCCTGGGCTTTATTGGCGGCTACGCCAACATCTTTCTGTTCATCGGAGTTCTGTGCGGGGAGCAGCCTCTGCACTTCCAGCAGACGCTGCAACATCGTGGCTCGACTGCGGTGCCCCCGCTGCTGAACAAGATCACCTCCATTCACCTGGCGGAGGAAGCCCGGCACATCTCGTTCGCCAACCAGTATCTGGCGCAGCGCGTTGCCGCGGCGGGACGGTGCCGGCGGATGTTGTACGCCTTGGCATTCCCTGTCTACCTTCGGTGGTTGATCGGCGAAATGATCGCACCACCACGCGCGTTCGCCCGGCAGTTCGGCATTCCCCGGCGCGTGTTCAAGGCCGCCTATTGGCGTAGCGCCCGATCGCGGCAGATGTTGGCTGAATCGGCCGCTGACGTGCGGCGCGTCGCCGAAGACCTTGGGCTACGCACGGTCTGGTCACGGTGGCTGTGGTCGCTGCTGGGTATCGACGGGCGGTTACCGCGGTACCGCGGTGAACCCGATCGGAGTCAACCGTTCATCCGTATGGCAGGGCTGCCAGCAGTGATGTGGCGGCGTGTAGCGGCCGCGGCGATGATGGCGGGCGTTGCTCTTGCGGCGACACCGGTCGGGTTGCGGATCATCGCGGTGGCCGCGGCCGCAGCAGCAGTGTGGGCGTCCTACCATCTGCTGCGGGCCCGTCGCGGTGGTGTGGTGGGCAACCAGCCTTTTGAGTGGCCCAGGCTGGTTGTCTGGGTGGTGGTCTGCGTGGCCATGGTTCCCGCCGGTGGGGTGATCGGACTGGCGTTGGTGGTGTTCATGATCCTTGCACTCGCCGAATTCATGCCGACGTTATGACCGAATTGCCATCCTTACTATGCACGCGCCGGTCGGCTGACATCGGTTAGCCTAGCTGGCGGTCGCCGGTGCGGGAAAGACGATGGCGGGTGACATCGCCGGAGGAGGCTGCGATGGGCGCGGCGCCGGTGTAGGTGGCGAACGCGTCGGCTGAGCGGAAGCGGGTGAACGGTGCCGACTCGGGCCACGATTTTGGCGGCGTTGAGGACCCCGATTCCGGTGAGCTCGGTCAGGGTGGTTCCGGATGCTTCGACGGCAGCTGCGATGTCGCCGGCGGCTTTGGCGATGCGACGGTCGAGTGCGCGGATCTCGGCGACCAGGACTCCTGACACGGAGTCAGTGCCCGGTCGGTAGTTCTGTGCTGTGATCTGCGGATTTGCCGGTGTGTCGTGGTGCGACCCGGGCCTTGATGCGTAATAATAAATAGACTTAATTGCTGCGATTCTAGGGTGGTGGATGATGGCCGTGATGACCATGCAGCCGCCCCTGCCGCTGGCGCCGCAGGACGCCCGCCCGATCGGTACCGCCGCGGCGATCGTCGAGGACGACAACGGCGGCCGGGTGTTCGTGCACGGCAATCTGGCCTACGCCTGGGATTGCGGCGACGCCGTGGCGCGTCGGTTCGCGGCGGTGTCGCTGGTGAGGATCAAGGCGGCCACTCAGCTCGAGGTCGCCGAGGCGTTCGCGGTGAAGCCGGCGACGGTGCGGCGCTGGGAGACCTGGCTCACCGACTCCGGCGTGGTCGGGCTGCTCGGGGAACGTAAAGGGCCCAAACGCAAGTCGAAACTCACCGCCGAGGCCGTCGCCCGCATCCAGCGTCTGCGCGACGGGGGCGCGTCCTACCGCGCCATCGCCGCCGAGACCGGTGTGTCGGAGGGCAGTGTCCGCAACGCGATCGTGCTCGCCGATGACGGCGCCCGCGCCGAGGAAGCGTGCCCGGCAACGACGTCCGATGTTCCTCCCGGGCCTGAGCCCGAGGTTGAGAAAGATTGCTCTGCAGCGGTTTCCGATGATCTTTCCGGGCAGGTGCCGGTGTTGGCTGATCCGGTCGACCGTGGCGCCGAGCGGGTATTGGCGCGGTTCGGGTTGGTCGCCTCGGCGCCGCCGGTGTTCACCGGGTGCGCACGCGCCCCGCTGGCGGGACTGTTGCTGGCGCTGCCGGCGCTCGCGGGCACCGGGCTGATCGAGGATGCCCACGCCGTCTACGGCGGGTTACCCAACGGGTTCTATTCGCTAGACACGATGCTGTGCGAGAGTGTGTTCCGCGCTCTGCTGGGCGAGGCCCGCGCGCAGGGCGCGGCCCGGATCGATCCGCCCGCGCTGGGTCGGGTGCTGGGGTTGGACCGGGCGCCGGAGGTCAAGACGATCCGCCGCAAGATCAAGTATCTGGCCGAGGCGGAAAAGGCCGGCGACTGGATCGCCGCGATGGCCGCCCGCCATGTCCAGGCCCGCCCCGAGCAGGCCGCAGTGCTCTACGTCGACGGCCACGTGCGCGCCTATCAGGGCACCCGCAAGATCGCGAAAACCCATGTGCCCAGGTTGAAGTTCCCCGCCCCGGCCACGCTGGAAACCTGGGTGGCCGATGCCGTCGGGGATCCGCTGCTGGTGGTGATGGCCGAACCGGGCGCCTCGCTGGCCGCCGAGCTGCGCCGGCTGATCCCGCAGCTGCGCGGCATGGTCGGCGATGACCGCCGGGTGCTTGTCGGGTTCGACCGCGGCGGCTGGTCGGCGACGTTGTTCGCCGACCTGCACGCCGCCGGGTTCGACACCCTGACCTGGCGCAAGGGCAGGATCGCCGACGTCGAGGTTCACTCGCCCATTCGACAGTTGTCGACAGACCTATCATCATCGCCTGACATGTGAGACAAGACATGTGATCGATCTGTTTATACAAGATGATCTGTCGCGCCGCAGGCGCATCCGCTCCGCATTGAACTCCGAGAGCGACTCAGCGGCGGTCAACCTCACATAGGACCCATCGCGGCAGTGAAGTCTTCGTAGCGCCTCGGCTACTCCAGGACAACTACCCGGCAATCGCCGTGTCGTCAGCTGAGGGGCATCACGACACCCACGAAGGGGATGACGATGTCGAGCATTTATCAGCAGATCGGCGGTGGGGAGGCCCTGGAGGCGGTCGTCGAGGACTTCTATGCCCGTGTCCTCGCCGATGAGGAACTGGCCGGCTTCTTCAGCGGAACGAATATGGCGCGCCTGAAAGGCAAGCAGGTGGAGTTCTTCGCGGCCGCCCTCGGCGGCCCCGAACCCTACACCGGAGCATCCATGAGTCAGGTGCACCGGGGCCGCGGAATCACCATGCACCACTTCAACCTGGTAGCCGGACATCTCAGCGACAGCCTGGACGCTGCGGGTGTTCCCGGTGACATCGTCGAGCAGATCATCGGTGCGATCGCACCGCTGGCATCCGACATCGCGAGCGTGCCCGCCGGAGCGTCCAGGCACCCACCGCCGACGCGCGCGGTGAGACCCAACCGACTCAGCCCGAGTCGGTGCCGGTGCAGTTGACGAGGCGACCGTCGGCCGGAACTGCCTTTCTACGTGGTGGGCCGGGTGTCGATGTGGATGTTGCCGTCGTCGGTGGCCCTGACGTGGTAGGGGCGGACAGTGTCGCCGCCCGCGGCGAGTTCGGCGCCGCTGGCTAGGTCGTAGGTGTGTCCGTGCAGGGGGCAGACGACGACGCGGTCGTCGATCAGTCCATCGGCCAGTGGTCCGCCGCGGTGCGGGCATACGGCTGCCAGCGCGCGCAGGGTGCCGTCGCGCAGCCGATAGACGGCGACTTCGGTGCCGTCGACGTCGTAGGCCCGTCCCTCGCCGACGGGGATGTTGTCGATAGAGCCGACGCAGTGCGAGCTCATCGGTGGCTCCTGCTTTTCGCGCGGACGCTCATCGCACCGGCACCTGAGGCAGCACGGTCAGCGGCAGCGAGGTCCGGAACTGGCCCGGGGTAGCGGGTTGCGCGCCGTCCTTCCACGGGTCGCGGTAGGCGTCGACTGCCTTCTGCATGTCGGCATCCAGTCGCTCGCCGAGGCCGTCGCGGTCGGCCACCACGACGGCGCGGATCTCGTCGATGCTGATCCGCGGCACCCAGGCGTAGGTGCGTTCCAGCCAGTTGGCGTTCTCCCGGTAGTACTGCAGGAAACGTCCGGTCAATCGGATCACCTCGTCGGGATCATCGACGGTGGCCAGCAGGTCGCCCTTGCGGATGTGCGCGCCGGCGGCGCCGCCGACGTAGATCTCCCAACGCCCGCCGTCGATGGCCACCACGCCCAGGTCTTTGCAGAGGGCTTCGGCGCAGTTGCGTGGACAGCCGGTGACGGCGAGCTTCATCTTTCCCGGGCCGGCGATGCCCTGGAAGCGTTCTTCGATCGCGATACCCAGCGCGGTGGAGTCACCGACTCCGAAGCGGCAGAAGTCCGATCCGACACAGGTTTTCACCGTGCGGAAGCTCTTGCCGTACGCGAAACCTGAGGGCATGTCGAGGTCTGCCCACACCGCGGGCAGGTCCTCCTTGCGCAGCCCGAGCAGGTCGATTCGTTGCCCGCCGGTCAGTTTGATCATCGGCACGTCGTACTTGTCGGCGACGTCGGCGATCGTGCGCAGCTGCGCGGAGGTGGTCACTCCGCCCTTCATCTGGGGGACGACCGAGAAGGTGCCGTCGCGCTGGATGTTGGCGTGCACCCGGTCGTTGATGAACCTGGCGTCGCGTTCGTCGACGAACTCGTCGGCCCACATCATCTGCAGCAGCGACGCCAGCCCCATCTTCGAGGTGGCATCTTCGCGTCCGTCGGGTGCCAGAGCGGCGAACACCGAGGACACCGAATGCAATTGGAGTTCACGAATCAGATCCATCAGTTCCGGCTTGGGGTAGGGGATCCCGGGCACGTACCAGCTTGCCGACGGGTCCTCCTCGACCGCGCCGTCGGCGGCCCACTCCACGATCTGGGCGACCAGTGATTTGCAGGAGCCGCAGCCCTTGCCGGCGCGGGTCGCGGCCATCACCCCGGCCACGGACTTCTCGCCGGCGTTCACGCACGCCACTAGCGCGTCCTTGCTGACACCGTTGCAGTTGCAGACTTGCGCGTCGCCGGCCAGTTCGGCGACGCCGACTTCGGCGTCGGGGGTGCCGATGTCGAACATCAGCGAGATCCGTTCCTCTGGAAGCGGTAGGCCGCGGTCGAAGGCCTGCATCAGGAACGCGACCTTGCGGACGTCGCCGACCAGGGTGGCGCCGACCAGCTTGCCGTCGCGGACCACGATGGTCTTGTAGATGCCATGTTTGGGTTCGGAGAATTGGACGAACTCGTCGTCGGGATGCTCCGGTCCCTTCAGGCCCATCGACGCGACGTCGACGCCGGCGACCTTCAGTTTCGTGGCCATTCGTGACCCGTGATAGGCCGCGCCGGTATCGGTGCCGGTGAGGTGATCGGCCAGTACGGCGGCCTGTTCCCACAGTGGGGCGACCAGCCCGTAGACCTGGCCGCGGTGTTGTGCGCATTCCCCGACGACGTAGACGTTGTCGTCGTCGATGGAGCGCATGTGGTCGTCGACGACGATGGCGCGCTCTACCGTCAGGCCGGCGCGTTGGGCTAGCCCGACGTTGGGTCGGATGCCGGCCGAGACGACGAGCATGTCGCAGGCGATCTCGGTGCCGTCGGCGAACACGATCCCGGTCAGCGCGCCGTCGGTACTCACGACCTTTGTGGTGATCGTGTCGGTGTGGACGGTGATGCCGATGTTCTCCACCGAGCGGCGCAGGATGGCGCCGGCGGCGTCGTCGAGTTGGGCGTTCATCAGGGTGGAGGTGGCGTGGACGACGTCGACGGTGAGGCCTCGGCTTTGGAGGCCGCGGGCGGCTTCCAATCCGAGCAGCCCGCCGCCGATCACGACGCCCTTGGTCTTGCCGGTGGCGTAGTCGATCATCGCCGCGCAGTCATCGAGGCTGCGGAACCCGAACACCCCTGCGGTCAAGGTCTTGTCGTCGGCCCACATCCCGTCCATCGGGGGGAAGAAGGAGCGGCTGCCGGTGGCCAGAATGAGCCGGTCGTAGTGCATCGCGGTGCCGTCGTCGGCGTGCACGACGCGGGCGTATCGGTCGACCTTGACCACGCGGACCCCAGCCCGCAGGTCGATGTCGTTGTCGAGGTACCAGTCCACTGGGTTGAGGTAGATCTCGGCGGTGTCATCGGAGCCGGCGAGCACATTGGACAGCAGGATGCGGTTGTAGTTGCCGTACGGCTCGTCACCGAAGACGGTGATGGCGAACGCGTCCGCACCGCCGCGGGACAGGATTTCCTCGACCGCGCGGACCCCGGCCATCCCATTTCCGACCACGAGCAGACGGTCTTTCACGATCGGCTCCCCGTTGCGTTGCGCCGTGGCGGGTTCTTCCAGGGTGGTCATCGCGGTTGTCCTTCCTTCATGTCGGTGGCAATGTCGGTGAGACCTAGATTTCGACGAGGCCGAGATCGACGATCAGGGTGCCGCTCACCCCGACGGGGGCGGCGACGAACAATTCGAGGACGGTGTCGGCAAGCAGGTCCTCCACCACCCGCAGCGAGACGTGGGTCGCGGCTTTGGCGCCGATCGGGAAGTACCGCATCGGGGCGCCGTCGCGGACCAGAAGCACCGCGACCATCTCGGTGCTGCTGTTGCCACCGCGGAAGTACACCGGTTGCGTGGTTGACCCGGCCGGGACGGTGTAGGTCAGCGACGCATCAATCACGAACGGGGCGTCGAAGCCCTTGCCCTCGAACTCGAAGATGCCCTGCAGGAATCGGGCGGTGCTGCTGTCGTTCATGGGCGTCGATCCTCACTTCGTCGGGTCGGCTCTACGGCCGCGGTTCGGTGACCTCGGTCTACGCGCCGAACGTGGCGGACGATTGCCGGTGTCTCAAGGCCGATTGATCGGGTGTGGACGCGCGACGAGTGCAACGTCTGCACGCGTGCGTTTCACTCGACAGGCCGGCCCGCTCTGCGGTCATCCAGCAGCTGCCGTGGTTTCGGCCTTGACGTCGTCGGCCGCGGAGAGCGTGGCTTTCGATGCCGTGGGGCGGCGCACGTAGGCGAACCAAGTAATGGCCGCGCACACCACGTAGAAGGTCAGGAACACCCAGAACGCGGACGTCGCTGACTTCGCGGCGGACAGGTACGACGCCCGCAGCACCAGGTTGATCCCCACCCCGCCCAGCGCCCCGATGGCGCCAGCGACGCCGATCAGCGCACCCGACATCTTCCGCGACCAGGCGGCCGCGTCGGCCGGTTCGACCCCGACCAGGCTGTGGGCCTTGGCGGCGAAGATCGATGGGATCATCTTGTACACCGAGCCGTTGCCGAGACCGGACAGGATGAATAGCACCACGAAGCCGATGACGTAGGCGACCATGGTCCCGCCAGTCGGGGGGCCCTTGGCGGCGTCGGCGATCTCCCCGGCACCGGCCAGCCAGCCCGCGGCCAGGATCATCGCCCCGAACGTGTAGAGGGTGATCTTCCCGCCGCCAATGCGATCGGCGAACCAGCCGCCCAGCGGCCGGGACAACGAACCGAGCAGAGGACCTAGGAACGCGATCTGCGCGGCGTGCAGTGAGGCCGCCGCGCTCATCGCGGCGGTCGCCGGTTTGCCGTGGGTCAGCCCGGCGAGGAAGTTGATTTGGAGCACCTGCCCGAAGGCGAAGCTGAACCCGATGAAGGAGCCGAAGGTGCCGATGTAGAGCAGTGCGATGAGCCACGAATCGCGGTGGCCCATCACCTCGATCATGGAGCGGCCGTTGGTGCGTTGGTTGGTCAGGTTGTCCATGAACAGCGCCGCACCCACCGCGGCGATCGCGATGAACACCAGATAGACCGCGCACACCAGATGCGGCGCCCGGTTCCCGGCGTTGGCGATCACCAGCAGTCCGATGAGTTGGATCGCCGGGACGCCGATGTTGCCGCCGCCGGCGTTCAGCCCCAGCGCCCAGCCCTTGTAGCGCTGCGGGTAGAACGCGTTGATGTTGGTCATCGAGGAGGCGAAGTTGCCGCCGCCCAATCCTGCGAACGCCGCGACGATCATGAACGTGGTGTAGGAGGTGCCGGGCTGGCCCATGAAGTACAGCGTCAGCAGGGTGGGCACCAGCAGGACCAGGGCGGAGAAGATGGTCCAGTTGCGGCCCCCGAAGGTGGCGGTGGCGAACGTGTAGGGCAGCCGCAGCACCGCCCCGACCAGGGTCGGCACCGCGACCAGGAAGAACTTGCCGGCTGCGTCGATGTGGTAGACGTTCTGCGGCATGAACAGCACCATCACCGACCAGATCGACCACACGGAGAACCCGACGTGCTCGGCGATGACCGACCAGATCAGGTTGCGCCGAGCGATCGCGGCGCCACCGTTGTTCCAGGCGTCGACGTCCTCGGCATCCCAGTCATCGATGTCATGTTTGCGCACCGCTGATCCGGACATGGCACTGAAGGTAGGGAATTCATGTTGCGCCGACGCTTCCCACGATGACCGGCGCATTACGGCACGCTGACGACAGCACCGTCCCGCGGTGAGAACCCGGCCGAAGGACGCACCCGATCCGGGCCCACCTCCATGCCGCACCGTCCGAGCCGAGTCTCGGCCTCAGCGTCGGCTCGGCACGGCCACTACCGACTTCGGCGCCGTATCGCCGTCATGGGATTGGAGCGGTGGTAGCGGCGCGGTCGGTGTCTGTGCGCTCCAGGGCGACCGCGCAGACCTTGAATTCGGGCATCCGCGAGTACGGATCGAGCGCGGGGTTGGTCAGCCGGTTGGCGTTGCCGTCGCCTCCCCAGTGGAAGGGGGCGAATACGGTGTCCGAGCGGATGCCGACCACGATGCGGGCTGCCATGACCGCCGATCCGCGGCGGGTCCGCAGCCGCACCAGCTCACCGGCTTCCACGCCGATGCGGCGCGCCAGCGTTTCGTGCATCTCAATCACGGCCTCCGGTTCGGCCTCGGCGAGCGAGGCGACGCGCCGGGTCTGCGTGCCGGACTGATATTGGCGCAGCAGTCTTCCGGTGGTGAGGTAGTACGGGTAGTCGGCGTCGGGCAGTTCAGCCGCGCCCGCGTGTTCGACCGGCAAGAAATGGGCGCGGCGGTCGGTGGTGGGGAAGTCCTCGGTGAACAGTCGCGGCGTGCCGGGATGGGTCTGCGACGGGCACGGCCAGAAGACGCCTTGCTCGGCGGCGATGCGGGCGTAGCTGATGCCGGAGTAGTCGGCCTTCCCGCCGGCGCTGGCGCGACGCAGTTCGTCGAACACCTCTTCGGGATCGTCGGAGAATCCCTTGCGGCCCAGCCGTTGCGCCAATGCCCGCATCACCTGCAGGTCGGTGCGGACACCCGGCGGGGGGGCGAGTGCGGCTTCGCGCAGGATGACTCGGCCTTCCAGGTTGGTCATGGTGCCGGCTTCCTCTGCCCATTGGGCGGTGGGCAGCACCACGTCGGCCATCGCCGCGGTCTCGGACAGGAAGAAGTCCGAGACGACCAGGAAGTCCAGCGCGCGGACTCGGTCGGCGACGTGCGTGGAGCGTGGTGCGGAGACGACGATGTTCGATGCCATCACCCACAAGGCGCGGACGCCATCGTCGGTGCCGAGGTGGTCGAGCATTTCGTAGGCCGACAGTCCGGGCTGGGGGAGTTCGTCGGGATGGATACCCCATACGGCGGCGACGTGCGCGCGGGCTGCCGGGTCGTCGAGGCGTCGGTATCCGGGCAGTTGGTCGGCCTTCTGCCCGTGTTCGCGGCCACCTTGGCCGTTGCCCTGCCCGGTGATGGTGCCGTAGCCGCAGTACTTGCGTCCCGGAAGGCCCAGGGCCAGAGCCAGATTGATGTAGGCCACGACGGCGTCCGATCCCGAGCGGTGTTGCTCGGCGCCGCGGGCGGTGAGGATGATGGCGTGCTTGGCGCTCGCGAGGGCGTGGATGGTGTCGGCGATGTCCTGTTCGGGAACGCCGGTGATGCGTTCGACCCGGTCGGGCCAGTAGGTGCGTACCGTGCGGCGCACGGCCTCGAAGCCGGTGGTCCGCTCGGCGATGTAGGCGTCGTCGATCAACTTCTCGCGGACGGCGATGTTCAGCATGCCGTTGGCCAGCGCGAGGTCGGTTCCCGGGACCGGTTGCAGATGGCGGAAGGCGCCGGCGGCGGTCTTCGTCGTCCGTGGGTCGATCACGATCAGGCGTGCGCCGCGTTCGCGGGCCGTGTCGATGAACTGCATGGCCGGCGGCATGGTGTCGGCCGGGTTGGAGCCGACCAGCAGGATCAGGTCGGCTTCGGCGAGGTCGGCCAGCGGAAACGGCAGTCCCCGGTCGATGCCGAATACCCGGGTTGCGGCGTTCGCGGCTGAGGACATGCAGAACCGGCCGTTGTAGTCGATCGCCGACGTGCCCAAGGCAACTCGGGCGAATTTGCCGAACTGGTAGGCCTTTTCGTTGGTCAGCCCGCCTCCGCCGAAGCACCCCACGGCGTCGCGGCCGTACTTGTTCTGCGCCGCCACGATGGCGGCGGCGACCCGGTCCAGTGCGTCATCCCAATCGGTGGGCCGCAGCGGTTCGTCGCGGGAGTCGCGCACCAGAGGCTGGGTGAGTCGCCCGGGATGTTCGAGCAGTTCGGCCGAGGACCAGCCCTTGGCGCACATGCCGCCCCGGTTGGTCGGAAAGTCCTCCTGCACGCCGACGGTCACCGGTGTCGTCGCCACGTCGAGGGTCATCCCGCACTGCAACGAACAGTACGGACAATGTGTCTTGGTCAGCGCCACAGCACACCGGACAAACCACGGCGTGCCCGCACCGTACCAGGCAACGAAGCGACTACCGGGTGCGCCGATGCCATAGCCACCGCTTCCCAAGGTCGAATGCGGACCCTTTCAGGGAGGTAAAGCTAGATCAGCGACGTTTCCCCGGTGTTGCCGACGTGAGTCCTGGACAGTCCCCCGACAGCGGGATGGGGATTGCGCTGATGATGGTGCTCCTCCTCGACACGACCGCCGCGAAGCTCACCGACCGGTGTTGCGGCGCGGACACGTCGTGAGCGCCGCGGTCGCGACTCGTCGAGCCACGCGGTCATGATGGCAATATCGGCAGTCCGACCTTCGACAAGACAGTGCCCTCCTCGTCCGCCGCAGCACCGGCCAACGGCGACACCGAAGGCAATGTACGACGTGTCGCGGACAGCGCTAGGCGCCCTCGGCGTCGCTGACCGTGGCCTCCGAGGAAACAGGACTGTCGAGCGTCATCGGCAGTTCCCGTGGCGCCGAGGACGATGGCTGGTGACTCGCGAAGCTGCGCTGATCCTCGCCAGGCAATGGGTCGTCCGGGTTTCGGTAGTGGATCCGCGAGGTCGGAAATCTCGAGCTCAGCGCATCGATGAGCTGGTCGATCGCCGCGAGTTCGGTTTCCTTGACATGAACGATCCGCTGCGAACGCCTGACCCCGGATGCATCGCCGTTGGTCTCGCGGACTACCAATGACGCGCAATGGTGGGCCAACTCGTCGTTGACCGCAGCCCTGAGGTCCTCGAGCATCTCCTGGTAGTACTCGGCCTGCCGCAGATCACCATGCGAGGCGCCTGGGGCCGGATCAAGCGCCGGACCAGCTGAAGCTCCAACGCGCCGCGTTGCTTCCAGCGCCCCGGGTCGAAGACGCTCCTGCCAAATGGATCGCCCGAGGTCTACGACGCTCTTGCCATACAAATACTGTGCGCGCTGCGACACCGTCATCAGCGCACGATATGAACTTGCCGTTGCGTCGAAACTGCTTCTGGTTCACCAGCCGGTCACCATCTGTTCACACGTCGGGCGATCGCTGTGTGAGCACCTACGCCGACCGCATGCCGGTGCCGCCGCCCCGCTGTTCTCGGTCACCGCCGGAGCGTCACGCACAGCGAGGGCGTGGGGCATAGTGGATGCGGTTGCCGCCGTTGCGTTTGGCTGCGGCGGCCGAAACCTTTGCCGGGCTACCCGGGTGTGCCGCGTGATGCAGCGCATTGGTCGCCGCGGCACTGGGTCAGGAGTGCCACGCCCAGGACGTGCATGGCAACGCGGTGGAATCCGTTGTCGCAGCAGGTGACATCGCCCGCTGGCCGAACCTACGGTTCGACACCACGCCGCGGCGGGTCGAACACTGGATCAACGCCATCGAAATGGGCCAAGCCGCCGCCGAAGCCCTCCTCGCTGGGCCGCAGGGCGCCCGGCCGTTCACCCGATGCCGCGATTCTGGTCCCACCAACACGGCGTCCGCATCCAATCCCTGGGAATGCCCGCCCTGGGAACCGAGATGACCATCCTCGACGGCACACCCGAAAGTCGGCGATTCGTGGCCGGATTCACCCGACCCGCACCCGACGGGCCGATCCTCGTCGGCGCCGTCGCCCTCGACGCGCCGCGGTCACTGCTGCGCTATCACGACCACATCGGCCGATTACTGAGCCCGCACCGACCTACGAGCGGCATGTCACACCGTCGGGGCCGAGGGAGAAGGGGCGCGTCGGTGTAGAGACCCATCTCGATATGCGCCTGACCCAACATGATGGGGAGGGTCGGCGTCGTGGAACGTGGCGCCCTCTCAGGGGCTGGATGGAGGAGGTAACGGCGGATGCGGAGCTGGAGTCAGCGGCGCCGGTTGGGGTGCGTCCTTGGCCTCAATCTGCTGATGATCACCGCACTGGTGATCGCCGGTGTGTCGGCGCATTCCCTGGGGGTGCTGGCCGCTGCCGGGGACTTCGCCGCCGACTCCGTCGCACTGATCCTGGGTCTGCTGGCCGTCGCACTGCGCGACCGGCCGCAACGCGCCGCCGACCGCCCATCGCGGGCCACCACGGTGGTGGCACTGATCAACGGCGCCGCGCTGCTGGCGGTGAGCGTGCTGGTCATCACCGAGGCGGTCAGCCGCCTGAGTCGCGGGACACCTGTAGTGCAGGGGCTGCCGGTGCTGATCGTCAGTGTCATCTCCACACTCGTCATGCTGGCCGGCGCCGCGATCCTGGGTTTCGGTGCAGGCGAAGAGGATCTGCACATGCGGTCAGTGCTGCTGGACACCCTGTCTGACGGGGCCGCAGCCGCGGCCGTTGCAGTGGCCGGCGCCGTCATCGCCGTCACGCACCGGTTCTTCTGGCTCGACCCAGCCCTGGCCGCGGTGATCGCGGTCGTGATCGCCGTCGCCGCAGTCAAACTCCTCGCCGATGGTATCCGGGAGCTGCGCGCCAATCATGAGGCCAACCGCCGCACTGACCCAACCTGAAATCCTCTAAACGCTGACGACAGCTTTTGCGGTCGATAGGGATCAGATTCCTCGCTCACCAAAAGTCCAACCGTCCTGTGGGTCCAGAACCGATGACGACAGTGGGGCCATACCTCTTGACGAAACCCAACCGTCTTCGGCACGGTCACGCGTGAGACTCTCAATGATGGTGTCAACTGCGAAGGTGCCGAGTCCGCTGTTCCGCCTGGACGTCCACCGCCGGGGGACAGTCACACGGTCACCGCCCCGGGCGTTTGCGTGGCATCGGAACAACGACGTTGGCTCCGGAGGTTTCGTGGGTGAGTTCGGTGATCACCGCTGAGAGCGTTCTAATCTTGCTTCGCAGGTGAGCATTCTCGGTAGCCAGTTCCTGGCCGTGATCACGGGCCTGTGCAAGTTGTCGTTGCAGCGCCTCGACATTCGGGGTGACGGGTCCGCACCCGACCATCGCCTTGAACTCGTTGAGCAGATCGCCGTAGTGTTCGTAGAGTCTCTGCCGCGGTATTCCCGATTCGTCAGCCAAGGCCACGACAGTGCGCGCGCCGTTGCTCCGCTCGGCTTTGTTGTCTCGGAGGCGGCTCATCGCGGCACGGACCTGTTGGTGTTCCTCATCGTTGCGTGCGGCGGCATCGCCCATGAGGGTCATTCGTTGTCTTCGTCCTGTTGTGGGGTTGTCATCGGCCGGATTAATTCGTGTTCTGCGAGGGCCTTTCGGTGCTCGATCAGGCGAACCTGAATTCGCTGCCGCAGCGGTTCGGGCAGTTCGAGTGCCGCCAGGTCGCGTTGGAGTGCTGTGACATGCAGGCGGAGGCTGGCGGCGTCGCGGTCGGTACGGGCGGCATTGACGCAGCCCAGACGGCACCGACTCCAGAAGGGTTCAGCGGAGCTGTCGGCAGGTTCCAGGCAGGCCGCGGTGGCACGTCGGAACACGCATGTCACGACCGCGCCGTGGTGGATCTGCAAGTCAGGGTTCGATAATGCGTCGTTGATCTGACTCTTAGTGGTCACTGTCAAACCCGCGAATGTGCTTGCCCGCGCGATGCGGGCCCGATATTCCTCAGCAGCCGGACCGGAGACGTGTTCACCACGCTCGAGCCGTTGGGAATCGTCGTGAATGGTCTCAGCACGGTGCAGAAATTTTTCGAAGGTGATGTCATCGTGAAATCCCGAATCAGCCCCGCCAGCATAGCCGTGGATCATCTGTGTGTGCAGGTGGCCGTATTGCGTTGCGCCAGCAATGGTTCCGCCGGGTCGCCGAACGATGTGCCATGCCAGGGTCCGCCGCAGGCGCGGCACCTGAATGCTGCCATGCGGATCGCCGGGTATCGGCGGATGACTGACTACCGGAGCCACTTCGTGGTTGAACCAGTCGATGAAACGAGTGATGTCGGTGTTGATAGAGCCAGGTGTTCGTGTACGGGTGGCGCCGAAGGCGAACCGGTTCTGGGAGCACATGGCGAATGCCGGGAAGAGGAGGTCGCTGACCGTGATCTGTTCCAGAACGGTGACGGCGTGGGCGGTTTCGTCAGTGACGACCCACGGGATCGTGGCAGGTGACCGCTCCCGGCGACCGTCGTGGGCCTTCAACTGCTGGCCGGACATGAACGTCAACTCCAGCTTGGGGTCCCGGCTGATGCAGCCGCGCCGCAGGTTGAGTGCCTCGCCGGTCCGCACACCCGAGAGGTAGGCAATCACGAGGAAACAAGCAACCGTGACGTGGCGGAGCAGACCGACGAGTTCACGCGCATCGACCGGTTCGTCACGCCAGGAGTGGGTGCCGATGGTGCTGAATGTGTTGGCACGCAACATATCCACGTCGATCGGCAGTCCGGACGTCGCCAACATGACCGGCGTTTCGTTCATGCGTTTCAGTTCGGTGTGGTGCATCCATCCGCCCACCGCCAGGCCCATCAGGTCGACACTGGTCACCCCACCGGTCCGGATACCGGGAAGTGAGGCGTCGTTGCGGTCGAGTGCAGCAAGCAGGCATTCCAGTTGGGCTTTGGTGGTCTCGAATACCGACACCGTGCGCGTAGGAGCCCGGCGGATGGCGGGCGCAATCTGGTGGGCGAGGTGTCGCATCGCGAGCAGGTTTCGCGCGGCGGGAAGCAGATCGACGGCCACGGTCTGGGTGACCGCGATCGCCGCGGAGAGCAGCGGTTCCATGACATCGGGATGAATGCGAGGGGTCGTGTTGGGCTTTCCCCAGGATGACTCGTAGTGGGCGAGCCCCCGTGCACTCGCACCGCCCCACAACGGGCCCGCCGGGAGTCGACATTGTGCGGGCAAGGTCTCCCTGTAGAGGTGTAGCCGCATGATGGCTTGCAGCGCGCAGCGTTTGGTTCCGGCGCTGTCACCGTTGGTCTCGGTGACGTGGCGCAGATAGTCGTCGAGGTGTTCTGTGCTGACCTGGCCGAACGATGTCACACCAGCGTCGGTCAGCCATGTCGTGTACCGCCGCAACGGCACCAGCTCGCCCAATATCGTCTTGATATGCGGATAGGTCGATCGGGCGCTGTCAAGGCGGGGTGCGTCGTCGACGATGTTGAGCAGGGCGAAGAGGTAGAGCTTGCAGGCGTGGCGAAAGGCCGGCGGGAACCCCTTCCAGTGCACGGCTTGTCCTGCACTGTGTCGGTCTTCGATCGCCGCGGATAGATCCCACACTGGGTCGCCGAATCGGCTTCGGACCCCCTCGACGTACAGGGTGCGGTTCAACAGCACTTCCGTTCCCGGCGCGATGTCGATACCGGCCACGACGTCGAGTGCCTCAGCCGGGCAGGTCATGATGCTTCCAGGTGTCCGGACAGCAAAAGCGTGACCGTCCGATGATCGTCGTCGGTGATGTTGGCGCGCGCCGCGTCCAGCTGGGCGTGTTCGTACTCGGAGAAAATGTCGTCCAGTTGCGCGAGCGGACCCGCGTGATCGGCGATCCACTGCCCAAGAGGCATCTCCTTGCGCAAGTCGCGAAGCCGGTCGGCAACGACCAATTGAACGGGGAGGTGCCGCGGGAAGGCGCGGGCGTTGCTGCAGTCCAGGCATGCCATGAAGGACTGGCGACATCGTTTCCCGTCGACCGGTGAATGCTCGAAATCGGCGCAGGTGCCCAGCACGGCATCCTGCCCGGATCCGTCGTCGTGGCCCTCTGGGTGCATCGTCATGGAACGGCGGGCCAGCGCTTGGGTCACCTGACCATCGAGTGCCTCCCGCACGATGTGGAACCCCTCGTCGCGCACGGGCTCCATTCGCCCCAGATAGCGCGCCAACGTGCCCGGTGTGTGGGCGGTGGGCGCTCGGACCTGCTCCAGGTAGGTCTTGCGCAGTCGATCCATACTGATTCCCAGGAGCAACTCGTCGTGCCCAGCATCGCCGGTCAGCCACGGCGCCATCCACCGTCGTCGAGCGACGACTCCGGATGCGGTGCTGCTGATTCCGTATCCGAACAGTTTCCGTTCACCGTGGTCGGGTTGGGTGCTGTAGTAGATGAACGCTTGCTGGTTTCCGGTCAGCGTGCGGGCCGGTTCGGTCAACTCCAGCAGCACCATGAAGACCCCGTAGGCGGTCGTGAGCGACGTGTTGGCCACCGCGGTGCGCCGATCCTGGCCGCCAAGCGGGCGTAATTCGGGGCGCAGCGCGGTCACTGGCACCGTCATCACCGATCTCTTCCCACGTCGGGGTTTGTCGGCGCCGAGGAACACGACACCGGGTTCTTCGGGGCTGCTGGCATGGCGATGCGGGGAGGGTAGCGATTCCAGCGTCGACAAGTTCAGCCCGGTCAGCGCGGCCAGCAGAACACCGAATGCCCATGCCTCGCCCGGGGTCAGATGCAGCAACGACATCAGACGGCAGCCACCGGCTGCGGTTACCGCCCGACGCGTCACGAATGCCCGTGCACCAGAGGCGGTGCGCGAAAAGTCACCCTCCCGAGCGCAGTGATCCAGTGCCTCAGCCAGGCTACGGCTCGGGTCCGCGCGAGGAAGGTGATCGAACCGTCCCGCACGGAAGTCGGCGACGATTGCCCAATGAGTCTGCAGTCGGGTCCGCGCCCGTCGAACCATTCCCCGTGCCACGACGGTGATGCGGCGAAGCTCATCGGCGGAATACGGTTGTCGTGCCGTGTTCGTCTTCGGGTGACGCACACGCGTGAACGCCTGCCGTGCCTCGTCGGAGACGACGGGACTACAGCGCAGCAGAGTCTTCAGGCCATGCAACGGGCCAGGACCGCTGGGTACCCGACACGACAGAGCGAGGAGCCGGGCATCCGCGGCAGACAACTCAGCCAGTCCCTTTATTCCAGGCCGGTTGTCGGTCAGCCAGCAGCAAGCATGTCGGGCGCCCTGCCACAGCGCGCCGGCGCCCCGTAATCGCTTGGATGAGCCCAGCGCACCGGTGGCGTCCTCGAACGCGATCGCAAAGTCGTGACGGATTCCGTCGTTGGAGGGCAGCGAACCGAAATCGAAGTCCTTTACCTGCGTGCCATCCTCGCTGACGAACGTCACGATCAGCCCGCGTCGCCGCGCTACGGGTCGCCACGTCGAATCTGGCTGTGCTGCAGCATGACCCGTCATCTTTGAACCGTCAGCACCCGCGACTCACCAAAACCGACTGTTGCGACGAGACGCTCCAGGGATTCCCGATCATCGGCATCCATCAGCGCGATGAGCTCCTCGACCTGCAACACCTGAAACGGCTCCAGATAGACGCTGCGCGTGACCTCGGCACTGCGATGGCCCAGGAGTGTCGCCAGGAGAAACCAGACATCACCGAGCTGATTGCGGAAGTCACGCTGCTCCTCCCTAGTCAACATGTCGGTCCGGCGCCACGCGACGAACGTGGCAATGCAAAACCAGCGAAGCGCAAAGGAATGCCGCAGCATGTGCGGACGACACCACAGCGGCGAACTTCCAGATTCCGCAAGCGCTTTCGCGGCTCTGGTGTTCGCGCGGTCGAATGTCTTGTACCAGGCATTTTTGGGGCGAGGTGACCCGTCGTGATTGAGCCACAGCCACATCGGTTCCAGACCATCAGTGCCTCGGCGGAACAGCTTGATTCGTGTCGATGGCCCGAGTGCGTCCAGCCGGACGGTACGACGCGATCCCTTGTCGTCGACGATCTCCAGTTGCCCATCACGCCGAACATGCTCAAGGACCCATCGATCCGCAATCTGCTCGTATCGACCGGCACGCTGCGCGCGAGCGATAGCGCCGGTGCGACTGCCTTCCTGCAGATAGAAGTGAACCTGCTGGGCGACGCGACGCCGCATCCAGAAGGTGCGGCCGCTCCCATTCTTCGCGCAACGCGACGCGACGCGGGAACGCAGGAGTCCCTCCGAACCCGGCTGCGGAACCTCGACGGTCAACATGCTCGACCATTCGCCAATTCGCAAACCCGTCCCGAACAACCCCTCCACGAACGCGACGTCGCGATCCTCCGTCACTCCCCGCCAACCCTGGCGCGGCAAGCCTTCCAACGTGAAACCACGCAACCCCAGATTGCGCCACAACCGAAATGCCTGCGGAGTAAGCCATTTGACATCAGATCGGCGCAACCCCGAGGGAGTGCTCTCCAACGCAGCGTGACCCCCTATACCTCCGGAGGTGGCCATCGCACGAGCTCGGACGGGGTTGTCGATTCCGTGCTGCTCGGCCGCCCACCAGTAGAACCCGCGAATCGCCGCGCGGTCGACGCAAAAAGTATCGGCGCTTACATGCTGAGGGTTCTCCCGAGCCGATAAACGCCACTCCTTGAAGGCAGCAAGTTCCGAGCGCGACGCCAGATCCCATCGAACGCCCAGGACGTTCAAAAAATCCAGCCAGACCTTCAACGACAAGGCATAACGGCGCACAGTCGTGGTGGCCCGCCCCCTCACCAGCGGGTCGCGCCAGTAGGCGTTCACCAACGCGTCCGCCCGACCCCACGGATCCAGATAGAAGGGAGTGCCCTCACGCGCACCGTTGCGCTTCGCCCACACCTCGACATCGCCCAGCCCGGGAACCACGTCATCCACCGGCTCGAATCGGCGAGCGAAATCGTAGAAATAAAGAGTCCAACCATTAGCCGTATCACCAGCCATCTCCGGTTTTCCTCTCACCTCACGGGCGTTGCCCTCATCATCACCGATACGAATCCCAGAACGACTTCGACACGCCTGTCGGGCAGTGAACAGGGGACTGCATGTTGCCTGGGCACACCACAGTTGTTGTGGTTGCGATGACATGTGCCAATGCGTCCTGCAGTGATTGCGTGTCGCGTGCCAACGAGTAGGTCCCCGAGATCGGGCCACCGGGATCTTGATTGGGCCCGCAACTCATGACGACCTCTGCGCTTGGGTTCGTGGGAGCCTGTGGGTTGCACGCGCCGGGCGGATATCCATTGGGCAGCAGAATCTTTCGTGGTGAAGGTGCTGACGTGTGGGTCGTCGGGGGAGGGCTGGCCGTCACCGTGTGGTCGTCGTGGCCGGAAAGCGCCAGCCAGGCCAGCACCACCGTAACGAGGACTGCCACTGCGGCACCGCCCAGCAGGACCATCGACCGCTTGGACCCAGGGTGGTGGGCTGGCCTGCTGGACGGGACTGGCGTCACTGATACGCGCGGCGGCAGGGGGGTGGTCGGGGAAGGACGGGGGGAGGGACTCAAGGCGTGCGTGGCCGCAGCGGCAAACTCACCGGCCGTGGTGTAACGATCCGCGGGACGTTTGGCGAGCGCCTTGGACATGACCTCGTCGAGCGCCGGGGGAGCCCAGGGCAGGAGCGCTGAGAGCTTTGGAGCGGCTTGCTCCACATGCGCGTGGGCCATGGCCGCGGCAGTGGAGTACCCAGGGAACGGGACTGAGCCGGTCAGGAGTCGAAAGAACGTGCACCCAAGCGAATACACATCAGCGCGCCCGTCGATGGCGGTCTTGCCGGTAATCACCTCCGGTGCGGTGTAGGCGAAACTAGCAACGAGAGCGCCTCCAGGCTCGCGCTCCGATGTCGCCGATACGACCTCGGCTGCGCCGAAGTCGGCGAGGACGACCCGTTCCCGCCCATCCGGGCGTCCACTCAGCAGGATGTTCGACGGCTTGACGTCCTGATGAACGATCCCGCACCTGTGGGCGTAGTCCAGTACCTCGGCCACCTCGGTGACCACCCGTAGTGCACGCACAGGGGTCATCGAACCGGCCTGCAGTGCGGCCTCGGCAGTGGTGCCCTCGACGTAGTGCATCGCGATCCACAACTGCCCGTCCTGGGTCTCGCCGCGAGCGTAGATCGCCACGACGTTCGGGTGTGCCAGCCGAGCGGTGGTCTGACCCTCCCGCTCGAAGCGAGCGCGGATTTCCGGATTGCCGGCCAGTTCCAGGGGTAGCACTTTGAGCGCCGCCCACTGGCCCAAGACGGAGTGCCGCCCCAGGTACACCACGCTCATACCGCCGCGACCCAAGACGCGGTCGATACGGTAGCCGGCAATCTCATCGGGCTGGTCGGGCACCGACTCAGGCTCGCTCACCTGCAAACCTCCCACCGGCGTTTCTACCATCGAACGCGAACTGTACGGAATCCGTGTGGCCGCCTCGCTCAAAGCCCGCTACCCCTACTGACTACCTTTAACGCTCGGGGATCCACACCCGCTGTGCTCGATTGGAGCTGCAGTAAATAGCTTGCCTGCCAATGTAATTCGTAAGCGTTCCTACGATACTGGGGTCGCGGTGAGCGAGGACCGCTCGATCATTGGCAGAAGTGATTCCCACCCGCATGTACGGATACTGTCCAAGCGCCGGGTGAAGAACTCCGGTCGAGTCGAGATCGACGTTATAGAAGGTGAGTGCCCTTGTCGGCCATTGCAAGGACTGAACTGTGGGTAGCTCTGGCACGCATTGCCCGTCGTAGACGACGATCGCCGGCGGCCGGTCCGCAGCCATCAGTGAATCTTGGCTGACAGTGCGGGCGATTTCGTACCTTGGGTACTGTTGTCCCGTGTAGTCACCGATGCGCATCTCCATCCCGTTGCTGCGGCCGAACATGACACCGCCAAGAAGATCGCAGGCAAACCGGTCGGGCTCGGCCACGTCGGGCCCAGCTTTGGGGTCGTAGAACTTTTGCCAAAACGCCGTGAACCGGGCGTCGAACTCCCGCGCGTAGGGGTCGCTACCTCGACGTTTCAGCTCGGTCAAGGTGGCGAAGGTATCTTCGCCAAAGGCGACAACGGCAAGAAATGTATAGCCAGCCTGCAAGGGTGTTGTGGGAACGTGCGGGCGTATCCGCAGCAAGTCGGCTGCCAGGCGTTTGGCTGCGCTGAGAGTGGTGATCCCAAGAAGCGGGTCGATGGCGATTGGGGACGCAGACGCCACCTCTGGACGGCTAGTGCCGATCCGAAACCACTCCACCTTGTTCTGCCCGAGGCCCTCAGTCATGTGTCCTGAGGTCACATTCCGCAGCTTGGATAGGGTCTCGTCGTCTGCAACGTCGGAGTCGATTGTCGTGACGCCGTGGCGGGCCAGCACCATTGGGTACAGCACGTCGAAGCCCAGATTCGTCAAAACCGGACCCTCGAGGTAGCACGGCTCGCCTGTGTCAGGACAGAAACCCAGATACGCTGCCCCTATCTGCGAGTCGCGTTCGGCGTGCCGGTACAGCGCGGCGAATGTCTTTGTGGCAGAACCAACGACGTGCTCCGGTTGGCCGAAATAGTCCAGTAAAGCCCTACGGTCGTGCTCGTCGCCGGCCAAGGCCTGTGGTGCTTCGAACGTCTGCTGATAAACCCCAAGTTCGGCCACCGCCTGCGTATATCCCGCTGGCCAGCCATAGGCCTGATCGAACATGAACAACACAGCGGAGCTAACTACGGGCTCGTCGCCCTTCTCCAATGCGGCCTGCAGCTGGCGGTGAGGGCCGCCCGCGTCGGCGACGCTTTGTTGGCTGAACTGGAAATACGCCCGCGTGTCCTTCAAGAACCTCGCGAAGGCCGGTGTGTTCTCTGTTCCAGAAGCCATGCCCGATCTTAACAAACATTACCTAACATGAGCTATGTTTTTGCTGTTGTTTGGTGGTGGGTGGTTCGGTGAGGAAGTGCAAGTTGCGACGACATGCCCGCGCTACGGCTACGGCGCCGTGATCGTGTCGGACCGGCCGACAAGGTGCGCTACGTGGCTCAGAACAGCAATCATTTCCAGCGCCTCCCCGGGGTCGGGTTCCGGCCAGCCGGGATGGGAGACGAGGTTGCGGACGGCCAAGAAGGCGCCACGTACCAGAGCGGCCGCAAACCGGACTCCGGGCCCAGAACGGCACCAATTCGTCATGTGACGATTAGGGCGGGTCGTTCTCTCCGCGCGGACCTTTCGTGGTTTGAACGACGAGGAGGGGATTCACTACCCGGCCCCGGCGCATCATTGTGGGCGCCGATAGACATGCGCGCGGTGCTCGATGCGGCCGACGTAGAGCACGCGGTCGTCCTCGAGAATGCGATACGTCACGCGGTAATCACCGCGGCGCGCCACGCGCCAGCCTTCGAACTCGAACCGCAGCGGCTTCGACAGCCGGTACGGCTCGACCGGCAAGGTGGCTGTCACGAACTCCGCTATCGCGGCCGCGACCTTGTGCGGCAGGCGTTCCAGCGCCCGAATCGCCGCTGGCGATAATTGGACCGACCATTGGCCCGTCTCGCTCACATGAGCCCGTATCGCCGGCGGAGATCCTCGCCGGTCATCGTGTTACCGGCGGCGTAGTCGACGTCGGCTTGGTGCAGTTCGTCAACGAGGCCTGGCGTCCGTAGTGCGTGCAAGGTTTCGTTGAGCGATTCCAGATCGTCGGCGGAGATGAGGACCGCGGCGACGCGGCCGTGTCGCGTGATCTGAATGATTTCGTGCGTCGTGTCGGCCTCGTCGACGAGGGCCGATAGCTTGTCCTTGGCTTCGGTGAGAGGTACTGTCTTCATACTCGTAATATAGCCGTTAATCTGGCTTTTAGATAGCCTGATATATAGCCGATAATAGTGATTATGTCAGGTAAACGTCGCCGTTTTCATTTGATGAATCATCCCCGCCTGGAACTTGTTGGTTCCGGACGCGCGGGGCTGTTTCGCCATAACTGTTGCGTCGCAGTGTCTTTGATCTGTCGGGTTAGTTGTATCCCGGTGGCGATAGCAGACGGCCGGGCCGACACGACGCAATGAGCGCCCTGCGGATGATGGATCTACCAGTACCGATGTGGTATTGATTCATTAGATGATTCATTGAATCATCAAATGAGACCGGTTGGGAGGTCGAATTGCCCGTCGATAAGAGCGGTCGCGTGTTCCTGGTGGGCTCGGTGCCGCTGCTGCATCCCGAGGTCCAAACGGTCGAAGAAATGCTCGAGGGATGGCGCAACCAGCAACTGTGCCGCAACCTCGATCACGACACGGTCGACGGCCGTATCGGCTTGGTTCGCCGGTTCATCGCGCACACCAATGAGTTCCCCTGGTCGTGGACGCCGGCCATCGTCGAAGAGTTCTTCGCCGACTTGCGCGGCATCAAGGGCCGGCGCCAGTCCACAATCCGTGGGTATCAGAACGGCCTTCGCCTGTTCTGTTCCTACATCGCTGATCCCGACTACGGCTGGGACCGCGTCTGTGAGCAACGATTCGGCACGCACCCGGCCCAGGTGTTCTTTGCCTGGAATACGGCCACCCACGTTCAAGACAACGAACAGGATCCCGAAAAGCGACCCTTCACGAAACAGGAGCTGCAGGACTTTTTCGACCACGCCGACGACCAGGTCACAGTGATCGCCAGTACGAAGAAGAAAGGTTGGTTGCCGGCTTATCGGGACGCGGTCATGTTCAAGGTCGCCTACTCGTACGGGGTCCGCTTTAACGAGCTTCGGCACCTGCAGACTGTCGACTTTTCCCGCAATCCGCATGCGCCGGAGTTCGGTCGCTACGGCGTCGTGAAGGTGCGTTACGGCAAGGCCAAGAAAGGCTCCCCACCCAAACGCCGCACCGTGCTGACGGTCTTCGACTGGACACCGGAGATCATCGCCGACTGGCTCACTCACGGCCAGCCTTACCTCGACGACGGCATGGATCTGTTCCCCAGCGAGCGCGGCGCGTTGGTCGCCGAACGCACCCTGCTGCGCCGATTCCGGCGGTACTGCAACGATCTCGAGCTCTCCGCTGGGCTGGATCTGCACTCCTTCCGCCGGTTTGTCCCCGCTTAGTTCCCGTGTTGCGATTGGCCTGAAAGGCCCGGGCGTGCTCGGCGTTTCTGCTTTGGTGAGGCCGTGTGGTGTTTGTATGGTCTCCAGTCGTGATCTTGAGCTTTTTCTCGTCGCAGGGCTGGCAGTCCTGGGGTGTCGAGCACCGGCCGGTGATCCCAGAGGGGATGCCGGTGCTGATCGATGACGACTTGCTGTTCGAGGACGGCCCGGCCGTGCCGCGGCCGACGACGGTGATCAATCGGTGGTTGCGGCTGCTTCCGGCCAGCGGGGCTCCGGCGCCGAGTTCGTGGGAGAACTACGCGCGGGCGGTCAAGGAATGGACGGAATTCCTCGCCGAACACGGTGTGGGCCTGTTCGATTCGCGAGACCGGCTCAAGGCAGGGCTGAGCCGATACGCCGAGCACCGCGCCGCCGGAGCAATCCGGGCGAGATTCGCGGCGACCACGTGGGCGCAGCACATGAGCATCCTGTCGCTGTTCTACCGGTGGGCGATGGACGAGGGATACGCCGAGGCGGAGCCGTTCACCTACCGATCCGCGCGAGCGGTCTTCGCCGGCACCGGCCGCGATGTCCGGGTGAACTTGGCGGTGCGCCGCACCCCGAAACCGCATGTGACCATCAAGTATTTGGAGCCGGACTTCACCGACCTGTTCCGGAAGGGGTTGCGCGGTTTGGCGCCGGATGGCACCCGCGACACCGGGTTCGCGGGCCGGGAGATGACCCGCAACGCCGCGATCGGGGACCTCGCGCTGGCGACCGGGTTGCGGCTGGGCGAGTTCACACATCTGCTGCCGTGGGAAATCCCGGCTCTGCCGCCGGCGCCGACGGTGATCCCGATCCCGTTTCCGGTGCCTGCGGGAATCACCAAGGGCCGCAAGTTCAGAACCACCTGGATCTCCTACGACGCCTTGGCCGGGCTGCACGACTACCTGCAGCTCGACCGCGCTGCCGTCACCGACGGATCGGCCTGGCGGCCACCACGACGCCGGGGCGAACCGCTGCAGGTCACCGAACCGGACGCCCGTGGCGGCCGGATCAACGGCGTCCGCCGGTCCTGGGAGTCGCTCACCCCGGCCGAGCGACGGCGGCTGGTGGCACCCGAGGGCGGGTCGTGCCTGCTAGCGGTGAAGGGTGATGGTGGCCCGTTCACGGCGTGGGCGACGGTGTTCGAACGCACCTCCGACCGGATCCGCGCACGGTTCGAACCACGGTTCCCGCACGTCCACCCGCACCGACTCCGCCACTCGTTCTCGATGCAGACGCTGGAATATCTGGTGACCGGCTATTACCGACAGGCAGCGAAGCTGGTATGCGACACCGACGCCGACGCAGCGCTGGTGTTCTACCTGACCAAGGCCGACCCGCTGCTGGTGCTGCGCGATTTGCTCGGGCATTCCACGGTTCTGACGACCGAGAAATACCTGAAACGTCTTGATACGACGCGGATTTACCGGCAAGCCTACGAAACCGCCGGAGCCGCAGCGGGACTCACCGAGGATACCGCCGCACAGCGGGAAGCCGACGCCGAGTTCGACGACGACACCGAAGAGGAGCTGTGATGCCGACGACGGTGCTCGATGATCCGCTGCGTTTGGCCTGCGTGTTCAGCGACGGCAGCAGAGCTGCATTCGATCTCACGGGGTTGCCGAACCCCGGGTTGGTGCGTGATCTGGCCACCGGGTTGGTGGAGCTGATCCATCCTCACGGCAGCGTCGATACTGCTGGCACCGTCGACCAGTACGTGCGTGGGTTGCACAGGATGGTGCGAACACTTTCTGATCAGGGTTTCACCGGCGGTGTCGGCGATCTGCGGCGCGGACAGCTGGCGCAGTTCTGGATGGCGGGCCCGAACTGGCTGGAGGCGCTGACTCGGTACTTGGTGGAAGGTTATGCGCGATCCGGCGGCCGTCTCGGCGAGGGGGTGCTGGAGCTGGCCGCAGGGCGGCACTTCAACATTCAGCGCAATCGGCGCCCGTTGCCGCCCTATTCCGAGGGCGCATGGCAGCGGCTGACCATGGCCTGCCGACAGCAGGTCGACGACTCCTACGCGGCACATCGGCGCGCGCTGGCGTCCGCCGCCGGAGGGCGGCATCCGGGCACGGGTGCGTGGACTCATCAGAACTTCTGCTGGCTGTTGTCGACACTCGGCCCGCTTGGCAGCAGCGAAGCTGCTGAGGAAATTGGCATGTCCATCAACGTTTTCCGTCATCGAGGAGTCATCGCTGTCTTCCACGAGGCTGCGCTGGCGATGTTCCCGCATCTCGAGGTCGTGATCGCCTACCGGCTGCTGTTCGGGATCTATTCCGGCATCGTCCCCGACGGCATCGCCGACTTGGACATCGGGGACATCGACTGGGCCGGGGATTCGACTGTTCTGCTGTCCTATATCAAACGGCGCACCGCCGCCGAGAGCGCGACGTTGCCGCGGCCGGCGGTGCGGTTGCTCGAGCAGTGGCTGGCGCACTCGGCGCTGTTGCGCAGCTTCGTGCCGCCGGACGAGCGCACCACGCTGTGGTTGGGGATGAGCCAGCCCGGCTACTCCCGCCGCCTCGATGACGTGAACCGGTCCGCGATTGGCCGGTGGATGCGCCGCCATGGCATCGTCGGCGACGACGGTCAGCCGATGAAACTGCACCGGTCCCGCATCCGCACCACCCATCACGCGATGCGGGACAAGAAGTCCTGGACCGGGAATGCGCGCGCCACGATCGACCCGAACCACACGCCCGCGGTCGAGGGTGACCACTACCTGTCGGCGACGACTCCCGGTCAACGCCACGCCGTCGAGACGATCATCGCCGACGCCCAGCACGACATCCTCCGCCGCGCGCACCCTCCGGCCGTGATCACCGAGGAAGACGCGGCGGCGCTCGCCGAGGGTTACCCGCAGCTGCTGGCGGTGATGAAGCTCGACGAAGGCGTGCTCGCCGAGCTGGTCGGTGGCGCGCGGGATGTGTTCACCGCAGCCTGCGCCGATCAGCTGGCCGGGTTACACGGGCCGGCAGGCAAACCATGCCCGGCACGTCCCTGGGTCTGCCTGCTCTGCCCGCTGGCGGTGTTCGCTCCGCGGCACGCAGTGAACCTGCTGCGGCTCAAGGCATTCTTCTCGCGCCAGTGGCAGCAGATGCCCGCCGCCCACTTCATGACCGTCTTCGGCCCCTACGCCGCCCGGATCGACCAGATCCTCGACCGCTTCGACCCCGCCGAACTCGCTGTCGCAGCCGCACGCGTCACCGACAGCGACGACGAAATCCCCTTGCGCCCAGAGGAACGCACCGCATGACGAGCACAATCGCGACCGCAGCACCCGGCGTTCAACCACGGTCGCCGTTCACCGGCGCGGACATCTGCCGCGACGCCGGGCTCACGCTGCCGGGCGGCACGCCACGACCGGTATTCGACGACGACCTGTGGGATTTCACCGACGTGGTCGGGCTCCCGGTCCAAATGGCCCTTTACCGACGCCGATTCGACTTCACCACCATCACCGACACCCGCTGGCGGCTGGTCGCCAAGGAGCTGATCCTGGCGCTGCTGGCCCCGAATCACAATGCCGTGGTCCGTCTGCCACGCGCCTACCGCACCCCACTGCATCTGACCAGCTGCTACAGCCGCCTCTACGAGGCCGGCAAGTTCTTCGGCTGGCTCGATCAGCGGGGCATCACTGCCCTCACCGAGCTCGACACCCACCTCTGCGAGGAATACCTGGCGTTCCGACGCTACGTGATCGACCCCGACGGCGTCATCGTTGGCGAGCAGAGCCCAGGCGTCCGGCGCGCAGCCGCGCAGATGATCGTCGATCTGGTCGACTACCGTGACCTGTTCACCGCCGACCGGGTTCCGGCCGATCTGCGCCCCTGGGGCGGCGCAACAGCATCCGCGGTCGCCGAAATGCCTTCTGGTCGCGACGGAAACAAGACACCTGCCGTTCCTGCCGAAGTGCTGCAGCCGATGCTGGCCGCGGCCCTGCACCTGGTGCAGATCCTCGGCCCGCACGTTGTCGAGCTGAACGAGCAGATCCGCAAGATCGACCGTGTCTGGGCTACCGGAGCCCCCGGGCTTCGTCACGGCTCCCCGGCGATGGTCAGCGACATCACGATGCTGCTGGCCGACCACAGGGCGACCGACACACCGCTGCCGATGCTCGAAGAACACGACGTCAACCGCAGACTCAAGGCTGGCTGGGACGCGAACGACCCGCTGCTGCCGGTCTCCACCGGGACCCTGGCGCGGCAGGCCGGATACGTCCAGTTCTGGGCGAAATGGATGCCCACACTGCGCAAACCGCTGATCGACACCCTCAACACCGTCGGAGTCGAGAAGATCTTCGGCCGCAACGCCGCCGAAGTCCCGGCCGCCGATGGTGCGACCTTGCTGCCTTGGACACTGCCAGTGCACCGGTCCGAAGCGGTCGCCATGGTCGGCATCGCCCGCACCGCAGCGATCGTTGTCCTGGCTGGCGCGTCCGGAATGCGGGCCAGTGAGCTGATGGAACTGCGGGTCGGCTGCCGCCGGGTCGAGGAACCGATCTCCGGCCTGAAGTGCTATCGCATCGCCAGCAAAATCATCAAAGGTCAGGGCCTCGGCGGCACCGACGACGAATGGGTCGTCATCGAACCGGTCCACCGCGCGATCGAACTCATCGAGCAGCTCCACGACGACCCGCGTGACGGTGTTCTCCTGCTGTCCCGGTTCAGCTTCCGAGTCCGCTACCTCTGGTTCCGCGCCTGGGTGAATTCCCCGGCCGGAGCCCGTCTCGGACTCGTCCCGATCCCCGACGAACCAGTAGCACTGCGTATGCTCAGAAGAACGGTTGCCCTGGAGATGGCTTACCGGCCTGGCGGTGTCCTCGCCGCAAAACTGCACCTCAAACATATCGCCGCGGCGACAACGGAAGGCTACGCGGCTCGACCGGGCGGCGCTCAAGCAGAGTTGCTGGCCGAGGTCAACAAGCTCGAGGCCGACCACATACTCAAGCTCGTGCTGGCCGAGTTCCGCAACTACCAGCAAGGCATCCTGCCCGCCGGACCCGGCGCCCGCAGCCTGACCGAATTCTTCGCCACCATCGACACCGACCCGAACACCAAAGCCACTGCGGCGCCGAAGATCCAGCGCAACGACCGCGACATCCTCAACCTGCTGTCCAAACGCGCCACGGCGCTGCACCTCGGCCCAGCGAACTACTGCTGGTTCACCGACCCCTCCCGCGCGCTCTGCCTGAAACTTGCAGGCACCCTGACCGCGGACCGGCCGATGATCGGCATGTGTGACTCCGCACGCTGCCCGCAGGCCACCCACCACCAGCACCACCGGCCCGTCTGGGCCGAGCACGCCGAACGCACCAAAACCTTCCTCGGCCAACTCGGCAAAACCCGAACCGCCGAACGCGCTCGTCTGCAGGCCGACTACGACCGCGCCGTCCAGGTCATCACCAGCATCGACACTGCCACAGGAACCAGCGCACCCGAGGAACAGGCATGAGAATCACTGCCGCCCAACGCATCCACAACGAGAACCGCATCCGCGCCGCCATGGACCGGCTTCTGCGCGGCGAGATCTCACCCGGCGGCAACTGCGATATCAAGACCCTCGCACTATCAGCCGGGGTCGACCGCACCGCCTTCTACGGCACCCGGCCCTACGCACACCTACGCGCCGAATTCGAGCACCGCCTCCAGCAGCTTCAGCAGGCCGGAGAAACCCCGGACCCGAAAACCGCACAGATCGAACGCCTCAAGACGGAGGTCGAGAAGCTGAAAAACAACCTCGCCCACGTCAACTCGACAATCCAGGAGCTCACCAACTTCCGAAGCCAGGCCCTGGCCCGGATCGCTGCCCAGCACGACGAGATCCTTCGGCTCCGCACGGCCAACGACCCGGCGGCAGGCATCACCCGCCTCGCGTCGAATCGCCCGAAATACCAGCAGAGGGTAATGGGACCATGCTGACCGACCCGGCAGTGACGTCCATCACAATCGGTTTCGCGTTATCGCCACACGAACGGCGATCAGCGTCACGAACTCCACGCCGAGAATCGGCCACGTCAAACGCAACACGAACCCGACCGCACACAGCCACTGCGGAGACAAGGCACA
>Ga0209426_1000579_pt1 | contig 34294 bp, 25 predicted proteins | sample Deesub1362B_J571_FD_187697 | JGI IMG/M metagenome (GOLD analysis project Ga0209426, IMG submission 187697) | Deep oceanic, basalt-hosted subsurface ecosystem from Juan de Fuca Ridge flank, Pacific Ocean, CORK Borehole 1362B_J2.571 (SPAdes)... ...
CCATGCGTGGCTGTCACCTGAAATCCTACTGTTATTATCATTAAAAAAAGAATAAAATACCTTCTATACATGATCCTAAATCCTCCCTAACAGTGTATTAAAATCCCTATTGTGTGTTTTCACACACTCCACCACTCCTTAATTTATATTAAAGCAATTTATATGCCAAAAACAGCCTGTTTTATACAAAATTATACTATATCTGGGAAGGCTATTCTTTTGAAGGCTCAAAGAGGGGTGATTATAGAAAACATAAAGATCTCCCAGCACACCCTACCTCCCAAATCTAAAATTTCTGTGTGTAATCACACTATCCTGTGTCTTTTCACACGACACGATTTATTTATATTTGCTAAAAAGTCTGGTTTCCACTACCATCTGTGGAACCATGATAATGACAACAATTGCAGTTTATAGAACTCACGCTTGCATCACAACCTCGAGGGCCACCCCCACTCGCATGGCATGAACCACAACTGCTTGCCCAGTAGGGAGGGTCTCCTGAGGCACTGCTATGATGGACATAGTACCATCGGTTGGGGGGACATAGATTATTGAAATCATAATCATCCATATGGCATCTCTGGCAGAGATAGGCGATCTCTTTATTGGTATCAGAATACGGTGGAGTACAATCTGTAGATTCTATTGTTGTAATGGTTCCACCAAGCACATCTCCATTCACTTCTGCCCTTATCAGAACCTGATTGGGTGAACCATGTGGCTCATGGCAGTCTGTACAGGCTAAGACCTTACCAATAACTGAATCATAGGGAGGATCTGTACTTACTGCACCATTACCATCTATAAGACCATGCTTCTCCTGTGTCCAGTCAATGGTTCTCAGATTTCTGGCAAGGGTAGTACTGTAAATCGTGTCAACAGTGTTATGACAGTCAGTACAAAAGGTGACAAAATCTGTCAGGTTACTGCCATCCTGGGTGGTGGACCCATCAGGTTCATACTGAGTAGTAGAACCATAGCGGTAAGGGGCCTGATAATCGAGAGTATAATCTCTCATCTTCTCTCCAGGGTCATCTCCCCATAGGCCCCATGCATTTGTATCTTTACTATGCTGTGAGGGACGTGCTATAGGATATCCTCTTGTAGTAGAACTTTTAGGGCTGTTTGGAGCATTTGCAGGGTCTCCAGTGGCTGCATGGGGATTGTGACAGGCAACACAGGGATTTGAAGTAGCAGTGTATCCCCATCTTCCATCAATAAATGTTTTTATATCATCAAGGTTATGAGAACTACCTGGAGCAGTAAAGGAGAATGCCTCCAAGATATCATTCAGGGTATCCGTGGTCCAACCACCAGCACGATAACTATAACTCCTGTTCACAAGCCCTCCTGTCTGATAAGAGCCTGTGTCTGTATGACATTGAAAACATACGCCATCTGTTTGGCTTACATAGTTATCATAAAAGAGGGCATAATTAGAAGGAGCACCTGAGGAAGGTGCAGGTTCAGAGCCATTTATGCTGGCATGCTGCTCATGACAATGGGCACAATTGCCCCTTGAGTATCCTAAAGCAGATATACTGGACCGGTTTACCCCATAGGTGGTATTCCCATGCGACGAACTGATATAGGGACCTGCCTTTACAGAGAGGACATACACACCCAATCCAATAGCTATGGCTACAATGACCAGAAATGTATATTTTATCACCACCCTCATAATACTATGCTCCCTTTATCCTCAGTTTTTACTCGAATGACATACATTACACCCATTTGTAAGTCCATTTGCTGGCCAGCCCCTGTAATCCCATCTCATCATCTTGTAGTAGGGCGAGGCATGGGACATATGGCAACTGAGACACATAACTACATCTGTGCCAGGAGTTACAGTGCTGCTTGGAGCATTAGGAAGGGTTGTCCTGGCAACAGGCGCTGTAACATCATAGACGGTATAAGCACTATACTCCCCTGTGGAAGGCAGAACCACATCTGTAGGATGTCTTGTAAAAGGAGATAGATTATCTCCACCAACTCCTGAAACAGAGTGGAAGTTTCCATGACAGGTGGCACAGAACCCGCTTATTGTCTGGTTTGCTGGTTTAACCCCTATATCCCCACCAAAATGGCAGGCACTACAGTTTGATGTGTCAAGGGGTGAGGTATTTCCAAAATATTCGTTATGATTATTAGAGTCTATATTCTTCCAGTCAGCAGCCTCAAAGCCCTTCACACCATTCAGAAGCCTATAGCTATTGTATAGCTGATCTGCTATATCCAGTTTACCAGTCAGATTTGTGTGATGAGACCCCTTTATGGATATTATTCCTATGCTCTGACTGAAGTTGCGTACTCCGTGACATCCATTGTTACCTGCACAGGTCAGCTCATTCTCTCCTATCTGGCCTGCATGAACTGCTCCTGGAGGTGAAAGGAGAACATCATCAGGATTGCCAATTTCGATCACATTATGACCATTTGCGTCACTGGCACTCAAATAATAAAAATTACCCCCTGCAAGCGGCTCTGTAGGAGCTACAGTATTATAAACAATAGGAGTAAAGTTTATTATGGTACTTGCAGTGGTACTGCTGTGACATCCTATACAGTCATTCACCAAGAGCACCTCATAGGGGCCTGAAGCACCCCACCAAGAGGCTATTGTACCATTCTGACTATAATGCATAGTGTGACAGTTACTGCAGGGTATCCCATCAGGAATCTTCGCAAGCACAATTCCTATCCCGGAAAGGAACGACAAGCACAAAAGAATACTACAGAAGAACCCTATAATTGTTTCCCTCTGCATTCTCAAAGAAAATATATGCATATCTCTTGCCAGCTTTATTAATTATTCTAATACATTTTATGACACTGAATACAGAGTTCTCTTGATCGGTCATACTGGAGCATAAAGTCTGCCTTTGCTGCATGCATACTATGACAGCTGATACAGGTCATTATAGAACCATCCCTTGGGTCTATGACCCCTTCTCCCATAGGATGTGCCACTTTATGTTCCTTCTCATGGCATGTGGCACAAGTAAGGATTACATCAGAATCATTCTTAAAGTAATAGGGTTTGTTTGTATGAAAAGGTGCATGACACTTAAAACACTCCCTGTTTTTGACAGGTGTGCATCTGATCCCCTTCAGCCTCCTGATCATATAATTAATGCTCTGATCAACATCTCCATGACAACTTATACACAAGGCCTTCTCATTTACTGTCAGATTCTTCTTATTTGACGCATGCTGCTCATGACACATTTTACAGGGGTTTTTCTGGAATGTGGCATGTATATCCTCTTCATGAAACATCGATGGTACCTTTTTATGGCAACCATAACATAGGTTGCTACCCTCTGCTTTTGTAAGGACCTCACCTTTTTCTGTATCCACCTGATGACAGGCTTCGCAATTTTTGTTAAGGAAGTTAGAATGCCCATAGGGACCTAATAATCCTTGAATATTTGTACTATGTCCTGTATGACAACTTGTACAATTCATATCCTCTGTATACTTAGTAATGGACAGCTCTTTTATCTTACATCCGGGCTTATGGCACTCTTTACAAAGGGAGTTTGGTCTGGTTTTTAATAGGTCATCCTCCTCTGAAACATGGGCAGTGTGGCATGAGGAACACCTGCCCTCATTGAATGGCCTGTGTGCATAAGCCTTCTCCAGCTTTAATGATTCATGACACTTAAAACAAATTCCCTTCTCTGGTTTAGAAAGAATATAAGGATTATAACTACTATGCGGATTATGACAATCAGTACAGATACCTTCTTTAAGGGCCCCGTGTACATTCATTTCTTTCATATTCTTCTCAAGGTCTTTGTGACAACTGAGACACAGGAGGCTTACCTCATCCTTAAGAAGTCCTTCATATCTACTTGCGTGTACATCATGACAGGAAGTACAGCTACCCTCTCTGAATGGTGAATGTACATTTCTGTCCGAAAGGGCTTCTTTCATATCTTGATGACACTGAAAACATGTTGAAGCCTCCTCTTGACGAAGCTCCATCTTCCCCTTCACATCTATGGGCAGAAGTGGCAGTAAAGCTAATGCCATGATCAAAAACAATATTCTCTTATTAAACATCCCTACCTCACTTATGACATATCCTGCATTCCTTTTTTATAAATGGCTCATGTCTCACCTTTCTTATCAGCCCTTTTGTATCAGAACTGTGTGGTCCATGACAGCTGAGACATCGGGATATTTCAAACAGACTCTCTCCATGTTCTCTGACCGTGTTCTCTGTATCCACTGAATGACAGCTTCTGCATACTTCTGGATCATCCTTATTAACTAAATATCTCTTGTTACCATAGTGGGAATTGTGGCACTCCAAACAATCCACACCCTCACGGCCTATATGTCCATACTTCTGCTCTTCTGAGACGGCTTTTTTATGACAAGAAATACAGAGACTCTCCACAGTCGCTGGCAAAAGATTGTCTATTTTTGTACCATGGGGATTATGACATGCCACACAATTTCCTTCCTCAAAGGGCAGATGTATTTTTGAAGAGATCATCATATCTCTTTTCAACTGCCCATGGCACTCAAAACAGAGCTCACTCCCCTGCTTAAGAGAAAGCCCTTTGTATCTACTCGCATGAGGGTCATGACAGATACCACAATCCTGACTTTCGAAAGGCTCATGAGTACCCTCCTCACTTATATCAAGTACAATCGGCTTATGGCACTGGATGCATAACTGTTTATAGGGCTTCTCTATCAACCCTTGCTCATCAGAAGAATGGGCTCTATGGCAGGACAGACACTTCTTATCACTCACAGGTTTATGAATATAAGTAGTGAGAAACCTATCCTTCTCCTTTGTATGACAGGTATAACATAGCTCCTTTAAAGGAACTTTTGAAAGCAAGGGATTGTTGGTCCCATGAGGGTCATGGCAGCTGTTGCATTCTCTGTTGACAAAGGGCTCGTGTCTGTACTCCTTAACGTTCTCATCCAAGGTATTCTTATGGCAAGTGAAACATATTTCCTCTTCAGAGGCTTTTAGGTAGTAAGGATAGTCTGAAACATGGGGACGGTGACAGGCAGTACACCCTTCAGTCTTCAGAGGTTTATGTATATTTGAGACCTTCATATCTGGTGTCTCTGTATGACATTGAATACATAGGTCATTCTTACCCAGAACAGTGACTGCCGGAAAATCCGATGCATGTGGATTATGACAACTGAGACATTCATTTTCTTCAACAGGAGCATGGACAAAAGAGGCCTCTCTAAACTCACCCTCCTCTTTCTCATGACATCTGTAACATAAGCTGTCAATAGAGTCAGTTAATTCAAAGGGGGCTTTATCGGTCGGTTTGGTATGACACTGCTCACACTGCAGGGCCTTCATAGGTACATGTACAGACTCCCTGAGCAAATGAGCGTCTGTTGCACTATGGGGATCATGGCAGTCTATACATCCACTCTTCTGTACAGGATATCCAGCATGGGCAGTGACGAATTTATCATTATATTTGTGACAGGATTGACATAACTGTACCTCTTCAGTCTTGAGATTCATCTCATTCTGTGAACCATGAGGATCATGACAGATCATACAGTTATCCTCAACAGGTTTGTGCTTTGTAGGTCTTTTGAATTCTTCTTCTGGATGGCACCTAAAACAGAGTCCATTGCCTGGGTCTCTTATTAGTGCTGAATTATCTGAGGCATGGGGATTATGACAGGGAACACATTTACCATTCTTTATAATAGTATGGACACTCTTCAGGCCTTCCATCTTTGTGGCCATCTTATTATGGCATCTATAGCAGAGTCTGCTTTCAACCCTATCCACAAAAGACTTGATTGCCAGTTTGCCATGTCGACGATGACAGGACTCACACTGTTTGTCAGCCATGGGAGCATGGACAAACTTTTTCTTATACTCAGCCTTTTTCTCTTTGTGACAATCGAGACAGGGCCTGGGAGCAAACCCCTTCCTCGGTCTTCTCTTCTGGGTCTCAGGAACACAGGAAAGAAGAAGAGCAACTGAAATAATAAGTAAAATAGATATTAGTACAATCCTCTTGAACACTTTATCATCTTTTGAAAATAGCATATTCCCCATTTTAGAACATCAAAAATCCTTTATTCAAGTCTGCCTTAAGTTTTGAACTTCTCTTCAAACCTCTTAATAGCATCATCAAACACCACAATCTCGGCATCCTTGCGGAGTTGTTTTACATATTCATTAAGAATCCTCTTAATCTCCTGATCCATATATTCCTTCTCAACTATCTCTTTAACCAGCTCAAACCTTTTAACCTTTCCTTCTCTTTTATCCTCAAGCCTTACTATTCTATAAACTTCGCCGGTCTTAATCGGTCCAGTAACATCTCCCACCTTCATCTTGTCTATTAATTCACGAAGCTTTACGGGCATCTCAGATTTCCTCTTCCAGCCTACCATCCCAGAGCCTGATGCAAATCTGTCTGTTGAGAATCTTTTGGCAAGCCAAGAAAAATCTGCTCCTTTTTTGAGCTCATTAAGGATATCCTTCGCCTTTTTAAGGGACTTCACAGTGATCTGCTGAATTCTGTAGAGATCAGGATTCTTATATTTATCCTTGTGTTTTTGATAGTATTCTTTTAATTTCTCCTCATCCACCTTGATCTGAGGGACTACCACATTGGCAATAAAAACCCTTTTAAGAATCTGTTCCTTGTATCTCTGAATCATCTGCTTAAGTGGTTCCTTCTGTTCATAATGGCGACTCAATGCCTCTTGATCAACCAATTTTCTGTCTATCCATCTATTCACTAAGGGCATATACTCTTTAATGGTTGCCTCCTTTGTTAGGACAAGAAAATCTCCTACAGTGAGTGTATCACTGTTAACTCTGACCACAACTCTTTGGTCACCTTTCAACTTATCAACCTTCTTCTCCTCAGCCATCTTATAAATAGAAGATATAAGCTCTCTGTTGATCTGTATATCTGCCTTCTGCCTGAGTCTCTTAAGATACTGCTGAGCAAGCTTCTCTTCCTTAAATTTTCTCAATCTCTTCAGTATCGCGCTCCTTTTATTCTCTAATTCCTCATCCGAAGGAGTCTCCTTACCCAGCATCTGGACAATATAGAATCTTTTATTTATCTCCACTATATTACTTATTTCAGAAGGTTTAAGTTTCATAACCACCGATTTAAATAAGGGAGACTGAGAAAGAGCAAGTTTTGTATACACAACCTTTCCACCTTCTTTTGCTGAATAATGTGTGGAAAACTGCTTTGCAAGTGCACCAAAATCCTCACCTCTTCTTAGTCTCTTAATCACCTCTTCTGCCTCTTCTTTTGTCTTCACCTCTATAATCCTAAGGTTATACCTTTCATAGTTCTCTCTAAAATACCTCTTCACTTCTTCATCTGTCACATCCACTTTACTGACTATTTCTTCTTTATAAAGCCTTGTAACAGCCTCTCTCAGTATAAAATCCTGTATCTTCTTCTTTACTAAGGGAGTGTCTTCAAAACCCATGCTCCTTGCCTCTTCAACAATCAGCTTATCATTTATCATCCTTTCAAGAAAGTCCCTTAAATTCAATTCCTTTGCACCTGAAAGGTCTTCTCTCCTGTGTTCTATCTGTATAGCATAGATTAGATCTCCCTCAGTAATCGGAGATCCATTGACTATAGCAAGAACATTGTCAGGATTTTCTTTAACAGAAAATGCATCGCTGGAGAATAGAAACACTAAAGACAAAAAGAGATATAAAACTACCTCTTTGCGGTTACGCTTTCTTGTCCCTTCTTGTAAACCCATATCTGCTCCTCCAACTGTATGAGCTGTTTTTGTATAATCCTGTATGCGACCCTATCTACAGATCGCAGTTTACCAAAATCCAGTATCTTTATCTCATCATCACCGTCCAATACAGAGTAATCATACCATACCAGCCTCTTTGAGTGTGCATCCAGCAGCCTTGCAGCAATAGATACCCGAGGAGGCAGATAAGGGTTAGGGGCCTCTCTGTATTCGTCCACTGTACCAATTATAAACCCATCCACATCAAGCCTCTCCAGCAGGGCATCCAAAACAGTATAATCTACTTCTCCTTTAGGTCTAAGTTTAAGCTCCACAACCGCTTCTCTAATATCACCAAACTCAATAGGCTGAAAAGCAGGATTTTTAAAAAGCTCTGTAATATATAAATACGTAACTATTGAGCCTGCACCAACCCTCTCGCTGACGTTTCTGAATGGTAAGACCGCTACCCTAAATACCTCACTAAAATGCTCTTCAGAGGACTCTATAGTGAAAGTGGAAAAGAGGCTTTTTATAACCTCGGGCAAAAGGGCCTGGATGGTAAATTTCCCTCCAAATCCGAACAGGCCTACAAAATCCTCACCTGTTGCAGAACTATACCCCGCCCATAGTATCTCTCCAGTGTCTGTATCCACAGCCCTTGCATGCACTGCAACTACAGGATTCTTCTTGAGGCTATACTCTATTACACAACCCACCAAAACCACAGAAATACCATACTCTTCCCTCAATACCCTACTCGTCTCTGATGAAACATATCCACTCTGTCTAAGTCTGTGCTTTACAAAAAACTCTCTTACAGTAGCATCATCCATTAAATCAAAGCCTCTCTTCTGAAGCTCGGCCTTCACCAGAGGCATGACTGTTAAAAGCACATTAACACTAAGGCTCTCATTCTCAAAGGGAAATACAGCAATAGTACCTTTAGAGGTCTCTCCTTTTGCCTGTGTAGCAACCAAAAGAAGAGAAAGCAGGATTATAGAAACTAAAAAAGACCTCATCCTTCTTTAAAATTAATACTGGTAAAGTGTGCTTATCGCCTCTCTTACTACAGCGAGGGCTGTTTCACTGAGGGTCTCTGTCCGTGTCCCGAAATGTCTCGCCCAGAAATCCGCCCCACCACGGGTTACTGTAGCAGACCATATGATACTGCCTGTATCTGTATCAGCCATCATGATGGTTATTGTAACCTCTGGAGCAGATATCTTGCCTATATTAACCATACCAAACCTGTTCACAGCTCCTGTAATTACTGCCTGGACTTTCAGATCCTTACCGAGATTCCTTATCTGCTTGGATGTAAGGGCTGTAAAGTCTCTTACATTCTGTCTTTTAATAGCAGCCATCACATCGCCAGAGTAGACCACATCCACTAATCCAGACGCAAGCAGTTCACTTATAACCAGTTGTCTTACTATCTCGCCCGCCTTTCTGTTTTCTGAATTATTCTCAAAGGGAAGTACTGCCACCTTTTTTATAAAACTGAAATCCACATCCTCTCTTATATGAACCGTAGGTGCTGTACCACGACATCCTAAAAGAATACTAATTAAAAGGACCGAACATAGGATACTTAAAACTTTCTCTCTCTTCATGGTTCTCCGCTCCTTTTTAATTCTATTTTTTCGAAGTATAGAGAGTATCTACCATCTCTTTTACCACCTTCTGCAGAGTCTCATGAATCGTTGGTGGCTCAGCACCAAAATGTCTCGTCCAGAAATCAGGACCTCCTTCTGTACCCCAGACAGACCAAACAACCTTACCTTCAGAGGGATCAAACCACATCAGATGCACTGCCACCTCGGGATAAAAGACATTAATCCCCTTAGAGATTCCATAAGCCCCCACAGACCCGAGTATTATCCCTTCCACTTCAAGCTCCTCAGCAATCTCCTGTAACTGTTCCGTGCTTATATAGGTGAGTGTGAATATATTCTTCTCCTTCAACACCCTTGTAACCTCTCCTGGCTCTAATACATCAAGACCTCTTGAAAGAAACTCTGCAATCACCACTCTTCTGACCCTCTCAGCAGCATACCTATTATTTGTAAGATTCTCAAAAGGCAGCACAGCTATTCTTTCTATTCCGCTTACATCTGCTGTGTGCTGACGCACTATTAACTTAGGAACCCCTGTACAACCCACCACAAATACTACAATAATAAAAACCACCATTGTCAGTCTGTTAAACTGTCTCAATGTCACCCCCTAAACCTCTGGGTATTATATACCAAATATCTCATATCCTGCCAGTTAGGGTTAACAAAAGATTATGGGTCTTTTTGTCTATGGTATCCTTAAGCAGTGTGTATCCATAATTCAACTGGAATCTTAAGAATCTCGTGGTATACCAGATTATTGATGTATTGAATGCGTGAAGTGTGGTATCACCCGTGGTGAGTTGGTATGTGAGACTGTAATGAAGTGCAGGTAAAAATCTCCAGTATATACCAATCCCCTCTGATGTAGACACCCTACCACCTGAATTAGTTAGCTGAAAGTTGCCTGTTATATTCAGTAGTCTTCCAGGAGTATAAGTTACTGTTAAGAGCACCTCCTGTGAGGAGCTGGATTCCCCATTTGATGAGCTCCAGCCTATATTGTAGTTAAGATAGGTGAAGAGAGTAGACCTCAATCGTGCGTTAACAGAACCCGAGACAAAATATAGCTTTGTCTCGGTATTGTTTATCTTATCACTCGAGATTGAGAAACCTATATCGTTTGTGAATTCTACATTTCTGTATATCTCTGATGTAATACCCCATGCTATTGTATCCTGTTCTAACCTCTTGTCACCAAAATTATAATTCTCAAAATGGGTATAAAAAAGTGAGGTAGTAAAGGTAGATACAGGAGAGGATGAGAGGGTTAGATTATATGTATAACCTTCAAAATCCCTCTTATTGGCATTGTCAAATTCTTGGGTAAGGTTTATTCCTCCTCTTACTGTCAGAAGCCTATGGGCGTACCATGTTACTGCCATATTGTAAAAACGGGTCACCCTTCTGCTATACTTATCAGGAGCCCCCTTCTCATCACCATAAATATTTTTGAACACATCCTTCATAGAATCACCAATTGAGATATCACCAGAGTCTGACTGTTTTACAAAAAAGCCTACAGTAGCAATAACTTTATTCTTAAATTTATAGGTAAGAGAAAGATTCACTTCCTGTATAGAACTCTCATTTTCTGTTGTCTTCTCTTTGCTTTCTGGAAAAAGCTCACTCCCATATGCCTCTATTTCTGTCACTATCACATCTGTGTCTGTGGAATACGGGAAATCAAGATTTATAACCTTATAATAGGAATTCTGATAGGAGGTAACAAACTGGAGCTCATATACATATATGTTATTTATGACATCATACTCCTGTATCTTTACGGATTTTAGAGTGATCTGAGTCCAGACAGCCCCTGGTAGATTAGAATCACTCCTGTATACTAACCATTTAGAAGTATCTATAAGAATGATATCTAAGCTTATATCTCCTTTCACATAGATCATAAGCCTGTCTACATCCTCAGTAGCAGAGACCTCTATCCCGATGTTATTGTACTTCTTCGTTTTCAGATTGATGTTGCTAATCCCGGTATAAACATCTCCATCAACCAACTGTGGTTCGGGATCAAGCTGCTCTACCTCTGGCTCCAACAGGGTGCCTTCTGCATAGAGCCCTGCCACAGAAAACCTCTTGACAACTGCTTCACCTGGTTCAGACACAAACTGTGTCTGCTTGCTCTTGGAATAACTTCCCTTGTATCTTACAAAGATTGCAAGAGCATCTTTCCAGAAATGCTTAGAATAGCTCACCTCGTATGAGCCATTGAAAGAGTCTCTCTCCTGCCTTTCCACCGAGGTTGTCTCCCAAAAGGTGGGGAGTCTTTCTCTCCCACGGGAGTAGGAGATATAGTATTTTAAGACAAGTCCACGATATCTGAATTTATAATCTGAGCGGATACTGTATTCTTCGCTGCTCTGGTCTTTACCTTCTTCACCAAAATCCTCTTCCAGCTTATCATACCTCAGTCTCAACGAAGGAAGCTCAAAAGGTGTGATGCTTAATTCACTGTAGTAAAATCTCTTTGTCTCTTCAATCTTCTTTAGATACAGGTCTCTCCATCGCATATCATGCCGATAACCCACCCGAATACCATAAGTGGGATTTCTGAGACTCAGTTCCACTGAAGGGTTAAGGGTCTTTTCTGTCTTTGAAAATCTCTCCCCTTCCTTGTTTGTTGTATCAACATCTCTGAAGTCTCCCCTGATGTATAATTGATAAGAAATGCTGGTAGTTAAGTTTTCTGTTAAAGCAAGGTTAAAATTTCCAGACTTTGATACAGAACTACTGATTTTTGTATTGTCCTCATAGGCTGTGGTATTCTGATATCTGACTGTAGCATTGCCACTCACCTCTTCTGCAGTAAGAGGCCCCGGCAGTAGAACCATAACAAGCACAGATACGATACTGCTCCAGATAAAAAACCTTTTAATTCTACTATCTTTCATAATCCTGTTGAAAACACCACCACCCTAACAGGGCTATTCCCCAAAGGAATAGAGTTCTTTAAAGTCAGCGATGTCTTATCTATTACCTCCAGCACCCTCTCTTTCTGATTCACCACATACAATGTCTGTGTTTCAGGGTCAAGGAAAAAGTCTGTGGGTTTGCCTTTTAACAGAAGCCTGTCAACAACAGGAAACACACCCGATGTTCGTGGATATCCAACAGCAGAAGAGGTTCTTAAGACAATTACCTCTGGTGGAAACTCCTTTAGCAGGTAGAGACGATCAATATAAGGGTCTGCGATTACATCGACAACTGAGGTGCCTGTGTTTACAATAGTACTTACTGCTCCAGCTATATTCCCCTTCATCACCTCTACCACATTTATTACTGAAAGCCTATTAGAACCATAGTTTGCTACTAGTACTCTCAGCCTCCGGCTGTCCATATAGAGCCTTACAGGCTCCCAATCTACCTCAACATTAAAAATACCTTCAACCTTAAGTCTTGTCCTGTTCACCTTTATAACAGAGATCTCATTTGAGTTCTTGTTTGCAACATATACATTGAAAAAATTATATACATAATCCCTAATCGCACCCATATCCTCTGGATCGATAAAGGGAGAACCAATAATATCCTCTACTGGAGGATCAACAACAATACTAATAGGTCCTGAACCCACTTTTACACTATCCAGTTCCAAGCGTCTTGCAGGATCTACGAATGATACTGTATCTGTATTGTAGTTTGCCACTATAACAATCTCCCTTGAAGGCGACACTTTTGCCACTGCTACATCCACAGGCTTAGAACCGTATACTATCGGCACCTCAGCCTCTACCTTGTTATTGTAGGGATCAATAATGGAGAGGGTATTGGAGCCTGAATTAGCCACATATATCCTTTTGGCAGGTCTTAGCAGACCTGTGGCAATCCCCAAGGGCCTGTGACCTACCTTTACTATAGCTATTATCTTTCCTGTATATCTGTTAATCACTGTGACATTATCAGAACCCTCATTTGTAACAAAAAGCAGTGCTCTGGCAACCTGTGGAAGCACCTCTCTGGGTTCAAACTTTGGCTCAAAGACCCCATCTTCTACATAGGATGCATCAGAAAACCATTGAAGAAAAAGGGTGGTATTCTGATTTTTATAGATATCTATATCTACTTTTAAGGTTATCTCCTCGGTTTCGAGTACAAGATCGGATTCCTTTCCTTCTACAAAGACCTTGGGATTTTTTAAAACCATCCGTAGAGAAGTGTACTTACCTGGCAGAATGGGTTTCTCAACAAGGAAAATCTGCCGTCCCTTCAGTTTGAAAGAGTCTATCTTTACAGTTCTGTCTGTTAACTTAACAGTTGATCCATCCTCTCTTGTAAGAGAAACAGATGAAATCTCAAAGATGATTCTATGAATAGGGGCCTCAGGCCCATTCAGTATTAAACTGAATTGACCCTTGTATCGGTCATATATGGCTGGTCTTTCTACTCTGTTACTACAGGCTACAAAGAAAATTAAAAATACAAAAGCAATAAAGGCCTTACTCCTGAAGCCCCTACTGTCCACCACCCCCTCCTATTAGAGGAACAAACACCTGAAGCCTCTTATTAAATGAATCTGCCACTATTATTCTACCTTGAGAGTCAATGTCAAGATACTTTGGAAAAAGGAACCACCCTTCTCCCCAGCCTTTACCACCAAATTCAAAGAGAAACCGGCCTTTACGGTCAAAGACACTTACAGAATGGCGCATGTAATCTATTATGTATATAAGGTCTCTCTTCTCATCCACCACAACTGCTTGGGGCTGGCTTAGCTTACCTGTAACCCCCCCTTTTTTACCAAACTTATAAAGGAACTTACCCTCACTATTGTAGACAAATATCCGGCTTATCCATGAACTTAATATATAAATATTGCCCTCGCTGTCTATACTGACATTAGATACAGGAGGCTTTTGTCCATTCTCTTGAGGTGAAATTATATTCTTTATATGACCATCATAAGGGTCAACCACAAGCACTCCAGGATAGTTTGAACCTACAATATAGAGATCCCCTTTTTTGTCAATTGCTATACGTAAAGGTACAAACTCTTCTACATCAGGAGGCTTTTCTATATACAGATCTCTTACCCAGAGCAGTGCAGGATCATAAACCGAAATCCTGTACTCTGGAAAATCCTTTGAAGGAGCCTGGATCACATAGAGATTCCCCTCTGGATCAATACTCAGAGCCAAAGGAGCTAATATGCCTCTCCTTCTGTCGAGAGTAAGGAGGGGATAAAAACTCGAGTCATATATTATAATCCTACCTCTGCTGTCAATAAGGTATATTTCATCAGTACGCCGGTCAACATATACAAAAGCAGTAAGCGAAAGGGGCTTGTCTTCTTCATCATAGTCTATGACCTTCTGAAATTTGACAGCATCCTGGCCCCAAACAACCTCTGCAAACGGGATCAACAGAAACAGCAATAGCACTATTGTCTGTTTCACAGAACTCTCCCTCAAAAATCAGATTTTAAAAATATACTCAATCCCTTATTATTAAGTCAAATAAAAACCCTCTCCAGTAAAGAATTTTAGAATAGGATGATATTGGGAAGGCCAAGCATTATTTGCCTGTATGGCATATAAGACAGCCCCCTGAGCCACCTGTGGTGATCTGTGAATAGTCCCATCTCAACAGGTCAGGATAATCACTTGCATGAGCCACATGACAGCTGAGACACATAACCACATCTGTACCAGATGTAACAGTTGAGCTTGGTGCAGCGGGTACAGAAGTTCTTGCTACAGGTGCATCTACATTATAGGTAGTATAGGCATCAAATTCACCTCCAGTGGGAAGCACAACATCAGTAGGATGTCTTGTAAAGGGCGAAGAAGTATCACCTCCGATACCTGTAAGGGAGTGGAACATTCCATGACAGGTACCACAGAACCCGCTCATGGTATGAGTTGAGGGTTCTACATAGATTCCTCCAACATGACAGACACTACACTCACCTGACTGCAAAGGATCAGATATATTAAAGGGCTGGGTTGCTCCATAGTATTCATTGTGATACAGGGAATTTACATTCTGCCATTCATAACCCGCGGTCATGTTTTCATATCCATAGACACCTTTGAGGAACCTGTAACTATTGTAAACCTCATCTGCCAGTGTCAGTTGCCCATCCTGATTTAAATGATGGGCACCTCTTATACCCTCCAGCGGAGAATAACCACCTACACGCCATCCGTGACAGCCATAATTGCCTGCACAACTCAATGTAGCAGCATTGGGACCACCATGGTTTGAAGGTTTTCCAGGAGGCCAGTAAAGGATGTCATCCAAGTTACCAAGCTCAATAACATTGTGTCCTTTTGTATCCGAGGCACCTGTGCCTTTGTCTCCAGTTATGTATGCAAAATTTCCACCTGCAAGATCTCCTGATGCATCAAGATGGTAGACCTGGGGTATCTTTGAATTTCCTATTGTAACTATCTTCTGTGCTACTCCCATCCCGTGACAGCCAAGACATGTACCCCTCAAGAGCATCTCATTAGGTCCAGGGCTGCCCCACGGCTGGGTACTACCATAGGTGGCCATAGGTGAGCCATTCTGACTATTGTGCATGGTATGACAGTTGGAACACTGCCCACTAATAACTGCAAAGGTTTCAGGGATTATAAAAACAAGGATTATAAATATAACTGCCAAAAAAGAAAAAAAGGGCCTTCTTCCTTTTCCAGAGCCTCCTCTTCTATTATATCCTTCCTTCCTTGCTCTCTTTTTAATAATATTCACACTCCTATCTCCCTACCCTTATAAAAAATACAATAGGAGATGTCCTCCTCCCCCTCTCCAACAAAGGAGGACACCACCTTTAAATATTATATGCCATCCTTTCCGGTATGGCAAGTAAAACAACCTGTGCCAGCCACAGTGCTGTCTGTAGTTCCTGCCTGCATGGTACTGTAATCCCATCTCAGAAGGTCAGGTTGATCAGAGCCATGTGCCCTGTGACAGCTGAGACATATGACCACATCTGTACCAGGTGTAACTGTTCCACTGGGGCCTGTAACTGCAGCAGTCCTGCCTACAGGTGCCTCAAGGCTATAAGAGGTATAGTTTGCATACTCACCTGAAGCAGGTAGAGCTATATCAGTAGGATGTCTTACCCATGGAGAACCACTTGTGGTATCTGGGTCAATCTCACTATGGAAGATACCATGACACTCAGCACAGAGAAAACTTATAGTATCCGGATTCTGATAGGTGTAGGTTCCATCAGCCTGTCTTACAGGAGTGGTATCATCAGCACCATAGTATTCGTTATGGTCACTTGCTGCATCCGCTGTCCACTGCCAGTCAGCATCTTCATATCCCTTTATTCCATAAAGGAACCTGTAGCTGTTACCAAGACTTGTACCATCTGTCCATCCACTTGTTCCATTGTTGCTGTGATGAGCACCCTTTATACCACCCATATTGGAAAGGTCAGCTCCTGTTGTAGGGTCCTGGTGATATCCATGACAGCCATAGGCACCTGCACATGTAAGTTGTGTAGTCCATCCAGCTGAAGCCACCTGACCTGCTCCATACCCTGTGGGAGCATTAGTACTTGTGGCAGAGGGGTCCCAGCCTGGAGGTGTCAATCCGATAGCTGCATCCTGACCAGTAATATTGGGCAGGTCAATAACATTATGTCCATAAGCATCACTACCAGCATCTACCCAGTAGAAGTCACCACCTGCAAGTGTAGCACCAGGTCCCTGACCTGTGGGTGCAGTAGTATGATAAACAGCAGGTGCATTTGTATTTGGGTTGGTAGCACCAGTGGTACCCGTATGACAACTCACACAGTCAGCCACCAGAAGCTGCTCATATGGACCAGATGTCCCCCAACCGGAAAGCACCCCACCATTCTGGCTATAGTGCATGGTGTGACAGTTGGAACAGGGTCCTGAGATAGCCTCAGCATATCCATACAGACCTACCATGAGTCCAAACATCAGCAGCAGCATTAATACCTTCTTCATCTTTTCACCTCCTTTCTATTAGGATTTTTAAAAATATTAAATGTTAATAACTTCTTTAGTACTTCTTCTCTCTTCATACTACTCCTCCTTCGCCGGCTTTTATTACTTTATTATACAAAATTCATACCAAAATCTTTAATTACTCTAAAATATGAGGTTCTCTCCAACCACACTGTGCCATTTCACGCAACTCTGTGGTATTTCACCCATAATTCTTTTAATATTTATGGCAGCTTTTACACACATCATAGATAGTTGTAGCTCTGTATCGAAATAATTTTATATAGTTAGAGCTATGGGCCTCGTGACAACTTATGCAAGTAAGGATGCCATATTTTGACCGTGGGTCATCTCTGCCCTCAAGGGGATGCCCCTGAGAGATGAAGTTAGCAGTGGCATGTGGTCTTTCTGCCACCTTAGGATGACACTTGAGACATAATCTATTTATATCTGCCTTCAAGAGGGCCACATTCTCTGAAACATGGGCATTATGACAGACCATACACATCCCTGCTGATACAGGTGGGTGAGATTTCCTTCTTGAGAACTCATCCTGTCCATGACACTGAAAACAGACCTGAGGTATCTCAGCAGTCAGAAGCTTTTCAGCATCAGCCTGATGGGGCTCATGACAGCTCATACAGAGACCATCCTTCACAGGAGGATGCTCTTTCTCACCAGAAAAACCCTCTTTCAGATGGCATCTCCAGCACAACTCTGGTACCTCTGCCCTCAAAATCTTTGATCCAGGAGCTGCATGGACATCATGACAGGACAGACACTGTCCTTTGTACACAGGTGAGTGATGTTTCTTCTTTTCATCAGATATATATTTTTCTTTATTATGACAATTGAAACAGACATCTGGGGTTGAGGCTGGTAATAATTTTGGAGCCTTGTTACTGTGAGGGTCATGACAGTTGGTACACATTCCCGCCTGAACAGGCGGATGTACAGATTCATTCTTGAACATATCCTCTCCATGACAGCCATAACAGAGCTCTGGCATAGGCTGAAGAAGCAGTTTCTCATTGTCTGCCGAGTGGACATCATGACAGGACAAACACTGTCCCTCAGCAACTGGAGGATGTTTGTATTTTCTTTCAAAGATCTCTCTATTATGACATCCGAAACAGAGTTCCGAACCTTCTGCAAACAGAAATTTTGGGAACTTTGCATCCTTTTGGTGAGGCTGTGTATGACAAGAAGGACATCCCATTGCTGGAATAACAGGATGTACTACCTTTCTTGTGGTCATATACTTATGGCATCTCTTACATTCAGGAAACTGTCCTGCAGAAGCTACAAATGGAGACAATAAAAAGATAAAAATAATAAGGATTAATAATTTTCTCATCCTCATAACATGACATCCTTAAATTCTATTTACTAAAGTTGCTGGATATTATATATAAATACTCCCCTATAGTCAACTATTAATATTTATTTGAAAAAGAAGATAAAGTTAGATTAAAATACATCAAACTAATATAATGCCTTCTTCAAAACAAAGAATATCATGGTAACCTCCTCACTTGTATCGATAATTATAAGGACCAAAGACAGACCCAAGTTACTCAGAAGGGCAATTCAGAGTATCGCAACCCAGATATACAGACCATTAGAAGTTGTACTTGTTAATGACGGTGGTTGTGATATATACCTTGAAGAGTTAAAGGAGCTTCTTGGAGAAATACCTTTAAATTATATAAAACTGGATAAAAATGTAGGCAGGGCCAAAGCAGGAAATATAGGAATTGAGAACTCAAAAGGTGAATATATAGGCTTTCTTGATGATGATGATGAATACTTACCTGATCATATAGAGAAACTCCTTTATGCTATTACAAATAATAAAACAGATATTGTCTACAGTGGCTGTAAGATGATTAAATCAGTCTTTTCTTATGAGAAGGCAATATATCATGATATCAGTTTAGAAATGACATTTAATTATGACTTCTCTTATTCAAGACTCTTGTTAGAAAACTATATTCCCTTTATAAGCCTCCTCTTCAAAAGAGATGTGTTAACATCCATAGGTGGATTTGATGAGGATTTTGACCTTTATGAAGACTGGGACCTCCTTATCAGGGCAGCAGAAAAATATAACTTTTATCATATTGGGGATATCACATGTATATACAGAATCTGGGATGAAAATCAGCAACTGACCCTCAAAAGCAGAAAGAGCGGAGCAGACAGAGATGCATATTTTAAACTACTAACCAAACACTTTGATAAAATTACGCCTCAAGTCCTCTATGAATATTTCACATTAAGTTGGTTAAGGGAGTGGAAAAAATCTTTATTTGAGAAAGAGATATTGCGAGTTAAGGAAAAAGAGAAAATGATAAATTTTTATAAAAATAAAAATAAAGAATTAATGTATGAACTGCAGAAGGTGAACACTACTCTTTCTGAGATTTACAGTAGTGTAGGATGGAAGATATTAAGTAAGTATCGAAGATTAAAAGAGAGACTTCTTCCCCCATCGTCACTTAGAGGAATGATTTATGCCTCTCTCTTGAAATCCATAAAGGTCTTAATAGACGAAGGTCTTGGTGCTTTGTTCGGAAGAATATCTATTAGGATAAAGAGGAAGTTCTACTCTATTCGTTATAAGGCCAGAAGTTATACTACTAATAATGACTTGGTTAGACTTAGCACATTACAATCCACCAATAGAAAACCTGTCGATATAATTATTCCAGTATATAATGGACTTTCAGACCTTAAAAGATGTATTGAGAGCATCTTTTATCATACAGATCTGGATTTCCATTCTCTGATAATATTTGATGACAAAAGTGAAGACAGTAATGTTAGGGATTATCTACAAAAATTGAGCAGTAAAAATGGAAATATCAGGGTGTATTTTAATGACACTAATATAGGGTTTGTAAAAACGGTTAATAAAGGTCTAAAACTCTCCAACAGTGATGTGATTATTCTCAATTCTGATACTATTGTAACAAGAGGTTGGGTAGAAAAGTTACAGAGGGCTGCTTATAGTAGACCAAGGGTTGCTACAGTAACTCCTTTGTCCAATCATGCATATCTCTGTTCTATACCTAAACCCCTCGAGTATAACTTTATACCTAAGGGCTATGATATTGACTCTTTTTCTGAATTCATAGAAAATATCTCTTTAAAACATTATCCAGAAATTCCCTTTGGAAGCGGCTTCTGTATGTATATCCGAAGAGAAGCGATTAAGGAGATTGGATTATTTAATGAAGAAGTCTTTCAGAAAGGCTATGGTGAAGAGACAGACTTCTGTCTTAGAGCCTATAAGGCTGGTTTTAGGAACCTCTTAGACGATACTACTTACATATATCATAAAGGAGGCGTATCCTTTGAAGAAAATAAATCAAGAGTAGAGATAGAAAACAAAAATAAAATGATAGCAGAAAATCTGATAAAGTTAAAAATGCTTCATCCTGAGTATGAGGAACTTAAAAGAAAGGCCCTCTCAGAAGACCTGCGAACTGTGGTGGATTACATCAATTTCAGGTTAGGACATTAAATCATGGATATATTAATGGTCCTGCATCAGAATCCTGATGGTTATCCAGCCGGAATCGAACAGTATATATTTGATCTAATTTTAGGACTGAATGAGAAAGGAATAGGAATATTCCTATTCTTCCCTGAAAAAAATAATCTGACATTAAGATACTATAAAGATCTGGTTCTTAGTTGGGAGAAAAAATACAAAGGTGGATATATATCTCCTACTCAGCTACATGACTGGCACACAGAGAGCACATTTCACCGAGTTCTTATAGAAAACAATGTTGAGATTGTCCATTTTCAAAGCTTACGAAATCTTCCTCTTTCACTAATAGAAGTAGCAAAAGATGCTGGCAAAGAAGTGGTGCTTTCTATACATGACTATTTTTTATTCTGTATACATTTTATTCTTTTAAACCCTAACTTCTGTGGATTTGAAAGAGACATTGAGAAGTGTTTTGAATGTTTAAGGAAACAGCGGTATGATATAAAGTCCTCATCTTTTATAGAGGATCGAAAAAAATATGTAGAGTATCTCTTCTCAAAAGTGGATATTATCCATGCTCCTTCCCGGTTTGTAAGGGATATTTTTATTGAGTTATTCTCCGGATTAAAGTTTGAGAAATTCCGCATCATTGGAAATGGAGTTAATAAAAGAGTTTATGGTTCAGAAGAGATGAGAAAAACAAAAATTCCAATTAATTTGGCCTTTCTGGGTAATTTTTTAAGACACAAAGGAAGTCATATATTCAATGAACTTGTAAGACATTTTCAAGAGGTCTCAGATATTAAATTCTATATTATTGGGAATGTCTACGATCCAATTCTCTTTAAGCCAAGCAATCTCCATGTAATAGGTGGATACAAAAGAGAATCTCTATCAGAAATCCTGAGTTCCTATAATATTGATATGACCTTGCTACTGTCCACGGTCCCAGAAACCTTCTCTTACACACTTTCTGAAAGTGTTCTCTCAAGAGTACCTGTTATCGCTATAGACCTGGGTGCCTTAGGAGAGAGGGTAGCAGAATTAGGAGTGGGATTTCTTATTCCCCGCGAAGAACCTCTTCCCTTTTTAATACAAACAGTTAATGAACTAAAAAAGACCCCCAATATAATAGACTTTTTTAAGGAGAGATGTTATGAGGTTGGTAGTATAATACCTGGGGTAGAAGAGATGGTTGAAAACTACAGCAGCCAAATTTATAATATCAAAAATTCAGAAGACAGAACTCATTGAATGTATTTCACTCTTAAAAATGCTTGTAAAGAAAAATTTTCGGCTCACCACAAATCACAACAAATATATCTTGTCCTATTATTATTTTCTGCCTTTTTACTTGAAACCACATTTGAGATATCAAAAGTCTCATTCCTTTCAAGATTATCTATAAAGGAAGTGTTTCTTATAATGGTTAACTCTATAGCCCTGGCTGTTATTCTTCTTCTGCCAGTATTAATTCTTATACAAAGACTAACCTCTATGTTCGCCTTTAAAAATTTCTTTCTGTATTTAATATATCTCTTTTTGACCCTTGTTTTGGTAATAATCTCATTTGTTCATATAGATACATTTCTCTACAGTTCTTTTCAGATAGATATAACTGATTTTTCTCCTTTGTTTCATAAAATAATCCTATTTTTAATGCTCACCTCAAGCTTTTTTATCTCCTTTCTTCTCTTGAAAAACTGGCACAAAGGTCTCTTACGATTTAAAAGAACTACCTCAGTAGTAGTTTTAATAATACTCTCCGTCTTTGTTACTTCTTTACTGTATAGGGGATATATCACCTCATCCTGGTCTGTAAATATATCAGAAACAAAAGCAAAGAAATATCCAAACATTGTCTTATTCTCAACAGACGGTCTCAATGCCTCTCACATGAGTCTCTACGGATACCACAGAAAGACCACCCCTACTATAGACAGATTCGCAAGTGAAAGTATCGTTTATACCCGTGCATATTCAAATGCAGGAAACACCAGAGGCACTGTCATATCTATACTTACAGGAAAACATCCTCTTACCACTATGTTACTTTATCCTCCTGACATACTCATGGGCAGAGACTCCTTTGAGCATCTTCCTGCTATATTGAGCAGTATTGGATATTATTGGATAGATATTGGAGATGGAATATACACCTCACCCAGACAATGTAACCTTGTAGGAGGTATAAATAATGAAAATGGATATGAAAGGGAAACTGGAGTATGGTTTATAACATTTAAAAAACTTTTTAATCTGGAAGTGTATTTTATTTCTGATATGCTGAGCAGATATCTGGATAAAATCTCTTTCTTGTTGGGCAGATCCCAGAGGCTATTGTATTTTAAACAGATGATCCATGGCATTGAAACAGAGTATCTTACTGATGAAAAACGGCTTAAGATAGCACTGGATAAAATAAGAGAAAAGAGAGAGCCCTTCTTTCTACATATTCACATGATGAAGACCCATGGTCCAAAGTTTCGCAATCCGAAGAAGAGATACGCTAAGGATAAAAAGATAATTGAAGATTGGGACATTGATGTCTATGACGATGCTATATATACCATGGATAGCTATTTTGGTGAGATCCTAACCACTCTTAAAAGAGAAGGACTGTACGAAAACACTTTGATCATATTTCATACTGATCATGGATTCAAATGGGATACCCTTAGTGCTCTTCCTCTGATTGTTCACCTACCCGGCCAGAAAGAGCAGGTAATAATTGACCAGCCTGTACAGTATCTTGACATCACACCTTCTATCCTAAGTTACATAGGAGTAAATATCCCAGAGTGGATGGAAGGAGAGCCTATTTTCCCAATAAAAAATCTTAAAGAGATAAAAAAAGAAAGGGCCTTTATTATTGTTGAGACAAGAGGTATTTATGACCGCAAAGCAAAGGCATGGGTTAAACCATATATTGGTCCCCCTTATTACGGGCTGACAACCATTGCGCTGTTGAAGGACACTTATATTTATAAAGTTTATCTTGAAACTTCAGAAACTGTACTTTATAATATAGAAAATCCTCTGAGACCCTTAGAAGTAGAAATGGACAAGAAGACAGTAGCTGAGTACAAAAAAGCATTGGAGAGCCTTTTAGATAATAATTATAAATTAGAATTGAACACAAACGATTGAAAAAGAGGTGGGAAGATGAAACTTGCTATTGTTTTCTTATTTCTCCAGATTCTTTTAATGCCCAGCAAAGTCTATGCCTATATTGACCCTGGCACAGGAGGGATACTTTATCAGATTGTAGTATTAGCAATAGGGGCTGTTGCTGGGATATGGCTTTCAGTAAAGGGAATTATAAAGAGATTGTTTAAAAAAAGAAGGGATGAATAAAATCCAGTATGAACCTTCATCATTTTTAGACCCCACTGGAAGAGTCTTCCATTACAATGGTGCACTCTATAGAGGAATTTATCCTGAATACAGTGAGTTTTATTCAGAGCTTCTCGGATCAGAGCCCTTCAGGAAACTGATGTATCAGGGCAGGGTGGTCCAGGTAGAGCCTGTGGAGCCTGGATCTCTGTCTGTGGATGGCTTCGGACTTATAATCAAAGTAGAACGCATAGCCTTTCCTACTTACTATTTTGAATGGTCTATGCATATGCTGAAAGATGCTGCACTGCTAACCCTGGAACTTGCCTTAGAGTTAAACAACCATGGAATAGTACTTCAGGATGCTACTGCTTTCAATATTCTCTTTAGAGACACCTCCCCTGTATTCGTTGACATAGGTTCCTTTGTGAAGGATAATAAAAGACTCCTCTGGGTAGCTTATGAGCAGTTCTGCCGTTTCTTTCTTCATCCCCTTTATCTCTACTCATGTGGATATACAGATGTGGTGCCGAGACTGCTCAGAGGAAACCTTGAAGGGCTTACTGCCTCAGATGTAATCAATCTTATGAGTCTACGCAGAAAGCTTACCACTTTTGGATACTGGAAAAGGGTCTGGTTTCCTGAGAAGGCAAGTGTAAGATTTAAGACAAAGGGTAGAGAGTCTATCTATAACCTCTCATCAAGTCTAATAGAGAGAGTAGATATTCAGAAGATGAGATATAGATTTATAAAAAAACTTTATAGAGAAGTAACCTCGCTGAAACTACCATATAAAAAGAGCCACTGGTCTGAATACTATCTCTCCACATCTCAGAGGTCACTGCAGGCAAAAAAGGCCGAGGTTTCAAATATTCTTGACACTTTTAAGCCTGCCTCAGTGATTGATCTTGGATGTAACACTGGTGAGTTTTCTATACTGGCTGCAGAAAAGGGATCAAAGGTTGTTGCTCTTGATTCTGATCATATTTGTGTTGACAAACTTTATAGAGAGGCGAAAGAGAAGAGACTAAGGATACTTCCACTTCAGATAAATCTACTTGAACCCACCCCATCTTTTGGATGGAGGGCTATGCAGTATCCAGGTATAACAGAGAGAATAAAAGCAGACATGGCACTCGCTCTTGCTCTGATACATCACCTTGTGTTTACAGGAGGTCAGGACTTTGAGAGAGTTATTATGATTCTAAAGGACTTCACAAGGAGATGGCTACTCCTGGAGTTTGTGAATAAGGATGATCCTATGGCTAAGGTTATCTGCAGAAGAGTAGGACTGGATTACTCATGGTACAGACTCGACCATTTACTTAATACTATGCAAACTCATTTTAGTGAAGTAAAGATACTGAAGGAACTGGGCCCTACAAGAACATTGATCCTTGCCACCTTATAATTAAGGATTGTTGTAAAAAATTCACACAGGTGTCTTTCTTTTAATACACCTGATTAATCAATATTTTTGAAAATACAAAGAAGTTTTTCAGGAACGATTCTTGCTAAGAAAATAAAAGTGCTACTTCAACTAAATTTAAGAATAATAGTGTTAATCTTGTTACCTAAATTTGGTTGACAAAGAATTAAGAAATGTGGTAACCTTACGAGCAGATTTAGAGAGCAACTTTTTAGAAAGGGGGGTGATAGTAAAAGCCGCGGATAAACTTCTACAAAGTAAGTATAAAAGGAGAAATAATTATTTTTTAGAATTTAATTGGCTTCCGTTGGAAGCCAAAGATTATTTTTGGAAGGAGGATAGGTAATGAAGAGGTATTTTAAATGGTTGTTAGTGGTGGTGTGTGTACTGATGCTTCCTGTGTTTGCAGTGGCAGATGATATCCTATTCCCATGGGTACCCATATTTGACAGTGTCTCCACAGTGGTCTCTATTACAAATAGTTCTACCTCAGACACACTTAATCTGGTTTACCGTTACAAGGCAGGAGACAACTACGACAACCAGACTGCCACCTGTGAACACTATGACATTAGTACTGACACTTCTGAGAATGACATTCTCACCTTTGATGCATCAGGAAACATCAATGGAGGTCAGCCAATATTTGGTGATGTGGTGAGTGGAACCAAGGGTTATACCAATGCTGATCTCCTCGCCCTTGGTAACAACATAACCAAACCTGCAAGGGCTTTCTTACTTGTCTCAAATGAAACAACTACTGTACCAGCAGATCGCACCCTTTATGGTGAGGCAATGGTTCTTGAGATAGCAGGTGGTGCTGCATGGGGTTATGTTGCATACAATCCAGAGGGAGCTGTTACTACTCCAAATGCTTTCAATGACTTTTTTGGTGATAGATTGGGTGAAGTGATTGCCAACAATGAGTATGTCCAGGTTGCCCTCTGGCCACCAAACAAGGTGACCACAAAGTTCTTTATCACCCCTGTAACTTCTGCATCCATGGACAATGGCAAGCTTTCAGTAAAAGTGAGACTCTGTAAGACAGAGTCAGGTGGTGACTGTGTTGATGGTGGAGTATGGTTCAATGATGAGACAGGTGTTTCTACAACAAAGGAGAAGTCTGTTGTCTGCACAGCAGCTCCTACACTGGATCACCTGTTAGAGTCTGCTGCATACAATGCCTTCAAGAATAAGAACACAATGGGCTGGACAAATGTGGTTGTGAATCCAGGCTCCACAACTGGTGGTCTTGCACAGACTGAGGCGGCCATTATTGGTAAGCTTGATTACACCACAAGCGGAATTACCATTGAAGATACCACTGTACCTGGCACTCTCAACAACTTCATCTGGCTCAGGATCAGATAAATTTTTAAAGAAAGATATCTAAAAAGGGGAAAGGGGGTTTTAATTCCTTTCCCCTTTTTTTTGACCAAGGAAAGGAGATGAAAGGATGGGGAGACTGTTTCTCTTAGTGATGATAATACTGTTCTTAAATGGTGTTTCTGAAGCAGAGGTAAAGACCCGTTTAGTAGAAAGCAATTATAATCCTTATGAAGATACAAGATTTTGTGTGGATGATGGTAGTCTCTGGGCTGGCTTTTATGATAGACAGAGACAGTTAAAGCTGGTTGATCTTATAAAAAGAAAAGAATGGGTAATAAACAAAGGAGTAGAGTTAGAGGCAAAGGGATTTGTTCTCGAATGTGATGGTGAAAAGAGATACATCCTCTGGAGGCGTAAGTCACGTGAAGGCAAGAAAGTCCTTCTCAGTACACTTGACACCAGAAGTGGTGATATTAGACAGATGCTCCTTGACGACAAACGCACACAGGCCCTTGAGATAATGAAACTGAGGGCCCAAGATGGAAAGATAAGAGCCTTCTGGATAGGCGAACAGAGAATAGACAATGAGCAGTATCATATCTTCGGGGTCTGCAGCAATGATGGTGGTAAAAGTTTCTCTGAACCTGTTAATCTCACCAAAGGATATGATAACACCACTTACTATGATGTGGTATTTGACGGCAGACAGACATATGTTTTTACTAATGCAAAGAATGAAGGGAAAAGGTGGTTGCTTTTTGTGAAAGGTGATAAAGAATGCAGATGGCAGAAACCTGTAAGGATAAAAGAAATAGGCACCATAATAATCTTCATAGATGCATTCAAGGTAAAAGGAAGACTTCATGTCTTCTGGTTTAACTCTTATGGAGGAGGAAAGTATCTTATTGAGGGAGCCTATTCAGATGACGACGGTACTACATGGCATACATATCCCCTTAAAGGGACAGAAGGAATGGATGTAGGGATGATGAAAGTGGCAGTAGACAGAGAAGGAGGAATCTATATCGCCTACAGTGCCAAAAAAGAAGAAAAGGAGAAGATGGATGTGTATCTACTGGCATCAGATGACAACGGACAGAGCTGGACAGGACCAATCAGACTAAGACACTATCCATTCAAAAACACCCATGCAGAAAATCCCCAGATTGCTGTATCTGAGGATGGTAAAGTGGTAACAGTGGTATGGGTGGATTTCAGAAACATAAGAAGTAATCTCTATATGCAGTATTCCCTTGATAAAGGGAAAACCTGGCAACAGAAGGACATTCCTCTTGAGGAACCTGGTAGATTTAATACAAGATACAATCCCTTCTATGATCTTCTCCAATGGGGAGGAGATGGTAAATTCTATCTTCTTGCCCATAGGTTTAAGACTGACGCTCTTGAGGAGACAGAACTGCTACTGTTTGAGTTCACCATTCCAGAAGGAGGTATGAGATGAAAAGGCTACTTGTAATCTTCCTGACAATAATTACACTGGCTGGTTGTGCCAGCATGGATAGAAGACATTTCGTAGAAGACCTCGGTTCTCCTGAAAAGGAAGAGTTGCTGAGGCAGAGAGTAGAGGAATTCTGGAGTGCTTTCCTTAAAAGGGACTACAAAAAGGTCTATGAAATATTCGATCCTTTCTTCAGGGCAAGGAGGAGTTTCCAATCCTATATGAATATTGCGGGCATAATTAGATATCATGAGTTCGAGATAAAAAACATAAAAATAGAGGGTAATGTAGCAAAAGTAAAGATGAGGGTTGTGTATTCAGTACCAAAGATGAAATTTAAACATTTAGAATTCAAGGTCCCGAAGACATCAAGAGAGTTTGAGGAGACATGGTTGTATATCTATGATAACTGGTATAAGGAATTTTATCTCAAATCAATAGATGTGAGGTTCACAGAGTACTAATCCAGCACTATGGAAAAACGAACCGCCTGGATTCTTCTTATAGGAAGCTTTCTGCTATGTATAGGAATATACACCATATCATTGGACTGTCCGAAAGTACTTGACGACTATCATATTCTGGAGTCATCCAAGCTGAAACAGATCTTAGATAAGCCCTTCTCAGTTGGTCTTCGCCGTTGGGTCTCAAAATTCACTTTTGCAATTAATTACTGGACCTCAGGCACCCAGATGAAAGCATACCGACTCACCAATCTTATACTCCATCTGTTAACAGGCTTCACACTTTTCACTCTCATTCTACATTTAAAGAAACTTAAAAACAATGGATATCTATTATCACTTATAGTCACTATCTTATGGCTTCTCCATCCACTGCAGAGTTCAACAGTTAACTATGTAGCCCAGAGAATGGCAATTCTTTCTGCTCTGTTCTCAATTCTTGCATTCCTTTGTTACATTAAAGCTACAGAAAAAAAAGGCCCAGAAGGAAAGCTCTGGTATGGTGGCTTTATGATGAGTATTGTACTTGGTATTCTTTCAAAAGAGAATGCCATCATGATTCTGCCCATGATTCTTTTCTATGACTTAGTATTTATATCTGAGCTCAGATGGAAAGAATCTATGAAAAGGTCTTTACCTGTAGCTATCGCACTCTCAGTGGTAGTTGTTTTTATCTGGAAACCTTTTGGTATGAGCAAGTTTATTGGAGGAATAATCGATTCCTTTCTCCATCCCGGAAGAACCATAACACAGAAGGGATGGTCTGGTATGGACATTATCTTAACACCTCTTCAGTTCTGGATGACAGAGTGTAGAGTACTTGTAAGATATCTCATAATATTTTTTATTCCTCTGCCAGGACTCTTGGTATTTGATTATTCAGATGCCTATCCTATCTCCCAAGGTCTATTCTCTCCTCCAACCACTATAGTCTCTATAGGAATTATTGCAATCCTTCTTTTATGGGCAGCAGTGAACTTAAGAAGACATCCTGCTCCAGCTTTTGGCATCTTCTGGTTCTTTGTGACCATCTCTCTCGAAAGTTTTGTTGCTGTAGGAATCGATTATTACTTTGAACATAGAAATTATCTTCCTTCCATAGGACTGGCAATAACTGCAGGATATGGAATCACTGTGCTCTTGAAGAAATGGAGTTTCCGGAAGGAAGTAGTAATTGCCTCCTTAATGATACTACTTTCGGTACTTACATATAGTAGAAATAAGGTATGGAGTACCGATATCACTCTCTGGAAAGACACTATAAGTAAAGTGCCTGAGAATATACGAGCAAGAATAACCCTTAGCGGTCTTATGATAGACAGAGGTAGACTGGAAGAAGCAGAAAGATTCCTGGAAGGAATTGATCTCAGTAGGTTATCTACACCTAAAAAGTTTCAGGTAATGTTTAACCTGACAAGTATATATAAAGAGAGAGGAAGATATGAAGAGGCACTCAGAGAGGCTGAAACACTACTCAAGCTCAAAGACCTTAATAGAAGTTTGAGAGGAAAGGTCTATTATTTAATAGGAGAGATATACAGAGAAACGGGGAAATGGACTCTTTCAGAGAAGTATCTTATCAAAGCAAAGAAGAGTCTATCTGACGAGAAGGTTGGAATCCTTATAAGTCTATCTCAGGTTTATGTAGCAAAGAGAGAGTATGAAAAGGCAGAAGCCTCCTTAAAAGAAGCTCTTTATATTGAACCTGCTAATGTCATGGCAAATATGCTTTTGGCAGATCTGTATTTGATGATAAACAAAAAGGTACTTGCTGAAGAGTATTATACAAAGGTAATAGGCTCAGAAAACCTCCTTTCAAAAGACACTCTTAAAAGGGTCTACCTGAACCTTGCACTAATAAAGGCTACGGATAGAAGATACCAAGAAGCAATGGATTACTTAGAAGTGGCTGAACAGATCGATCCTGAAGATTATTTAATATATATTTACAAAGGTAATATATACCTTTCAACAGGCAAACCAGAACAAGCAGTTGTAAATTACAGGAAAGCACTCCAGCTAAGTAGTTATTCTAAAGATAGAAATCCAAACAAATTGCTTTTGTATTATAATCTCGGGAAGGCATTTGAGAAACTTGGTGACAAAAAAGAGGCAGCATATTATTACAGGGTCTTTCTGGATAAAACACCTGATATTACCTTATTTAAAAAGCTGAGGAAGGAGGCAAAAAATTATCTTACATCTCGTTAATATCCTTTACCTTTCATCATTCTTTAATATCTCAACTCAAAGAATTGTAATCTTAATCTTACTAAAGCTACATAAAAGTCCTTGACACCAGCCATCCAAGTAAGTATAATTTAATAACAGGAATTAAGCAAAAAGTAGAATCTACTAAAGAGAAAGGGAGGTGAGAGGAAGAATTTTTAATTTATTGAGGCATAGAGAATTTTTAGATTCTAACTTTTTGGCTTCTATTTAAAGCCAAGAAATCATTTCTGAAAGGAGGATTAAGTAATGAAAAGGTATTTTAAACTGTTGTTAGCAATTGTATGTGTACTGATGCTTCCTGTGCTTGCAGTAGCAGATGATATCATGTTCCCATGGGTGCCTATATTTGACAGTGTCTCCACAGTGGTCTCTATTACAAATACTTCCTCTTCAAGCACACTCAGCCTGATTTACCGTTACAAGGCAGGAGACAACTACGACAACCAGACTGCCACCTGTGAACACTACGATATTGACACTGACACCTCTCAAAATGACATTCTCACCTTTGATGCATCAGGAAACATCAATGGAGGTCAGCCAATATTTGGTGATGTGGTGAGTGGAACCAAGGGTTATACCAATGCTAATCTCCTCGCCCTTGGTAACAACATAACCAAGCCTGCAAGGGCTTTCTTGCTAGTAACAAATGGCTCTGGTACAGATAATGATCTTTATGGTGAGGCAATGGTTCTTGAGATAGCAGGTGGTGCTGCATGGGGTTATGATGCCTATAATCCAGATGGAGTAGGAGGATTGGACGACTTTGAGGATGCTAATGCTTGGAATGGTGAAGTTATTGCTGACCATGAAGCTATAGCAACTGCCCTTTGGCCACCAAACAAGGTGATTACAAAGTTCTTCATCACCCCTGTAACCACTGCCTCCATGGACAATGGTAAGCTCTCAGTAAAAGTGAGGGTTTGTAAAGCAACATCAGGTGGTAATTGTACTGAGGGTGGAGTATGGTTCAATGATGAGACAGGTGTTTCCACAACAAAGGAGAAGTCTGTTGTCTGCACAGCAGCTCCTACACTGGATCACCTGTTAGAGTCTGCTGCATACAATGCCTTCAAAAACAAGAATGTAATGGGATGGACATATGTGGTTGTGAATCCAGGCTCCACAACTGGCGGTCTTGCACAGGCTGAGCAGGCCATCATTGGTAAGCTTGAGTACACCACAAGCGGAATTACCATTGATGGTACCACAGTGCCTGGAACCCTCAATAACTTTATTTGGCTCAGACAAGATTTCAACCCATAATTTTTAAGTACTAAAAAAGGGGAAGGGAATCTACCCTTCCCCTTTTTTAGATTCTCATACCTGAAATAAAAGAAGGCTAACAACAAAAATTACAAAGAAAGATATTGTGCTCTTCTGAAATATTACTCTTCTCATAAAAGCCCCCTGGTTTAGGAGTAATTATGTTGTAAAATTTAATTAATTCAACTCTACTGTCTTAGACACTTCTTTTGGGGATATAAGAAAGGTCTAATGTTTTTTATCTAGATATCATTCCTAAACCGGAAAAGAAAAGTCCTTGACACCAGCCATCCAAGTAAATATAATTTAATAATCAGGAATTAAGCAAAAAGTAGAATCTACTAAAGAGAAAGGGAGGTGAGAGGAAGAATTTTTAATTTATTGAGGCATAGAGAATTTTTAGATTCTAACTTTTTGGCTTCTATTTAAAGCCAAGAAATCATTTCTGAAAGGAGGATTAAGTAATGAAAAGGTATTTTAAACTGTTGTTAGCAATTGTATGTGTACTGATGCTTCCTGTGCTTGCAGTAGCAGATGATATCATGTTCCCATGGGTGCCTATATTTGACAGTGTCTCCACAGTGGTCTCTATTACAAATACTTCCTCTTCAAGCACACTCAGCCTGATTTACCGTTACAAGGCAGGAGACAACTACGACAACCAGACTGCCACCTGTGAACACTACGATATTGACACTGACACCTCTCAAAATGACATTCTCACCTTTGATGCATCAGGAAACATCAATGGAGGTCAGCCAATATTTGGTGATGTGGTGAGTGGAACCAAGGGTTATACCAATGCTAATCTCCTCGCCCTTGGTAACAACATAACCAAGCCTGCAAGGGCTTTCTTGCTAGTAACAAATGGCTCTGGTACAGATAATGATCTTTATGGTGAGGCAATGGTTCTTGAGATAGCAGGTGGTGCTGCATGGGGTTATGATGCCTATAATCCAGATGGAGTAGGAGGATTGGACGACTTTGAGGATGCTAATGCTTGGAATGGTGAAGTTATTGCTGACCATGAAGCTATAGCAACTGCCCTTTGGCCACCAAACAAGGTGATTACAAAGTTCTTCATCACCCCTGTAACCACTGCCTCCATGGACAATGGTAAGCTCTCAGTAAAAGTGAGGGTTTGTAAAGCAACATCAGGTGGTAATTGTACTGAGGGTGGAGTATGGTTCAATGATGAGACAGGTGTTTCCACAACAAAGGAGAAGTCTGTTGTCTGCACAGCAGCTCCTACACTGGATCACCTGTTAGAGTCTGCTGCATACAATGCCTTCAAAAACAAGAATGTAATGGGATGGACATATGTGGTTGTGAATCCAGGCTCCACAACTGGCGGTCTTGCACAGGCTGAGCAGGCCATCATTGGTAAGCTTGAGTACACCACAAGCGGAATTACCATTGATGGTACCACAGTGCCTGGAACCCTCAATAACTTTATTTGGCTCAGACAAGATTTCAACCCATAATTTTTAAGTACTAAAAAAGGGGAAGGGAATCTACCCTTCCCCTTTTTTAGATTCTCATACCTGAAATAAAAGAAGGCTAACAACAAAAATTACAAAGAAAGATATTGTGCTCTTCTGAAATATTACTCTTCTCATAAAAGCCCCCTGGTTTAACCGGTTATTTATTGACGGAAACTGGTTTAGAAAATTTGTTGACCCTATTAGTGGTGGAAGTGCTATAATGTATTAAGTTTCCTGCCTTGAATATATTTTAGGTCCTACCTAAATATATTTTAGAAGCAGGGAGAAGATTTTAAGTCTGAATTGCTTCCCTTGGAAGTAAAAGATTGTATCTAAAAAGGAGGATTAAGTAATGAAAAGGTATTTTAAACTGTTGGTAGCAGTTATGTGTGTACTGATGTTTCCTCTGGTTGCAGTAGCAGATGATATCATGTTCCCATGGGTACCAATATTTGACAGTGTCTCCACAGTGGTCTCTA
>Ga0209426_1000580_pt1 | contig 34286 bp, 30 predicted proteins | sample Deesub1362B_J571_FD_187697 | JGI IMG/M metagenome (GOLD analysis project Ga0209426, IMG submission 187697) | Deep oceanic, basalt-hosted subsurface ecosystem from Juan de Fuca Ridge flank, Pacific Ocean, CORK Borehole 1362B_J2.571 (SPAdes)... ...
CTTCAATTACATCCCTTTGAGGATGATTCTCTACATCATGTATATACCTCATAAGCCAATTATAACCACGAAAATAACTCCTAAGATAGATCTGACGCAATTTTAATCCTTTCCTTTTCCCTCAAGGGAGTCCAATATGTTTTTGAACTTTTGCATTCTAGTATCAAAAAGTAATGAAAAATATATAAAAAACCTAAATTTTTACTTGACATGGCAACTTTTTTTTCTATATTATTTAAACACACAAATTAAAATGCCCTGTAAGAGTTTAATATTTTAGGGAGGAGGGAACATGAAAAAATCCAAATTCTTGTTAATTATTTTTCTTTTAGCAATCGCTTTCTCTTTAAATGCCTTAGCAGAAACTCATGTTATTCGAAAATTAGGTCGTTATCCTTTTTGCCGTTGTAGAGGAGACATTCCAACTGCTGAAGTTATGAAAGAAATTGTTAAAACTTATGCAGGAGATGTAAAATATGGATTCGATATGGCAGGGTATGGAGATATTTATCTTGCTTTTCTTGACCAATTAGAGAAAGGAGTATTTGAAGAAATCGCTTTTCCAGTTGGTGAAAAGCTTATGTGGATGTTATACAGAGTAAGAGGAAGAATAAAAGTTCTGGAAGATGTAGAATGGGGAGGTAAAGAACCATTAGAAGCTTTTTCATTTAAAGTAATAAAAGATGGAAGATGTTTTGAATTTATAATGCCTAAACCTTGTGGAAATATTTCTCTTTATAAAATAACAGAAGTAATACCTTACTGTGACCTTAAAGTAACTCCCACAAAAGTCAATATTGGAGAACCAGTAACAATTGATGTATGTAAAACAGAAAATGCAGTGGCAGTGGAAGTAAATATTTTGGATGAAGCAGGAAATAAAATAGAAACTAAAAAAATAGAAATGGCCACTTGTAAATGGCAAACAAGTTTTGATAAACCAGGAAAATATACATTTGAAGCTGTGGCAATCAGTGCTCTTGAAGTCCGCTCCACGAATCCGTGCAAAGGAGAGGTTATTGTTAATGCACCTCCTATATGTGAAATTAAAGTTTCACTTAAGGAGGCTTATATTAGGAAACCTTTTACTTTTGATGTCACTGGTTCTACTGATCCAGATGGTACTATTTCCTCTGCAACAATAATTATTACAGATGAAGCAGGAAATGAAATAGATCGTAAAGTAATAGATTCTCCTCCATTTGTATGGGAAAGAACATTTGATAAACCAGGTATTTATAGAGTAAGTGCAACTGTAAAAGATGATTTTGGTGCAATTTCAGTCAATGAATGCTCTGATACTTTTACAGTAAAAAGAAAAATTCTTGGTTTCATGGTGGATATTGGTTGGTTAAGAGTCAAAACTTGCCTTGGAGATTATATATTTGGAAGAGGAGGATTGAATTTTCATTTAATCCAAGACAAACTTGATGCTGCTATCTTAATTGGAGGAGGAATTCCAGTAGCACAGAAACCAGAAGATGCTTTTAAATCCATATTACTAATTGATGGACTTTTAAATTACTATGCTGGACCATTTGCAATTGGAGGAGGATTCGGTATTAGTACAGGAGTTAAAAAATCAGGATGGAAAGATAAAACTCATGTGGAATTCTTAATTGATACAGGTTTTAGTCTTTATCAAAAAGATGAAATCAGAGCAGGATTGTTTGCAGAGGGACGCCTTGCTCTTGACAAATTAGGTGACATATCCGGGTATCACAAATTTGGACTTGGCTTCAGATTATCCTTTTAAAAACTAACTTAACTTAAAAAGCGGGTAAAGATTCAATTCTTTACCCGCATCCTTCCATCTTTATTAAGTTTATTAAATAAGCAATTATAAAGTTTAAAAAATGTTTTCCTATGATGATAATATTGTATCAATTGTAAGGTGCGAAAAATATGATGTTAAAAAAATAAAAACTTCTTTGGAAAAATTGTTAGATTCGTTAGGAGGAATAAGAAGATTTATTTCCAGAAATGACAAAGTTCTAATAAAACCTAATATGTTGGCTGCTCATCCTCCAGAAAAAGGAGTTACAACTCATCCTTCTCTTCTTCAAGCTTTAATTGAATTAGTTATTAATGCTGGAGGAAAACCTTACATAGCTGATAGTCCTGCCATGCCCAATTTTAAATTAATTTCAAAAAAAACCGGCATAAAGAAAATTGCAGAAAAAATGAATATTACATTAAAGGAAATAGATAAATCTATAGAAATTAAAAATCCTAATGGACTCTTTAAAAAAATTGAATTAGGAAAAGATATATTTGAAGTTGATAAAATCATTAATTTAGCAAGACTAAAAACTCATAATTTAATGACTCTTACTTTAGGAGTAAAAAATGTTTTTGGAGTGGTCGTTGGAAGAAAAAAAGCAGAATGGCATTTAAAAGCAGGATTTAATAGACTTTTCTTTGCTCAATTACTTATTGAAATATATTATTTGGTTAGACCTCACCTCACCATAGTTGACGGGATAATGGCTATGGAAGGAAATGGGCCAAGCAGTGGGACACTCCGGCCTATAGGCTTATTATTTGCTGGAAAAGATGCAGTAAGTATAGACAGAGTTATATCACATGCAATTGGTCTTAAGGACAATTTATATATAATAAAGGCGGCTCAGAAATATAATCACCCTCCAAAAAATTTCTCTGAAATTCATATAAAAGGTATTAAATCACTCGAAGAAATAAAAATCAAACATTTTGAATTACCTCCGAATATAGAAAAAATAATTCTTTCTTTAAGTCTTCCCCAAACAATTGCTCGAAAATTTATTTCCAGGCCTAAAATAATAAATAAAAATTGTGAATTATGTGGAAACTGTATTGAGGTATGCCCTACTTCAGCTATATTTAAAATAGGACAAAATCTATATATTAATTACGATAAATGTGTGAATTGCCTTTGTTGTCAGGAAATCTGTCCTCATAATGCAATAAAAATTAAAAAACATTTTATTTCAAGTTTTTTACACTGGATTTAATTTTTCCTGAATTTCTCAAACAATTCAGGTGGAAGAGAAGTAACTTCACCTTTAGAATTTGTTACAACATGAACTGTATAACCTTCAGCAATTAGGCTTTTATCCTCTTTTTTAAGTAATTGATAGGAGAAAATTGCCTTTTTTGGTGATAATTCATCAAGAGCAGTTCTTATAATAAACTCCTCATCATATCGCAAGGGTTTTCGATATTTACAAAAAGCTTCTGCAACTACAAAATAATATCCTTTTTTTTCTATTTCACCATATGGAATTGCTTTTTTTCTACAATACTCTGTTCTTCCAATTTCAAACCAACCAAAATAACTTGCATTATGAGCAACCCCCATTTGATCTGTTTCAGAATATCTAACCCTTTCAATAATTTCTACAAAGTTTGGTAAAGATGAAGGAAAAGAAATTTCACTCCCAGATTTTTTGGAGTTTTTGTAATTCTTCATTATAATATTTCCGATAAAGAATTTCCCATTCTCTACTTCCTTCTTCAATTGAACGCTTTTGCGATTTTATCTTCTGGATGGCCTTTTTATCTAATTCATCATACAATTGAAGTTCATTTTCTATTGCCTTCACTATAGTTAAACGAACAGCATTTGGCTCATCAAGGAGATCTACTGTTTTATCTTCAAGGAGAGCTTTTAAAATTAATTGAGAAAAATGATTTATTTTTTCTCTTGATAATCTCCTCAAAGTATTATATTCCTTTCTTTAGCTAATTTATTTTTAATCATTCTAAAAACTGTTTGATACTCAATATTTTCCTTTCTAATTTGATCCATATATTCACTTAAAATTCTTCTCACTTCCTGATCCAATTCATCCTCTCTCATGAACTCTTCTGTAATTATTCTCTCCACTTTCTCAACTAATTTATTTTTATCTTCAACTATAATTTTTTCCTCATTAATTAATGTTCTAACAATGTTAAAAGCCATATGTTCTATTTGATTTTTACTCAGTCTCATTTCATTTATACAATACAATATTTAGATAAAAAATTCAAGGAAAAAACTATATTTTGATTTTTATCTTTTTTTATTATAAAGGTAAAGGGTATAAGCAAACCCTCCAAAACAGATAAGAAATATAAAGATCATAAATAAAAAAGCCTGTAATTTCATGCTAATCTCTATGTAAAAATTTTTTCGCAATAACTCTATTTAAAGAAATAAATATCATCGCAGCCAGCATTAATTGAAATACAACTGTTCCAACTGTATATGGAGAAAAAATTTTAAGCCAACTTTCTGGACTCTGGGAGTAGCTTTGCCAGAACCACCAGCTTATCATAGCTATAAACTCAATAGGAAGTAGAATCAAAACTAAAAAATCAAACCATTTTCCAAGACGAAATTCCTCTTCAATTGAATTGATAAAATTTTCTCTGAAATTTTTAACTCCATATCTTATAACACTGAAAGTAAAGAAGAAACCACTTACCATTAATCCTAAGCCCCATACCCAGTCTTGATTATTGAAAAAACCCATACTAAGTGCAGATGGTAGACCAAAAAGAAAACCCAGAGTTCCTATAATTAAAACAGATTTTTTCCGAGACAGTCCTGCATCAATTAAAATTCTTGTTCCAAGTTCAATCATAGAAATTAATGAAGAAAAAGCAGCAAAGGATAATGTTAGAAAGAAAAGAGAAAGAAAAAAAGCTCCTCCTGGAACTTTTGTAAATAAATGAGGCAACCAAATAAATGTCAGTCCTTGATTTCCTGCTTCCATAACTTTAATAACTTTTGAGAAAGAAAAATTGGGTCCAGAAAAGAAAGCAAATACTGTGGGAATAATTGCCATCCCAGCTAAGATAGAAGCTGTATTATTTCCTAAACCTAAGGTTACAGAAGTGTGAACAGGAGTTTCTCTTTCTCGGGAATAAATAGCATAAGTTAGAATTAAACCCCATCCTGCACCTGTAGACCAGGCTGATTGACTAAGAGCATTTAACCATATTTTATAATTAGTCAATTTACTTATATCTGGATAAAATAAAAAATTCAGACCATGAAGAGCACCTTCTAAAGTTAAAGCTCGAATGCATGCAATAATAAGTAATACAAATAATGTTGGAATCATAATTCTGTTTGCTCTTTCAATCCCTTTAACCACTCCTAAATAGATTATTAATGAACCTATTAATATAGCTATGAAATGGAAAAATACCGGTTCTCCAGAGGACGTAAAAGAAAACCAGAATTCCTGAGAATTTCTATTTATTAAATTCTGAAAAATTGTAGCAAAAAAGTATTTAATACACCATCCTGTAACTACAGAATAATAAAACATTATTGCAGTAGTAACAAAAGCAATAAATGTTCCCATCCAGACAAATTTTTTCCCTATAAGCTGCCCAAAAGAGCTAATAACACCTGTTTTATAATTTCGACCAATTGAGAATTCAATAATGAGAAGAGGAATAGACCAAATAAAAAGAAATAAAAGCCAAGGAATTATAAAAGCTCCTCCTCCATTTTGGGAAACAACTCGAGGAAATCTCCAAATATTTCCTGTTCCAACAGCCATTCCTAAACCAGCTAATATAATTCCCCATTTTGAGGAAAACATTTCTCTTTTCATAGTTGTCTCTCCTCTTCCAATTTAAAGACTACAAAGGGCTGAAAACCTCTTTTCATTTTAGCTCTTCTCGCTAAAGCTAAAAATCGGCCCTCTACATTAAAAAGGCGAAATATTTCCTCCCTTGGCCCAATTATTTTTAAAACACTATTTGATGGAACTATATTCCCATTTAAAGCTAATTTTGCACCTTTTTCTTCAAGAATTACTTTTGGAAATTGAGGTAAAAGTGTTTCTAATGGAATAATTTTCTCATAAATTTTATTTTCTTCACTTAGTTTCTTTACTTCTTCAAGAAGTAAACTCTGGTTTAAATCAAAATCACCAATTTTAATTCTTGTCAAACTGAAAAGATAAGCACCAACTCCTAAATATTCACCTAATGAGTTTGCTAAAGAACGAATATAAGTACCAGAAGAACATTCAAGTTCAAACTCTAAAAAGGGCGGAATATAATTTAATAATTTAATATAATAAATCTTCACTTTTTTAGGTTTTAAAATTGGTCTTTCTCCTAATCTAGCATATTGATATAAAGATTTGCCTTTATATTTTCTTGCTGAATATGGAGGTGGTAATTGTTCCTGTTCTCCCTCAAATTCTCTCAAAGCTTTTTTTATCTCTTCCTCTCTTATTTTAACTTCTTTTTCTTCAGTAGTTGGCTCTCCTTCCCTATCGTATGTTGTGGTTGAAAGGCCTAATCTTATCTTTCCACGATATGTCTTATTCAAATCCAAATAAAAGGAAAACAATCTTGTTGCTTTTCCCAAGGCAATAATTAATAAGCCTGTAGCCATTGGATCAAGGGAACCAAAATGTCCTACTTTTTTAGCTTTTAAAATTTCTCTGACTTTCTTTACTACCTCAAATGAGGTTAAACCTTCTGGTTTGTTAATTAAAAGAAGACCATTCATCTCTTTTAAGCTATGCTATTCCCCCTTGATTCATTTGATTTTCTAAATATTAAGTTCTTTCTCTTTCTCTTTTACAAAATCGGTTACTTTTGAAATAACACTCTCTACTACAGTTTTATATTCTCCAGAAATTGAGAAACCCGCAGCATGAAAATGACCACCTCCTCCAAATCTTTCTGCTAAAGAGGCAGCATTTATTCTTCCTTTTGACCTCAAGCTTACTTTATATCTGGAATCTCCCATCTGTTTAAAGAAAACTACTATTTCCACCCCTTTTATTGACCGAACAAGAGTAGTGATTTCCTCTGTGTCCAATTCTTTTACTTCTAAATTACTGAGAAATTCCCTAAACATAGTAATATAAGCTATTTTCCCTTTATAACTAAGTTCTAATGTGGAAAGAACCTGACCAAGCAATTTTATTTTTTCAGGTGGATTTTGAGCAAAAAGAATTTCATTTATCTCAATTGGATTTGCACCAAATCTAATCAGTTTTGAACATATTTCAAGGGCTTCTGCAGTGGTATTAGAAAATTGAAAAGAACCTGTATCTGATGCTATTGCAGCATATAAGTGAGTAGCTATTTCAGTGGTAAGTTTTATACCTAATTCCTCTGCTAAATAAAAAGCCATCTCGCCAACTGCTGATAATTTAGGTTCAACCCAATTTAAATTAGCATAATAATTATTAGAATGATGATGGTCTATATTAACAAGAAAATTCTCATTTATATTTTTTTGCCCAGAACGTGAAACATCTGCACACTCTAATAAAATAATCAAATCATAATTTTTGCCTTTAATCTGACCTATTTTTATCTTCTGGGAAAGGGGAAAACCATTAAAAGGGAAAGGAGTATTATCCTTATTAATCAAATCAACATCTTTTCCAAGTTGTTCAAACATCAATGAAAGAGCAATTGAAGTACAAATTGAATCTCCATCCGGCCTTAAATGTGACGTAATAGCGATTTTCTTGCTATTTTTAATCTTTTCCGCTATTTTCTTTATTATTTCTTTCTTCATTTTTTATTTTCGCCAAAATCTTTTCAATGCGTGCCTGCTTTTCCATTGTGTCGTCCAACTCAAAAATTAAGTTAGGATTATACTTTAAATTAATTCTTGAAGCAATAATTTTCCTTAAATAACCCTTTCCCTTATTTAGGGCAGCCATTGCTCTCTTCTTTTGTTCAGAATCTCCAAGCACATTTACATAGACAATAGCAGTTTTTAAGTTAGAACTCATATTTACTCCTGTAATTGACACAAAATTAAGAGCAGGATCTCTCATATCTAAAAGCAAAATTTTACTCAATTCTTCCCTCAGTAAGCTTGCTACCTTTTCTTTTCTATGAGTTGTTCTCATTTTTTATATTAAATGTATTCAATCTTATAATTTATTAATTCTCCTTCCAGGTTCTCTTCTATTTCTTTTAAAATCTTATTGAACATTTTTTCAATTGCAAGTTTTTGACTATTAATGGCGACTAAACCAATTTTTGTTCTCTGCCATTTATCCAAAAATTCCAGTTCAGCAATAGAAACATTGAATTTTAATTTAATTTTATTTTTTAATTTTGAAATTATTTTTCGCTTTTCCTTTAAAGAATGTGCATAAGGAAAATATATTTCCAAAGTAATTAATCCAATAACCATGAATTGATTTATTGAGGTTTAACTTTTTCTATTTTAAATGCTTCCAATATATCTCCAATTTTTATATCACTGTAGTTTTCAATTGCTACACCACATTCAAATCCTTTAGAAACTTCATTAACATCCTCCTTAACTCTCTTAAGAGAAGCTATAATGCCTTCATAAACCTGAACATTATCTCTAATAATCCTTACTCTTTCTTTACGTACAATTTTTCCATCAGTTACATAACAACCTGCTACAATACCAACCCTTGGTACTTTGAAGATTCTTTTCACCTCTGCAGTACCAAGATATACTTCTTTCTCCTCTGGTACTATCATTCCTGAAATTGCATTTTCCAAATCTTCAATTAATTTATAAATTACATTATAAAAACGAATTTCTACATCTTCTCTTTCCGCAATTTCAAGAATTTTACGAGATGGTCTAATATTAAATGCTATAATTAGACCTTTCGAAGCTGAAGCAAGTAGAACATCTGATTCAGAAATAGGACCTGGAGCTGCGTGTATGATTCTGATTTTCACTTTTTCTGTACTTAAACGAGGAATTGCATCTAATAATACTTCAATTGATCCCTGAACATCTGCCTTTAGAATTAAAGGTAATTCTTTTATTTCTCCCTCTTCAATTCTTTTATATAAATCAGTTAAAGTTAATCTTCTTGGCCGAATGACTTTCTTTTTTTCTAATTGAGATAAACGATAATTAACAATTTTTTTTGCCTCTTCTAAATTAGCCACAACTTGGAAAAAATCTCCTGCAATTGGAACCTGATTAAAGCCTAAAACCTCAACTGGTGTGGATGGACCAGCTTCTTGAAGCTTAACACCATTTTCATCAAATAGAGACTTTACTTTCCCATAACATACTCCAGAAGTAAAAGCATCACCGAGTTTAAGAATTCCATGTTGAATAATTACTGTTGCCAAAGGTCCTTTTTTAGGATCCAACTTAGCTTCTAAAACTACTCCTTGTGCTGGTATTTTAGGATTTGCTTTTAATTCAAGCATTTCTGAAACTAAAAGAATCATCTCTAATAAATCCTTTATGCCAGTTTTTTGTTTTGCTGAAACTTCAACGCATACAACATCCCCTCCCAATTCCTCTGGAACCACTCCGTATTTTGCTAATTGATTTTTTACTTTCCGAGAATCAGCCTCTGGTTTATCAATTTTATTAATTGCAACTAAAATGGGAACATTAGCTGCCTTTGCATGATTAATAGCTTCAATTGTTTGAGGCATAACACCATCGTCTGCTGCTACTACCAATATAACTAGATCAGTTACCTTAGCACCTCGTGCCCTCATTCTTGTAAATGCTTCGTGTCCTGGTGTATCAATAAAAACAATTATTTTCCCATTTACATTTACTTTATAAGCGCCAATATGTTGGGTTATTCCTCCTTTTTCTTGAGCTACTACATTTGTTTCTCTAATTGCATCAAGTAGAGTAGTTTTTCCATGATCCACATGTCCCATTACAGTAACAATAGGGGCTCGAAAAATTAAATCTTCTTTTTTCTCTTCTGCTTTTAAGAGTTGTTCTTCTTCTATACTCATCAATTCAATCTCTATACCAAACTCTTTACCAATTTCCTGAGCCAAAGGAGAATCAATACTTTGGTTAACTGTAACTAATAGTCCTTTATTAAACAGGCGCTGTATAATATCTTTTGCTTTAATTTGTAACTTTTCGGACAATTCACGTACGGTTATACCTTCTCTTACTTTAATTTTTTTGATTGTTTTAGTGCGCTTCTTTTTATTTTTAATGAAATTCTTTACTTTCTTTGAAACTTCTTGGTTAATTACACTTTTATGGTCTTTAATAGGTATTTTAAGTTGTTTAAGAATATCCAATAACTCTTCATTAGATATTCCAATTTCCTTAGCTAATTGATATACTTTCATTTAACTACCTTTTTCCAGCCCTATAAGTTAATCGAGAACTTTGCTCCTTCTTTTTTTCTTCTTCTGTTTTTATTTCCAGCCTCCATCCCACAAGTTTTGAAGCTAACTTGACATTACAACCTTTTTTACCTATAGCTAATGAAAGCTGTTTCTGAGGGACAACAACCTCTATAATTCTTTCTTTATCATCTAAAATTGTAACTTTACTTATTCTTGCTGGGCTGAGAGCAGATTTTACAAAAGTTAATGGATTCTCTGACCACTCTATCACATCAATTCTTTCACCTCTTAATTCTTTGGTTATAGCTAAAATTCTATTTCCTTTCATTCCAATACATGCACCAATTGGATCCACATCTTTCTCCTTACTACTAACTGCTACTTTTGCCCTCTCTCCTGGTTGCCGAGCAATGCCTTTAATTTCTATTGTTCCGTCCGATATTTCAGGAACCTCAAGTTCCAATAATTTAGCTAAAAATTCAGGACTTGTCCGGGAAACAATTACTTGAGGGCCCTTGGACTCCTTTAGAACCTTTATGATTAAGGCTTTTATTCTATCTCCCCTATTATAAGTCTCATTATATGGTTGCTCCCTTATAGGTAAAAGCGCTTCTGTTTTATTTATATCCAAAATTACATTATTATCTTCAAATCTTCTTACCACGCCACTAATTATTTCACCAACCCTTTCTTTAAATTCAGAAAAAACAATTTCTTGTTCAGCATCTCTTACTTTCTGAAAAAGAACCTGCTTTGCAGCCTGAGCTGCTATTCTTCCAAGGGTTTCAGAAGGTAATGTAATTTCTACATACATTCCTACTTTTGCCTGAGGGTCTATTTCTTTTGCTTCTTCCAAAGAAATTTGAGTAGCTGGATTCTCTGGTCTCTCTACAACCTCTTTTACCACAAAAACCTTTAGTTCATCTTTCTCAGGATTAAAAATTACATTTATTTTTTCATCTTTTCCAAAATATTTAGAGGATGCTACAACTAAAGCTTCCTCTAACGCCTTTACAATGCGAGAAGGGTGTACTCCCCTTTCGCGACTCAATTGTTCTATAGTTAACCATAATTTTTTTGGCATAATTTGCACCTATCCTTCTTTGTGAAGAATGTAATTATAATGAATAGAGTAATTAAATGCAAGGAAAATATCCTATCATTTATTAAATTTTTCCTTACTTTTTCGTGTTCTATAGTGAGAAGTACATTAATAAATAATATTATAAATCTTACTGTAATTACAGTTATTAATACTCTAGAAGTCTAATTTAGAATATGTATTGATTCTTTTAAAACATTTAAATTAGCTTCCCAAATAGATTCTGATAGTGTGGGATGAATATGAATTGTCTCTCCAATTTCTCTAATTTTCCGTTTTAAATGGATTGCAAGAGATAATTCAGAAATTAATTCACTTGCTTGAGGTCCTAAAAGATGAGCACCTATTATTTCTTCTTTATCATTTGCAATAATTTTCACAATTCCCTCACCCTGTCCAATTGTTATAGCTCTTCCATTAGCTCTAAAGGGAAATTTTCCAACTTTTATTTTTATACCTCTTTCTAGAGCTTCTTCCTCTGTTAAACCAATAGTTGAAAATTCTGGTTCAGTAAAAACAGCAGAAGGAAGAGCTAAATAGTCGAATTCAAACAGTAATCCACAAATATTCATAACAGCTCCTATTCCTTCATGAGATGCTTTATGGGCTAAAAGCTTTCCTCCTATTAAATCACCAATTGCATAAATATTTGAAATATTAGTTTTAAATTGAGAATTAACTTTTACAAAACCTAATTTATTTTTTTCTATTCCTAATTTTTCAAGACCTAAATTCTCATAATTTGGTCTTCTTCCAACTGCTAATAACACTTTTTCAGCTTCTAAATTCAAAATTTGATTATTTTCTAAATTTACAGCCTGTAATTTTATTTTATCTCCGTGCATATTTACTTTTTCTACCTTAGTTTTTGTATAAATTTTAATTCCTTTTTTTCTCAAAATATTTTCTAAATTATTCACAATTTCTTGGTCATTTCCTGGAAGAATAGTCGGCATTATCTCAATTATTGTAATTTCTGAACCCAGTCGATGATAAATCAATCCTATTTCTAGTCCTATCGCACCAGCACCGATTATTATGAAATTTTTTGGAATCTCAGTTAATTCAAGTGCTTCTTTACTCGAAATTATCTTTTTCTTATCAATTTTTAAAAAAGGTAATTCAGAAGGTAAACTCCCTGTAGCTAAAATTATAAATTTTGCTTCAATTGAATATTCTCCATCTTTAGAAATCACCTTTGTTCTATGTTCATTTTCTAAAACTGCTTTTCCAAAAATGACTTTTACCTGATTTTTACGAAGTAAAAATTCAACACCTTTAACTAATTGATTCACTATTTTACTCTTCCTTTCCTGCATTTTAAAAAAATCAACTGATTTTATTTCAGTATTTATACCCCATAAAGCACCTCTCTTCATTTCTTCTAAAAGCCCCGTACTATAAAGAAGAGTTTTAGTCGGAATACAGCCATAATTGAGGCAAGTCCCACCAATTTTATCTTCTTCAATCAAAATAACTCTTTTCTTTAATTGTGCTGCTTTTAAAGCAGAAACATAACCACCAGGCCCTCCTCCTATTATTAAAATTTCAGTCTTCTCTCTCATTGCTGAACTCCTTTTTTCTTCTTCTGGAAACAGTCAATATAACATTGATTTTTTCAATTTTCAATGATAGACTAAAATTTAATTTTAGAGTAATCTTTCGGAGGTAAAAAAAATGTTATCTGCAAGCGAAATAATTCTATTTATATTTATTCTAACCATAACCATATATGGATTCTTTAAACCTCTTTATTTAAGATATCAGCTTATCCGTCTTGGAAAGTCAGAAAATCGCTACGACAAACCTTTAAAAAGAATAAAAGATGCTTTATTTTCATTTCTTTTCCTCAGATGTTCAATAAAAAGGGAAAGGATTTTAACAGGATTTATGCATTTTTTCATTCTTTATGGTTTTATTGTTTTTTCTACAGTTACACTCAATCATATTATAATTGGTTTTAAAAAGGATTTCAGCCTTTTAGGCCATGGTTTAGCTGATTCAATTTATTCTTTCTTAGTAGATTCTTTTGCTCTTCTTGTTTTATTAGGTGTTTTATATTTTGTGATAAGAAGATATATCTTTAAACCAAAATCTCTCACTTATCCATCACCAGAATCTGTAGTTATATACTTTTTATTATTCGGAGTAATTTTAAGTTTTCTATTTTATGAAAGCTTTATAATTAGTCTGAATTCTGGAAATCCTAAATGGGCTTTCGCAGGAAATATTATATCAATTTATTTAATAAAAAATCTCTTTCAAAATCAGAATTTACAAATTTTAGCTCATATTTTTTGGTGGATTCACATATTAATAGTTTTTGGATTTGCCCTTTATATTCCTCGTTCAAAGCATCTTCATATAATACTCGGACCAATAAACGTTGCTTTCCAAAATTACAAGCCAAAAGGTATTTTAAAACCAATTGATATTGAAAATTCTGAAATTTTTGGAATTGAAAAACTTACAGATTTTACATGGAAAGACTTTATGGATGCCTTTACTTGTGTTGAATGTGGAAGGTGTCAGGACTATTGTCCAGCATGGCAGAGTGAAAAACCTCTTTCTCCAAAGGAGATTATTCTTAATTTAAGGAAAACTTTATTAAAGGATGGAATAGCTTTTCTTACTGGTAAGATTAAAGAGTTAAAGCCTCTTATGAATAATGTATATTCTAATGATGAAATATGGACTTGCACTTCTTGTGGAGCGTGTATGCAAGTCTGCCCAGTAGAAAATGAGCATTTACCCAAAATAATAGGACTAAGACAAAGCCAAGTTTTAATGGAGGGTAAATTTCCTTCAGAATTAAACCAATTTTTCAGAAATGTAGAAATTAATAGTAATCCATGGGGAATTGGATTTTCAACAAGAGGTGAATGGGCAAAAGAATTTGGAGTTAAAATTTTGGCTGAAGATTCAAATATTGACATTCTCTACTGGGTTGGATGTGCAGGTTCTTTTGATGAAAGAGCAAAAAAAATTTCATCATCTATTGTTAAAATTCTGAAAAGCGCTAATATTAATTTTGGTATTTTAGGACAGGAGGAAAAATGCTGTGGAGATCAGGCAAGAAGATTGGGGAACGAATATTTATTTCAAACATTAGCTCAAGAGAATATTAAAACTTTTAAGAAATATAATATAAAAAAGATACTTATAAGTTGTCCTCATGGATATCATGCTTTTAAAAATGAATATCCATCCATAAGTGAGCTTTTTAATTTAGGTAAATGGGACATTGAAATTATTCATCATACTCAATTTATTTTTGATTTGATTAAAAAAGGCGAGCTTAACTTAAAAGAAAAAATAAACGATTCACTAACTTATCATGACCCTTGTTATTTAGGAAGACATAATAATATATTCAATTATCCCCGATTTATAATTACCCATCTTAGCAAAAAGTTTATTGAAATGAAGAATAAGGGAATCCATAGTTTTTGTTGCGGAGCAGGTGGAGGTTTAATGTGGACTGAAGAAAAATTAGGAAAAAGAATTAATCACATTAGAACAGAAGAAGCCACTGAAACAGGTGCAAAAATTATATCTACTGCTTGCCCATTCTGTCTCACAATGCTTGAAGATGGTTTAAAAGATAAAAGCAAAGATGAAGAATATAAAGTAAAGGATATTGCAGAAATAGTTGCTGAATGCCTTTAATTTTTAATATTCTAATATTTCTTTAAAAGCTTTAATTGCTTTTTCTATATCTTCATCATTTATATCTTTGTGAGTAACTAAACGAATTTGACCAGCCAAACCAAGTGCAAGTATATTCCTTTCCTTTAATTTATTTAAAAACTCCTGAAGAGAAATTCTTGGATGATTAAATCTTAGAAAAATTATGTTGGTTTCCACATGTTCTGGATTCAGCTCTATTCCAGGTAAATTACAAATACCTTGAGCTAATCTTTTTGCTCTTCTATGATCCTCTGCTAATCTATCAATCATTTCTGTAAGAGAAATGATTCCCGCAGCTGCAATTACTCCTACCTGCCTCATTCCTCCTCCTAAAAGTTTTCTAATTCTTCTCGCTTTAGCAATAAATTCCTTACTACCTGCTAATAATGATCCAATTGGAGCTGATAATCCTTTAGAAAGGCAAAACATTACAGAGTCTGCATATTTGGTATACTCTTTAACTGGGATGCCTGAAGCAATACTTGCATTAAAAATTCTTGCTCCATCAAGATGAATTTTTATTCCATGTTTATTTGCTATTTCTCTTAAATCTTTGAAATTTTCGAGAGGAATAACTGCCCCTCCCCAATAATTATGAGTGTTTTCAATACAGATTAAAGATGTGCGCGGAATATGAAGAGCAGGTTTTCGAATTGCTTTTTCAACCAGCTCGGGATTCATTACTCCCCTGTTTGAAGGAAGAGGCCTGGGAATAACTCTGGAGATGAAAGTAATATGAGTTGATTCCATATTGTAAATGTGTGATCTTTCTTCCAAAATAATTTCCTCCAGTTCATTCGTCCACACTTTCACAGCTATTGAGTTTCCCATAGTTCCCGAAGGTACAAATAATGAAGCTTCTTTACCAATCTTTTCTGCTCCAAGTTCTTCAAGCTTTTTAACAGTTGGATCATCGCCAAAAACATCATCACCTACTTCAGCTTTTGCCATGGCTAATCTCATATTTTCAGTAGGTTTTGTTACAGTATCACTTCTGAAATCAGAAATTTTTTTTTCTTCCATCATACACCTCCAGTTTGGGTAACTTTCCAGTTTGGACTTTTATTATACCCTTCTTCCAAATAAAAACAAACACGTAATCATATTTACTAAATATCCAATGTATGGTATAGATAAAAGATAAAAAATGGGAATATTAAGTTATGAGAAAATTATTAAATTTGTCATATGGTCTCTATTTTTATTTGCCTTAATGCTTTTCAGCACTTTAATCTCCATGAAAATAATATTAAAAGGAGATATTGTCAGAGTACCAGATTTAAAAGGAAAGTCAATAGAAGAAGCAAGAGAAGAACTTGCACAAATAGGATTATATTTAGTGCAGAAATCAATTCAATTTAGCATGAACATTCCAGCAGGGAAAATTATGGATCAGGAACCAGAACCTGGTTCAAAAATAAAAAGAAATAAAGAAGTTAAAGTAATTATTAGTGCAGGGAAAGAAAAAGTTAAGATGCCGGATTTAATTGGCAAAGATCTCGAAATAGCAGAAAGTATTCTTAAAGAACTTAATTTAAAAAGGGGACTTGTTGTCCAAACTCATTCATCAAGATATAGTGCAGGAAGAATAATTGCTCAAACTCCAGAAAAAGGATTAGAAGTTGAAAGCGGCACTCCTGTGAGTCTTCTGGTAAGCCAAGGTCAGGAAGAAGAAAAATTCATAATGCCTGATTTAATTGGTAAAAAATTAGATTTGACAATCCTTATGCTTAATAAATTGGGTTTTAAAATTGGAATTATAAGATATACTCATTACCCTGGATTAGAACCTGGAATTATTATAAAACAGCTTCCTCTTAGTGGTTATCGGGTATATAAAAGTAATTTAATTTCGTTGGAGGTAAGTAAATAATGGTAAAAATAGCTCCCTCAATTTTATCAGCAGATTTCTCAAGAATTAAAGAAGAAATTGAAATAATTGAGAGAGCAGGAGCTGATATTATTCATATTGACATAATGGATGGCCATTTTGTTCCTAATTTAACTTTTGGACCTGACTTTGTTAAGACAATTAGAAAATTAACTACCCTTCCTTTAGATGTCCATCTTATGATAAGCAATCCACAGGATTTCATTGAAAAATTCGCTCAATCCGGTGCAGATTGGATATCTTTCCATATAGAAGCATCTTCTCATATTCATAGGCTAATTTATCAGATTAAAAATTTCGGTAAAAAAGCTGGAATTTCTTTAAATCCAGGAACTCCGATTCACTTTCTAAATGAAATATTAAAGGATTTAGATTTTGTTCTTATAATGAGTGTAAATCCAGGATTTGGAGGACAAGACTTCATTCCTTCATCTATTCCTAAAATTGCACAATTAAGTCATTGGATTAAAGGAAAAAATCTGTCAATTCCAGTTGAAGTGGATGGAGGAGTTAATATTAAAAATTGTGAGGAATTAGTAAAAAATGGTGCAGATATTTTAGTATCTGGATCTGGAATATTTCATTCTCCAAATCCTTCACAAACAATTCAAAAAATGAAAGAAATTTGTGAAAAAATAAAAAAATGAAGTGTTTAGTAACTGGATGTGCTGGCTTTATTGGTTCTCATTTATGTGAAAGACTAATAAAAGAAGGTTTTGAAGTTATAGGAATAGATTGCCTTTCTAATTACTATCCAGTATGGATAAAATTAAAAAATTTAGAGAATTTAAAAAAAGAGAAAAATTTCAAATTTTTAAGAAGTAAACTTGAAAATTTAAATTTAAAAGAAATTCTAAGACAAATAGATTATATATTTCATCTTGCTGCACAGCCTGGTGTGAGAAAAAGTTGGGGTAATGATTTTCAAATTTATGCAGAAGCAAATATTTTAGCTACTCAAAAATTACTGGAAATAGCAAAAAGTCTTTCTTTAAAAAAATTTATCTTTGCTTCCTCCTCTTCTGTCTATGGAATCTGTCCTGATCTTCCGATGAAAGAATCAAGTCCCCTCTTCCCTTTGTCTCCTTACGGAGTGACTAAATTAGCTGCTGAAAAACTTTGTTTTCTTTATTATAAAAATTTTAATTTACCAATTATATCTTTAAGGTATTTCACTGTTTACGGACCAAGACAAAGGCCTGATATGGCTTTTCATAAATTTATGAAATCAATATTATTTAATGAAGAAATTATTATTTTTGGGGATGGAAATCAAACAAGGGATTTTACATATATTGATGATGTGGTGGAAGCTACATTGCAAGCTGCATTCAATGGGAAAAATGGAGAAATTTACAATATAGGTGGTGGTAATCAAATAAAAATAAATGATGTTCTCTATCTCCTTGAAGAGATAACAAAAAAGAAAATTAAATATAAGAATATAGAAGCTCAAAAAGGTGAAATGCTACATACACTTGCATTAATTAATAAAGCTAAAAAAGATTTAAATTTCGCACCTAAAACAAATCTACAAGAGGGACTTCAAAAAGAATGGAATTGGTTACAAAAAATATACACATCTGATAAGGACTTCTAAGGAGGAGTAAATGAGGAAAATTAAGTTAATATCAATTTTTTTATGTTTAATCTTACTATTAACTTTTTGCGGAAAAAAGAAAACTGAAATAAGTCCAGAAGTTGCTTCCTCTGATGAGGCTCTTTATAGACTTGGCATGAATTATATTAAAAAAGATCCAGAAAAGGCTCGGCTTTATTTACGTCAAGTAATTGATTCTTTTCCTAAAAGCCACTATGCTCAGCAGGCAAAATTAGCAATTGGAGATTCCTATTTCTATCAAGGAGATGAAGGTAGCATGATTCTTGCAGCATCTGAATACAGAGAATTTATAGCTCTTTATCCATATAGCCCGTTAGCAGCTAAGGCACAATATCAAATAGCAATGACTTATTATAAAAAAATGTTAAAACCTGGCAGAGATCAGACAAAAACCTACCAGGCTCTTGAAGAATTTAAAAAAGTTGTTGCTAATTATCCATACAGTGAGGAAGCAAAACTTGCTCAGGAGAAAATAAAAGAATGTGAGGAAAGACTGGCCGAACATATATATCAAATTGCTGAATTCTATTATAAAATTCATGCTTACAAAGCTGCTGTAAATAGATTTAAAGAAGTAATTAATAATTATCCAAATTATGCTAAAATTGACAAAGTTTACTTTTATTTGGCTTTGTCATATTATAAATGGAAAAAAATAGACGAAAGTATTCCCTTCTTTACAAAAGTTGTTTCAGACTACCCTAATAGTAAGTATGCTAAGAAAGCTCAAAAAATTCTTCAAGAAATAGAAAAATCTAAATAATTAAGATTTTTTTATCTTTTCAAATGAATAATTATTTTCACAATTTAACAAGTGAAAAAGTAATACGAAAATTAAATACAAAAATCTCGGGTCTTAGCTTCGAAGAAGCACGGAAAAGACTTGAAAAATATGGATACAATGAAATCAAAAAATTTAAAAGACTGACTCCTTTTCAGCTTTTTATTAGGCAATTTACTTCTTTCATAGTTTTAATTTTAATTGGTGCAATAATTATCTCTCTATTAATTGGTGAAAAATTAGATGCTTTTGTAATCACATGTATTGTCATTTTAAATGGAGTATTTGGTTTTACCCAAGAATATAAAGCTGAAAAGGCTATTGAAGCATTAAAAAAACTAACAGCTCTTAAAGCAAAGGTTTTACGAGAAGGAAAAATTTATGAAATAGATGCTTGCGAAATAGTTCCTGGCGACATAATTTTACTTGAAACAGGAGATAAAGTGCCGGCTGATGCTCGATTAATTACTGTCTCTGCTCTCCAAATTAATGAAGCCTCTCTTACAGGAGAATCTATTCCATCAAAAAAACACTGTAATCCCTTACCAAAAGAAACTCCAATAGTTGATCAAGAAAATATAGCTTTTATGGGAACAATTATTACAAGAGGTAGAGGAAAAGCAGTAGTAATTAAAACAGGTATGAAAACTGAACTTGGAAAGATTGCTGAAATGGTTCAAGAAGTTGAGGAAAAATTAACACCTTTACAAATAACTTTAAAAGAATTTGGAAAGTGGCTTGGTCTTATAACAATTGGAATATGTGCTATAGTTTTTCTTATTGGTATTGCTCGTCAATTTTTTACTTTAGGAATTTTACCAATTAACTATTTAAATATGATGTTTCTTGCAGCAGTTAGTTTAGCAGTTGCTGCAATTCCTGAAGGTCTTCCAGCAATTGTTACAATATCTTTAGCCTTGGGTGTACAAAGAATGGCAAAAAAAAATGCATTAATAAGACAGCTTCCTGCTGTCGAAACCCTTGGTTGCACAAATATAATTTGCACAGACAAAACCGGAACTTTAACCAAAAATGAAATGACTGTGAAAAAAATTTATATAAATTATAAATTAATAGAAGTTACAGGAGAAGGATATATACCAAAAGGCAAATTTTTTTATGAGAGTAATAAGGAAGTTGATAAAAAGGATTTAGAATTATTATTAAAAATTGGTGCTTTGTGTAATAATGCTAATCTTGTACATCAAGAAAAATGGCAAATAATAGGTGATCCCACAGAAGGAGCATTAATTGTATCAGCTTTAAAAATTGGTTTTGATAAAAAAGAACTTGAAAAAAAATACCGTAGAATTGAAGAGATACCTTTTGAACCTGAAAGAAAATTAATGACAACAATACATGAAGTTAACAATAAAAGGATAGTTTTTGTTAAGGGTGCACCAGATGTAATTTTAAATAAATGCACTCATATTTATATTAAAGGAAAAATTAATAAAATAACTGAAAATGATAGAAAAATCATTTTAAAAATTAATGAGGATATGGCGAATAAAGCACTCCGGGTGCTGGGTTTTGCTTATAAAGAGATTAACAATGACGAAAGACTCGATGAAAAAAATATTGAAAAAAATCTTATTTTTGTGGGTTTACAAGGCATGATTGATCCTCCCCGAGAAGAGGTAAAAGAAGCAATTAAAAAATGCAAATCAGCGGGTATAAGAACTATAATTATAACAGGCGATCACAAATTCACTGCTATTGCAATTGCAAAAGAACTTGGACTAATTGAATCAGATGAAAAAGTTCTTACAGGAGAAGAATTAAATAAAATAGACGATAAACAATTAGATAAAATTGTCGACAAAATAATCATTTACGCACGTGTAAGTCCTCATCATAAAGTAAGAATTTTAGAAGCATTAAAAAAGAAAGGTTATGTAGTTGCAATGACTGGAGATGGAATTAATGATGCACCTGCTCTAAAAAGAGCAGATATTGGAGTTGCAATGGGAATCACAGGAACTGATGTAGCAAAGGAAGCTTCAGATATGGTTTTAGTTGATGACAATTTTGCTTCAATTGTTAACGCAGTTGAGGAAGGAAGAGGCATATATCAGAGCATCAAAGAATTTGTCCAGTATACCCTTTCCTCTAATCTTGGTGAAATTCTTGTCATCTTTCTTGCAATTCTAATTGGTTGGCCACTGCCTTTAATTGCTATTCAAATCTTATGGGTCAACTTACTTACAGATGGATTACCGGGTTTGGCTCTTGGTTTAGATCCTTTTGATAAAGCTATTATGAAAAAGCCTCCAAGAAAAAAAGAAGAAAAAATTATTTGTAGAGAAGTTATTGATAATATTTTAATTGTAGGGACAGTAATGTGTATAGGAACTCTCTTTCTTTTTTATCATTATGGACTAGAAAATGTTAAAGCTCGTTCAATTGCATTCACTACTTTAGTCATGTTCCAATTATTCAATGTCTTGACTTATAGAGCTAAAAAATTCAAAATAGAATTTCATAGAAGTAAATTTTTAATAAGTTCAGTGATTATTTCACTAATAATGCAAGTTATTATTTTATATCCTCCTCTTAATATAGCATTTAAAACAACTCCACTCAGTGCAATGGATTGGATAAAAATAATACTAATGTCCTTTTCACTCTATTTAATACTTGAAATAAGGAAAATTTTTAAAAATAAAAAATTGAAAACAGACGATACTTATGCTAATTTTTTCCTGAATAAGGAGGAATAATGAGGAAATTTAAAATAACTCTAATTCTTTTATTTTCAGTAGCAATTCTTACCTTTTCTCAAGAAGAACCCACTCTTTATTATGAAACTCCTATTTTTAAACCAGGAATAAATTTTGAATATCTTTTAAGAAAAATAGAAACTGAAGATAATGAAACATCAAGTCTAAAAACTTATATCATATCATTACAGGCTGATTCTGAAATAAATGAAAGAATTACATTAAATTTTTGGATAGGAGGTATCTTTTCAATTTATGATAATATGATTTTTAGGAGAATTCCCTTTTCTTTAAAACTCACAAAAGATAGTGGCACTATTTATGGATTCGTTGCAGGTGGAGGTTTTGATGTAAAAATTACAGAATATGAAGACATTAATTTTAGTTTCTTTGGAAAAATTAATTATTGTTTTGGAATAAACAAGGAATGGGATATTCCTGGTTTAATTGTTACAGGAAAAGCAAATGGAAAATCAAATTGGGGCAGAGTATATTTAGGTCCAAAAGTTACATATTCTGTTTCAGAATCGATTAATCCATATGGAGGGATTGTTTTTGACTACTTATTTGGGAAATTCAATATGGAAGAAACTATTTCTACTCTTGAAGCTACTGAGGGTAAAAAATTTCATGCTAAAACATTATTTGGAATTTTAATAGGAAGTCTTATAAAACTATCAGATTCTATTGAAATGAGTGGAGGAATAATCATATATCCAGCAGGAGAGAATATTAATATCTTTGGTGGTTTAAAATATTCATTTTAATATTTAAGTAGAGGAGTTAAAAATGAAGAAAGAAAAATTATTTCTTTTAATTTTTCCATTAATAATTCTAAGCTTAATTTTATTCCTTAATTTTAGAAAAATAAATGAGAAAAGAGAAAAAAATCATCCAAGAATTTCTAAAATTCTTAATGTTGATTTTAAAATAAAACGTGATTCAATTTATGTAAAAGATGAAATTTTAGTGAAATTTAAACCTTCTGTCTCATTCGAACAAATTGAAGCAACTATAGTATCATATAAATCAAAGAAAATAAAAAGAATACCAAGAATTAATGTATATCAAATCAGAATACCATCAGAATATACTGTTGAAGAAATGGTTAGGGCTTTTAAAGCTAATCCAAATGTTGAATTTGCAGAACCAAATTATATTGCTCACTTAACTGTTACACCAAATGACGATTTTTTTGAATACCAATATGCTTTACATAATGAGGGTCAGGAAATTGGGCCAGGTGGCCCATCTGGAAAAGCAGGAGCTGATATTAAAGCCCTTAGCGCATGGGAAGAGGAAAAGGGTAAACAGGATGTAATAATAGCTATTTTGGATACTGGAATTGATTTGAATCATTCTGATTTAAAAAATAAAATTTATTCCAATGGTTATGACTTTGCTAATGAAGATCCAATAGCCCAGGATGATCATGGTCACGGAACTCATTGTGCTGGAATTGCTGCTGCAGAAACAAATAATAAAAAAGGAATTGCAGGAGTTGCCTGGAACTGTAAGCTTCTTCCTGTTAAAGTAATGGACAGTGAGGGAAGTGGTAAGTATAGCTGGATAAGTGAGGGAATAATATGGGCTTCTGATCAAGGTGCAGACGTTATTAATTTAAGTATTGGAGGTGAATTTCCATCTAATACATTGAGAGCAGCGTTGGAATATGCATATGATAAGGAAGTAGTGATAGTTGCAGCTGCAGGAAATGATGGAGGAGCAGTTCTTTACCCAGCAGCCTATGATGATTTTTGTTTAGCTGTTGCTGCAACAGACTATAATGATCGAAGGATAACATTTCTCACTTATACCTGGGAATCTAATTTTGGACCAGAAATAGATGTTGCTGCACCAGGAGCAAGAATATTGAGTACTTATCCTGTTCCATTAACTCCACCTGGCTATCTTCCTTATGCTTGGGGTTCTGGAACTTCAATGGCAACACCTCATGTTGCTGGACTTGCTGCTTTGATTAAGTCTTTAAAACCTTGGTTAACTAATAGGCAAATAATGGATATTATCCGTTACTCCTGTGATGATATAAATTCAAGTAATTATCCTGGAAAGGATGATTATCTTGGTTATGGTAGAATAAATATGAAAAAAGCAATTGTCCCAATTGAACTTAGATGATTACTTCTTTACGTATCAAAAATTTAGCCATTATCAGGGATCTTGAAATAGATTTTAGAGAGGGATTTAATATCCTAACAGGAGAAACAGGAGCAGGAAAATCAATTATTATTGATGGCATAAAACTTATACTCGGAGAAAAAGCTTCCTCAGATTTAATACGCACAGGAGAGAAAAAAGCAACTATTGAAGCTATATTTTCATTTCCAAATTTAAATTTTCTCAAAGATTCATTCCCTGAACTTGCTAAAGAAAAAGAAATATGTATTCAGAGAGAAATACTTGCGAGTGGAAAAGGAAAGGCTTATATTAATGGAGTACTTGTTCCATTCTTTAAATTGAAAAAACTCGGTGAAAAGATTGTAGATATTTATGGTCAGAGTGATCACATTTTTCTTCTTTTTCCAGAAAATCATCTCGATTTTCTGGATTATTATGGAGAAAATCTAAATACAAGAGAAGAAATTACAAATTTAGCCAAGGAATTAAAATCTCTTTATATTAAGAAAAAGGAACTTGAAGAAAAAGAAAGAGAAAGAGAACAAAAATTGGATTTTTATTATTTTCAAATAAATGAAATAGAAAGAGCCAATTTAAAAGAAAATGAGGAGGAAGAACTTTTAAAACAGAGAAATAGATTAAGAAATGCAGAAAAAATTCTATCCTTAGCGAGAGAAGCCCTTGAAATTTCGAGCGAAAGAGATAATTCCTTAACTTCTCTCCTATCTCATTTAAAAAACAATATTTCCAGATTAAGTGAATATGAAAATGAATTTAAATCATATTTAGAACAACTGGAGGAATCTTCAATTATCATAAATGAACTCACCCAATCTCTTATAAATTTAATTGAAAAAGTTCAATTAGATCCTGCTCAGCTTGAAATTGTAGAAGAAAGACTGGATTTAATTGACAGATTAAAAAGGAAATATGGAAATTCAATAAAAGAGATACTCGATTATTTGAAAAAGATAAAAAGGGAGGTTAATACTCTAAAAGGATTAAAAGAAAATCAGGAAGAAGTAAAAAATCTTATTAAGGAAAAGTTTTCTGATTATTATAAAAAAGCTTTATTTCTTTCCAATAAAAGAAAAGAGAATGCTAAAAGACTGGAAAAAGAAATAGAAAAAGAAATTTCACTTCTTGGAATGGAAAAGGCAAGATTTAAAGTTAATTTCAAAACAGAGGAATTAAAAGATTTTGAAATTAATAAAATAAAGGAAAAAGGAATTGATGAAGTGGAATTCTATATAAGTCCAAATCCAGGAGAGGATTTAAGACCTTTAAAGAAAATAGCCTCAGGCGGTGAGCTTTCTCGAATAATGCTTGGACTTAAATCAATTGGGAGGGAAAAAGAATTCGGAAAAACTCTCATATTTGATGAAATTGACACAGGAATAGGAGGAAAAACTGCAGAAACAATTGCTCGAAAATTAAAAAGATTAGCTAAATTTCATCAAGTGATATGTATTACTCATCTTCCTCAAATTGCTTCCTTTGCTACTTTCCATTTTAAAATCGAAAAAGAAGTTAAGGAAGGAAGAACTTATGCTAATGTAAAATTCCTTGATTTTAGAGAAAGAGTTGAAGAAATAGCACGATTAATTTCTGGTTTTAGGATTACTCCTACTTCGCTTAGGAATGCAGAGGAAATGCTTCGACAAAATTTAGAAGAATAATTTTATTTTGTTTTTTCTAATTTTTTCAATTTTTCTAATTTTGTTTTTAGATTTTTATTAGCAGGCTCTATTTTTATTGCTTTCTCTAAAATTTTTATTGCTTGAGTATAATTTTTTAATTTTTCATAAATATTTGCTGTTAATAAAAGAAGGGATAGATTATCAGAATTAATTTTTAATCCTTTTTTAGCATAAAAAAGGGCTTCATTTAAATCCTTTTTAAAGTCAGAATAAAAATATGCAAGTGAAAAATATAAATAAGAATTTTTGGGTTTATTTTTTAATTCGCTTTTTAAAAAACTCTCTGCATCATCAAGTTTATTTAAATCTCTATATGCACGAAGCATCCAGGATAAAGCTCCTTGACCATAATCAGAGGCTGGATATCTAAGAAAAAGTTCGCGCCAGTATTTCAAGCCTTTCTTAGGATTCTCCTTTACACGGGAATAGTATCTTCCAAGGACAAATAGAGCATTATCAGCGTAATCCGATAAATTATCAGGATCTAGTTTTATGACCTTAGTCAATAATTTAATTCCTTTTTTCTCATTTCCTCTTAGAAGAATTCTCTCACCTACCTGAAAAAGCAATTCTGGATTATCAGGGTCATTTTTCAATTTTTTCTGAAACTCGGGTAACGGATCTTTTCCTTTTGAATATTTCTTTAAAAGATTCACAAACCATTCCTTTCCTGCATATCCAATAATTCTATCAATTTCTTTACCTTCTGGATTCAGAAAAACCACTGTTGGCAAACTAATAATTCTATATTTTCTTTTTATTTTTTGTCCATAGGATGTGTCAAAATCGACTTTAACACAAATTAAATTTTTAAAAAGCTCCTCTCCTATATCTGATTTAAAAATTTCTTTTTCAAGTTTCTGACAATAGGGACACCACTCAGCAGATAGAGTGAGAACTATTATTTTATTTTCTTTTGATGCTAAAGATAAAGCTTCTTCCATATTATTAAGACATTTGACTTCTGAGAATAGATAAGTTCCTGTTATTAAAAAGAAAATAATTACAAATGCTGAATAAATTTTCTTATCCCTCATTTTTTTCTCCTTCTGAAGGATTATATTAAACTTCTCAAATAAAAGTCAATTTTTACGATAAAAATAATAAATTATCATATATAACTTTATTTTAGGAATTAACATAAAATTTCAAAACATAAATAAATTTCTTTTTCTCTTGAAAACATTTTATCCACAGAAATTTCACTTTTTCGAAAAAGTGAAAAATTCGAGTTGAAATTGTTTGGAGATTTTACATTAAATAAATTAAGATAATGATAACTTTTTATAGGATTTTAAAAAATTAAAAATTATATGTTATATTTATTAGTGAAAATGAAATTTTTCATAAAAACATTTGGCTGTCAAATGAATGAAAATGATTCAGAAAAAATGAGTGGATTGTTACACTTATCAGGTTGGGAAAAAACAGATGATGAAAATAAAGCAAATTTAATAATTGTTAATACATGTGCAGTAAGGGAAAAGTCAGAGGAAAAGCTTTTTTCCTATCTTGGAAGAATTAAAAAATTTAAAAGAAAAAATAATACAATTATTGGTGTAACTGGTTGTGTTGCTCAGCTTGAAAAAGAAAAAATTTTTGAGCGCGCTTCACATGTTGATTTTATTATTGGTCCCCACAATTATTATAAAATACATAAAATTATTCAGAAAATTCTCGACAAAAATGAAAAATTAATTGATACACAATGGCACAAGGAATGGCCTGGAATTGCAGAAAATTGCATTTTAAGGGAAAGTCAGGCAATTGCTTATGTTACAATTATGGAAGGTTGCAATAATTTCTGCGCTTATTGTATTGTTCCTTTTACAAGAGGAAGAGAAAAATATCGTCCTTTCTGGAGTATTATTAAAGAAGTAGAGCAATTAGCTCAACAAGGTTATAAGGAAATTCAACTTCTTGGACAGAATGTTAATTCCTATTTTTATGCTCCAGAGGGAAAAAATTTTGTAGAATTATTAAGAGAAGTCAACAAAATAGAAGGAATAGAGTGGATTAGATTTATCACTTCTCATCCTAAAAATTTTACAAAAGAAATTGCTCATGCGATGAAAGATTTAGATAAAATATGTCCTCAGCTTCATCTTCCTGTGCAGGCTGGTTCTACCCCTATTTTAAAGAGAATGAGAAGAGAATACACAAGGAAAGATTATTTGGAAAAAATAGATTATTTAAAAAAATTAATTCCAGATATCAGCCTGAGTACTGACATAATTGTTGGTTTTCCTGGAGAAACAAGAAGAGAATTTGAAGAAACATTGAGTCTTTTAAAGGAAGTGGAATTTGATAATATTTTTTCTTTTAGATATTCAGAAAGACCTTATACTTTTGCTTCAAGAATGGAAGATGATGTTCCCTATAAAGAGAAAATCAAACGCCTCATTGAACTTCAAACATTGCAGAAAGAGATTCAGATTAAAAATAATAAAAAGAAAATTGGTAAAACCTTTAAAGTTCTTGTGACAGGAAAGAGCAAAAAAGACAAAAACATGTGGACAGGAAGAAATATTTATAATCAGGTAGTAAATTTTAAAGGAAATAATATAAAAATTGGCAAATTTGTAAATGTTTTTATTACTGATGCAGGTCCATATAGTTTAAGAGGAAAACAGGTGAAATAGTAATTACTGCTCATACTTAATCGAAAAATTAAGCTTATCATAAAGTTTTAATTTTTCTTTTTTTACTTTTCCTGATTTAAGTTCAAGCACATATTTAGCAGGTAGAAGAGAAATATAGGAAGGGCATGGATCTTTCTTGCAAGGCGGGACATTTTCTTTCATATAAACTATTCTTTTTTCCTTATCAAGCCAGATCATATCAATAGGAAAATTCATGTTTTTCATCCAGAAGGAATAAAACCCTTCTGCCTTAAAAATAAAAAGCATCCCTTGGTTGTCTTCTATCTTTTCCCGGAACATTAATCCTCTTGTTTTTTCCTCCTCAGTAATTGCCAATTCAGCAATTACTGAATTTCCATTTGGAAAATAAATTTTAATGAACTTATTTTTTGAATTTCCATAGAGTAATAATAAAAACAAAATGAAAATAAAAAATTTTATAATTTTTAATTCCCGATTTCTAATTTCCATTTTCCAATATCAATGAGTAGAAATTAGTGGAACAAATCTCACTGGAATCAATTTTTTCTTTTTAAATTTGTGTTTTTCACGAGTAATAAGAACCAATTCTTGAAAAAAAGAACCAACAGGAATTACCATTCTTCCTCCATCCTCAAGTTGATTCTGGAGAGGTTTTGGAATTTTAGATGGTGCTGCTGTCACTAAAATAGCATCATACGGAGAATATTCTGGCCATCCATATGTTCCATCCCCTATTTTGAAATAAATATTCTCATATCCAAGTTTCTTTAAAACTTTTTGAGCTCGTTCTGAAAGAGACGCTATTATCTCAACTGTATAGACTTCTTTCACTATTTCAGAAAGAATAGCTGTCTGATATCCAGAACCTGTGCCAATTTCAAGAACTTTCTCGTCTCCACTTAATTGAAGAACTTCTGTCATATAAGCAACAATATAAGGCTGAGAAATTGTCTGACCTTCACCAATTGGAAGAGGTTCGTCCTCATAGGAAAATTCTCTATATTCTTCTGGAACAAAAAGATGACGGGGAACTTTTTTCATAACTTCAATAACTTTTTTATCCTTCACTCCTCTTGCAATTATCTGCTCTTCAACCATTTTTTCTCTTTCTTGTGCAAATTCTTCCATTATAATTAATTTTAAATTTTGAATTTTGAGTTTTGAGTTTTGATATGATTTTTCTTCCTTCTCATTTTTTAACTCATAATTTATTTAGTAGGCTTTTGCAAAATAAACCAAATTTTCAGCTTTTTTACCACAATAAACACACTTTCCTTCAGAAGTTTCTTCCTTTTCTAAGGTAATAATTCTAATGCTTGCACCTGTTTCATCTTTTACTTTATCTTCACATTCCTGATTTCCGCACCAGAAAGTTTTAATGAAACCTCTTTTATTCTCAATAATTTCTTTAAATTCTTCATAATCTTTAATCATATATATATTTTTCTTGAGAAAATCCAATGCCTGGTTATAAAGAGATTTTTGAATTTCTTCGAGAAGAGGAGGTATTTTCTCTATTACGACATCTTGAGGAATACTTATTTTCTCTCTATTATCCCTTCGAACAAGAACAACCAGTTTGTTTTCCATATCTTTGGGACCGATTTCCATCCTTAAAGGAACTCCTCTCATTTCCCAGTCAGAGTATTTCCATCCAGGTGTATATTCCTCTCTTGAATCAAAATGTGCTCTTACACCTATCTTTTTGAGCTCTTTTTCAATTTGATACGCTTTCTTATAAATTCTCTCTCTCCATTCATTGGCTGGAATTGGAATAATAACAACCTGTATTGGTGCAACTCGAGGAGGGAATTTGAGACCTGAGTCATCTCCATGAACCATTATTACTGCTCCTATTAATCTTGTTGAAACTCCCCAGGAAGTTTGCCAAACATATTGTAAATTCTGATTTCTATCTTCAAATCTTATATTAAAAGCACGGGAAAAATGTTGACCAAGATTGTGAGAGGTTCCTGCCTGAAGTGCTCTACCATCAGCCATCAATGCTTCAATTGAATATGTTCTCAAAGCACCTGCGAATTTCTCCCTTTCGGTTTTTTTACCCACTATTACTGGAATTGCCAAATCATTCTCAACAAATTCTTTATAAATTGAGAGTATTTTTAATGCTTCCTCCTCTGCTTCTTCCTCTGTCTCATGAGCAGTATGTCCTTCCTGCCAGAGGAATTCTGTTGTTCTAAGAAAGGGGCGAGTTACTTTTTCCCAACGGACAATGTTTGCCCATTGATTAATTAAAACTGGTAAATCTCTCCATGACTTAATCCATTTTGCATACATACTGCAAATAATAGCCTCTGAAGTAGGTCTTACTGCCAGTCTCTCCTCCAGTTCCTCATCTCCTCCATGCGTTACCCAAGCAACCTGAGGAGCAAAGCCTTTCACGTGTTCTGCTTCTTTTTTGAGAAAGCTCTCAGGAATGAAAAGCGGGAAATATGCATTTACATGGCCTGTTTCCTTTAGTCTTTTATCGAGGAGTTCCCTAATTTTCTCCCAGATTGCATAACCATATGGTCGAATTACCATCATTCCCTTCATTGGAGCATAATCTATAAGTTCTGCTTTTCTAATGATTTCAATATACCATCGAGAAAAGTCCTCTGACTTTGGTGTGATTTCCTTTACGAATCTTTCTTCATTCATGGCTCAAATCAAAATTTAAAATTTAAATAAAAAAAATTAAATACGGAAAGAAAGACCTCCTCTAAGAAGGAATCCATTCCAGATTCCTGCATCAATTAAAAGATGAAAATTTTTAGTAATTTCTCCTTTAATTCCAAAATTCAATTGTACAATAGGAACTATTGAGGGAATATCCTTAATATCTTTGAGATTCTCCTCTCCCTCAATAATCTCGGATTCTAATCTCCCTTCATTTGCATTATAAAAATTACCAATTAAAGAATAAGAAGTATTACCATTAAGAGGAGCAACTCCAAAACCAAAAGTAAAATAAGGTCTTACACGCCAGGAAGGCTTTATATCCCAGCGAAAACTTATATTATATGATAAAGGTTCCATAATAAAATTTCCATTTGCCTGTAAATCTGCATATGAACCATCTGTGAATTCATCTCGAACGTTCCCATCAAGGGAAAGTTCCATTTTTGTTTTTTCAATTGAAAATCCAATACTAAAAGAACCTTTCTCACCACCTGGATAAAATCTAATTTCAAATCCATAATTATTTCCTGATGAATCAAAACTGACATCCTGTGAATAGTAAGATTCTATTAAATTAGGATGTTCTGCTAAAATTTGCTCTTTAAATTCATCTTCAATAGCAGCATTTACCATATCTTCAATCATTCCTTTCAATAAATTTAAACTCCAAGAGGAATAATGCATATTAAATTCCCATTTTCCCTTTGCTGATAAGTTTTGAACCGAAAAGATAAAGCAAAAACTAATGAGGAAAATTAAAATTTTTGACCTCAAAATAACCTCCTTTTATTTTTAAGTATTTTTTAAACCCTAATATTGAAAAGAGTTTTTAAGCTCTAATTTTTGCTTCACTTCTACATTATAAAAACTTTTGTTTTAATCATTTTGGATTTTAGTAATTTGATATTATTTAGTTGTTCTATTAACTCGGATTTCTTAATTATCACTCTTAAAAACTCTCTTTTTATTCCTCTTCAGGAGTTATTCTTCCTTCTTTTATAGCTTCTTGAATTATTTTTTGCTGTAAATGAGCGGGCACTTCTTCATAATGTGAAAATTCCATATAATAGGAACCTCTTCCACCAGTAATTGAAGTTAGGGTTGGTTCAAAATCTAACATTTCAGCCATTGGAACCTGTGCCTTGATTATTCTCATATTACCTTTCTGATCCATTCCAATTACTTTACCTCTTCTCCCATTCAAATTTCCCATTATATCTCCCATATAAGCTTCTGGAGTATAAACATAAACATTCATGATGGGCTCAAGTATAGTTGGTTTTGCTTGTTTCATTCCCTTTTTGAAAGCCATGGATGCTGCTATCTTAAAAGCAATATCTGATGAGTCAACCTCATGATAGGAACCATCATAAAGTGTTACTTTAAAATCTACAACAGGATAGCCTGCAAGAATACCCTTTTGTCGAGCCTCTTGAATACCTTTCTCAACTGATGGTATAAAATTCTTAGGAATTGCACCGCCAAAAATCTTATCTTCAAATTCAAAATCTTTACCTCTGGGTAAGGGCTCCATAATTATTTTTACATCTCCATACTGCCCTCTTCCTCCTGTTTGTTTCTTATATTTACCCTGAACATCAGCCTTTCCTTTTATTGTTTCCTTATATGGAATTTTAGGAGGCTTAAGCACTACATTTACTTTATATCTCTTCTTTAATTTATCAGTAATTACTTCAACATGAAGCTGTCCATTTCCTGAGATAATTAACTCTTTTGTCTGAGGCTCTCTTTCTACCTTTAAAGTTGGATCCTCCTCCATAATGCGCTGGATAGCCTGAGATATTTTATCTTCATCCGCTCTTGTCTCAGGTTGAATTGCAAAGGAAATTGATGGCACTGGAAAAGTAATTGGTGGAAAAATAATATCAGAGCCTTTAGCACATAGAGTATCACTTGTATAGGTTTCCTTCAATTTTGTAGTGGCAACTATATCACCACACTTGGCCTGACCAGCTGAAATTTGTTCTTTTCCTTGAAGATAAAACAATCCTGAAAGTTTCTCATCAGTATTTCTTGTTGAATTATAAACTGTTGAGTCAGGATTTACTTTTCCAGAGAAAACCCTCATAAGAGAAATTCTACCTGCGTAAGGATCTGATAATGTTTTAAAAACTAATGCTGAAAAAGGTCGATTTACAGAAGGTTCAACTTTTCCTTCTTTTCCATCTATTTTCGCCTTAATTCCTCCTCTTTCCTCTGGTGAAGGAAGATAATTTATGATGTTATCCAGAATTGGTTGAGTTCCAATATTTAGAAAAGCAGAACAAATAACTATTGGATAAAGTTGATTACTAAGAACAGCTTTCCTTAAACCATCTTTGAGCTCTTCAGATGATAAATCACCCTTCTCAAAATATTTCTCCATAAGCTCCTCATCATTTTCAGCAATCATTTCTGTCAATTCCTTTTTTCTTTTAAGAACTGAATCTTTTAAACCCTCAGGTATTTCCTGTTCCTTAAATTTTCCACTCTCATCTTTTTCATATATGTAAGCCTTGAAGTTAATTAAATCTATTACGCCTTTAAAATCTTTTTCTTTACCAATAGGAATTTGAATGGGAACTGCTTGCCTACCAAAAAACTGGTGAATAGACTCGAGAGTTCTATCGAAATCTGCCAAGTCTCTATCAAGCTTATTTATTACAAAAATTCGTGGTAATTTTAGCTCTTCTACCATTTCCCAAACTTTCTCTGTACCAACTTCAACTCCTGATGCCCCACATATTAAAATTAAAACACCATCCACACCTCTTAAACATGCTTTTGTATCCCAAAGGAAATTACTATAACCTGGAGTATCTATGAAAGTTAATTTATGTCCATTCCACTCACAAAAACACATGGCAGAACTAATTGAAAATTTTCTTTCTACTTCTTCTGGATCATAATCAGTAATTGTATTTCCTTGATCCACTTTGCACAATCTTGAGGTTATTCCTGCATTAAATAAAAAAGCAGAGACTAAAGAGGTCTTTCCCGTGGAACCATGGCCCACAAGAGCAACATTTCTAATTTCTGAAATCACATAATCTCTCATCCTTCTTCCTCCTCGAAAATAATGCTAAATTATGATAACTAAAAAGGCTTTCTCATGCAAGATTGTGTAAGCGTCCATAACATATTGGACTGCTGAGAGTCTTTTATAAAGCAGTCTATATAATATCTTAAAGGCGCTAATTTGTTAAGACTTTTATGAGGTCTCTTAGTGTTATACCAGATGAGCCATTTC
>Ga0209426_1000581_pt1 | contig 34275 bp, 35 predicted proteins | sample Deesub1362B_J571_FD_187697 | JGI IMG/M metagenome (GOLD analysis project Ga0209426, IMG submission 187697) | Deep oceanic, basalt-hosted subsurface ecosystem from Juan de Fuca Ridge flank, Pacific Ocean, CORK Borehole 1362B_J2.571 (SPAdes)... ...
TGCTATTATTATCTCATATTCGTCTTCTTTATAGTATTTGCTAAGTTCTTTTCTTACCTCTTCTACTGCTTTTTCTATTGCCTCTGCTTCATTGTAGGCTGGGAGAACTATGCTTACTCTTACATTTTCCATCCTATCCCATCTACCTCATCTTACTCCTTTTACCCTTTTTCCACTTGGTGCTTGATTCGCATTTATAAATTGTTTCTGATTTTCTGATCTTACTTTTTTGAGAAATTTTTCAGTCAGCGATTAAGATAACCCAGAAACTAAATATCATAACTCATTAACATCAATCGAGATGCACAGAGAGTTCAATCCTCTGGCGAAGAAATGGAAAAAAGGATACAAAGGTGTTGCCTTAGTCTATCCTAACCGATATATTGGCGGGATAAGTAATGTGGGCCTTCAGTATATCTACAGCAAGGTGAACTCTCTCTCTGGTTTTATCTGCGAGAGATTTTACACAGATGTTTTTGAGGGGTTAAAGAGTGTTGAGAGTGGAAACTTGCTCCAAAATTTTGATTTCGCATTTTTCAGCCTGCAATATGAGGAAGATGCCTTTAAAGTATATGAGATACTTGAAAAAACTCGCTTTTCTGGAGTAAAGGTTGCAGGCGGGCCGTGCATAATGGAGAATCCATTGCCTTACAGCAAACTCTTCGATGTTATGTTCATTGGGGAGGTGGAGAGGTCAAATTTCATTGAGAGGGTGTTTGAAGGAAAGGTTGAAGGTTTGGAGGGTGCTTATGTTCCAAAAAACTATAAGGGCGATTTAAAAGTAAAAAGAGTTAGAAGAGTTAGAGGCAATTTAGAAGACCATATTCGCGATGAAATAATTGGTGAGGGAGCCTATGGGAAAAGCTTACTGCTTGAGATCGGGAGAGGTTGTAAAAGAAACTGTCGTTTTTGCATTGTAAAGCAGATATACTCGCCTGTTAGATGGAGGGATAAAGAAGTTCTCCTTGAAGTTGCTGAAAATTATAGAAAAATCATCGATAGGGTTGCATTGATTGCTCCGTCTCCTTCTGATCATCCAAAGTTTAAAGAGATCATTTTTAGCCTAAACGAGATGGATTATACCGTTTCTCCATCCTCTCTGCGAGCAGACAAGCTCGATGATGAAATTCTGGAACTTCTTGTAGAATCGGGGCTGAAAAGCCTTACGATAGCTCCTGAAGCAGGAAGTGAAAAGCTAAGGAAGGTTATAAACAAAGGGATAAGTGAGGAGAATGTTTTGAACGCTGCAAGAATGGCAGGAGAGAAAGGGATTGAGAAAATAAAGCTTTATTTCATGGTTGGATTGCCAGGTGAGACCCAAGATGATCTTAGAGACATTTTGGAGCTTTCAAGAAAGGTTAGGGAATTCGTTAGAAAAGTGGAAATCTCAGTAAATCCACTCGTCCCTAAACCCCATACACCGTTCCAGTTTCTTTCCTTTGGAGGAGAGCTGGAATTCAGACGGGAAGATATTAAAGAATTAAAACGGAAAATAAAATTTTTAAGAGAGGAATTTAAAAAAGCAAAGGGATTTGAGTTCAAGGCTGCAAGCGTTGAGGAATTTGCAGTTCAGACTGTTATCTCAAGAGGTAATGAGGATGTCTTTGATCTTATAAAGGCTGGTAGGAAAAATGCCTTTAGGAATATATTCAGATTCGGGCTTGAGAAGTATCTGGATGCAATGGAAACTGATGACATGCCTTGGCTTTTCATCGATCACGGTTACAATCCAAAAAGGTTGGAAAAGGAGTTTAGAAAGGCTATGGCACTGATAGAAGGATAAAAGTAAAAAACGGAATACGTTCGAATTAAGATGAAAACAATTATTTGACGAATTTTTAGATTGAGCTTCCATAAATTCTTAGGTAGATCTTAGCTGCTCCCCTTAGACATTTCGCTACCCCCTATCAGAGCTTTAAAGAAATCCCTTTTGATCCTATAAGTTGATTGATTGGAGTCAATTAGAGACATTTTTAGCACCAACATCGATACAAATGAAATTACTCAATTCAGCTCAAATCCCCACACGAACACTGAATTTCATTAATTGCTCCACTTAATTCATCAAAACCCGTAAATTTTTCTGCAGAAATTTCAATTGTCCTATATCTGAGGGATGTTAGATCGTAGAAGGGCAGGAGGGTTTCCAGCATTTCTGAAAGTACACCCTCTCCCTTTTCTATGAGCTCTCTGAGCTTGCTGAAAGAGAGGGGTTTCTCAAGATCTGTTTTATTGAAGACTGTAAGTGTCTGGAGCCCTGTTCTTAAGGAAACCACTACACTCTGGAATATTGCAGAAAGAAAGTTTTCCGGAGTTCTGCAGAGGTAGGAGTCAACAAGGAAGATTGCAAGCGAGATATCATTTCCTCTCAACTTTTCGGAGAATATCTCGCCGAAATTAGTATACAGGAAGAGTTCCAGCTGTCCTGGAGTGTCGTAGAGCGCAAAATCATCCTTTAGCACGAGTTCAGGAATGTGGTTTTTAAGCAATTCCACTGATTTCAGCAACGCCCCGTTTATTCCCAAACCGAATTTTTCCATGATCTCCTCTGTTTTGACGAAGTTTCTGGAGTCTACTTCTGCCTTATAAATTGGGTTTGTGGCGGTATCAAGATTAACCCTGCTTACAGAATAATTTTCCTCTAAGTATTCTCCAAAATTCTTTACGAGGGTGCTCTTTCCGCTTCCCGCGTGCCCGAGAATCAGGATGTTCACACTATAAATTGAACCAATGGGAATAAAACCCTTCGCTGCCGATTTTTGGTTTCTGTGTGAAAAGATTGGAGGTTAGAAAGTCTTCAGTTCTTGGCGTGCTCACTCAACTGGCTCACTCAACTGGCGTTTAATTGCCGTTACTGGAATTAATTAATAAATAGCTATAGCTATTCCCCTTCGATTTCTCTTATCACCCTTTCAGCCGTCTTTTTACCGATTATGGCTGCAACCTTATGTCTATGCTCTAACACATCCCTCCGATCTTTGATTCCAGCCAAGAAAAGTTTCCTCGCTCTCGCTCTCCCGATTCCCCTAACCTTCACAAGATCGATCAATTCTTCCCTTATTCCGTACTTTATCCTCGATTCAAGTTTGAGGAAAAAGGACTGCTGAGGATGACCGATAAAGTTCGATATCCTTCTCAGCGAATAAACGAGCCACTCAGCAGTTTCAACTATTCTCCTCAAATCGCCAGGAGAAATTCCATATTTATCGCAGATCGCATCCTCATCCGCCTCATTGACCCATTCAGAAAGGCAGAATGCTGTTTTCATCTCAGCAAGGAACCACTCGTAATCCGGAGAGTACTCAGAGGGAAAATAGGTTAGCTCTTCCCGAAGCAGATAAGCTTCGTCCTCAACCCATCCATCCGATTTTCTGAGGTAAAGCGTTTCCATGTCTGGAGCTCTGCAAACGAGATGTAAGGTGGAGATTTCATTGAGCCTTTCAAAGCGGTATAGGTTGTCAACAAAGATGTATCCTGTGAGGGGATCTATGTAAAGCTTCGATATTAGGCTGCCGAGGGGGGTTGCAAGTAGATCTCTTCCAATATAGCTATTAAAACTCCTGAAATCACCGAATTCGAGGGTATCTCTATTGTTTACCCCACTAACCCTTTCAACAAAACCCCAGTTACAGAGCTGATTGATGACCCTTTCGATCTCGGAAACAGGAGAAATCCTGTTTTGATGGAAGAAGAAGGTCTGGGAGTAGAAGTCCAAAAGTTCGCTGAAATCGCTGACGAATCCCTCGGCAATAAGGGATAAGGTATGAAAGCGAAGATGCGTCTCAGCTCCGAGCTTTGATTCAACGTTTTCTGGAGTTCCAGTGATGTATCTCTCCATCAGCTTCTCCTTCTCCCTTTTGTTCTTAGCAATCAAAATCGCTTCACCTCTCGGATCGAGGCCAGGTCTACCAGCTCTTCCTGCCATCTGCTTGTATTCCATCACCTTTATTGGTGCATTTCCAAAGCCAAGCTCGAATCTACGATAGCTCTTAACTATAACCCTCCTCGCTGGCAGATTCACTCCAGCCGCAAGCGTTGGTGTTGCAACAACAACCTTTATCCTTCCCTCTTTGAATGCCTCCTCCACAACCCTTCGTTGAGAATTGAGCAAACCTGCATGATGGAATGCTGAGCCAAGCCTGATGCAGTCGGCAAGCTTCTGGCTCATTTCACCTTCATTTTCTTCCAAAACCAATCTTGCAAGATCCTCATTCGAATCCACGAATTTCATCGTAATAGAAGAGATCTTTCTTGCTGTTGATTCGGCATTTCTCCTCGTTGAATCGAAGATTAAAACCTGCCCACCATCCCTTAAACAATCAAGCGTTAACGCTGCGATGTCTCCCCTCCCAATCTCCTTCTGTTCGAAATCGTCGGCTGAGAATAGCTCGAGGACTCCGTCACAGTATATTCCCTCGTAAAGCTTGGTCGGTCTCCATTCGGAGGTGTAAAGCCTCGCATCGAGCCATGATGCGATCTCTTCGGCATTCGGAATCGTTGCGGAAAGGGCCAGAATCCTTATCTCCGGATTTATCCGCCTGAACTTTCCTATGAGGATCTCAAGAACCGGCCCTCTCTTGCCCGAATCGAGAAGATGGATTTCATCCACAACCAAACATGTGATTCTCTTAATCCAGCTCGCCCCGTTCCTCAAAAAGGAGTCTGCCTTCTCGGATGTGGTTACGATTATGTCGCTCTCTCCGAGCCATTCATCCCTCGATTCAAAATCCCCGATGGAGTATCCAACCTTTAAACCTATACTCTCCCATTTTTTAAATTCTTCATATTTCTCGACTGCCAGAGCCCTTAAAGGGACTATGTAGAGGCATTTTCCTGCGTTCATAACTTCTTTAAGCATCGCCAATTCAGCAAGTAAGGTTTTACCGCTCGCAGTAGGAATTGCGATCACAAAATTATCATTTGAGAAGAGTCCACCCTCAATCGCTCCTTCTTGAGGTGGAAAAAGGATTTCAATCCCATTATCCTTAAGGATTTCGACTCCTGAAGGTGTGATGTAGGGTTCAAGTTCTTCAACTCTCACCTTCGAAAATTCGTTAGGATTGAATATAGCCTTTTGGGGTTTTGTGAAATTGATCGTTTAAGGTCTCATGAAATCGATCATCTAGAGTTGCGTATTTAAATTGATGTAATTATCGATATATCGATACATCGATATAACCTCCTAAATCAGCATAGCTCAGATAATTTTTTATCCTTGCTTTTCAAAGTTTTCTGAAATGAAGGAAGAGATCAGAATATTGAGGGAAAGGGCCACTAAATTTGAAAGGGATGCCAAGTTTGACTTTGAGCAAAATGATTTTGATCTAGCTATGTTTCATATCGAACAAGCTTTCCAACTGAATCTAAAGGCTAAACTGCTCGAACTAGAGGGTTTTTTCGATAGGACTCATAGTCTACGGAGGCTTTTGGAGCATCTGATAAAAATCGGTTTTAAGTCAACGGAATTGAAATCATTCATAGAGAAGAACAAGTATGTTTTGAGGAATTTGGAGAGAGCCTACATAACCTCAAGATACCTTTACGATGAATTTTTCGAAGAAGAGGTGGAAGAGTCCTTCCGAGCATTAAATGATCTGAAAGAATTATTGTGGGAATGAATGGAAAAGATAAAGTTGAATTGGTAGGATGGAAGGTAGAGTATGGAACGTATTGAGTATTTCGAGAACTATCTAGATTTTGGGAAGAGGATAAAAAAGATCGTAGGTGAGTTGTCAAATGCAAAGATTTTCATCTTCGGCTCCGTCATCAGAGGGGATTTTGCTCCAGGTTTAAGCGATATTGACGTTGCGATTGTTTCAGATGCATTTAAAAATAGGAATTTGAGGCTGACCGTACTCGACAGGCTTCTCGATGAATTTTTCTTCTCACCGTTTGAATTCCATGTTCTTACAGAAAAGCAGTGGAAGTTTTACACGAGGTTTATTGATGAACTCGTGGAGATCGAGTGAATATGGAATGTTAGATTTGAGGTCAAAAATGACAGATCAAACGTGATCTTTTTCAGAATGAATTTTAAATGAATTTTAAAGACTTAAAATTTCTTAAATTTTCAAAACTAACATTTCAAAATTAACATTTCAAGACTAACTTAAAAACCTTTCAAGACTTGTACAGGCCTCATTCCCCATTACTCATATTACCCGTTTCGTTCACACTATCATTACACCTCCGAAAATATTTTAATCCGTCTAATTTGAATGCTTACATAACCTTACATAACGATATATGCCACGGTAGCTCAGCAGGCAGAGCGCGTGCTTGGTAAGCACGAGGTCGCGGGTTCGATTCCCGCCCGTGGCTTTTTTATACTATGGTGAGGGATTAAAACTAAAAAATTAAAAACTAAAAAATTAAAAACTAAAAAATTAAAAACTAAAAAATTAAAAACTAAAAAAGAAAAGATAGTGGATAACAATATTGAATAGCCGGTTTGAGGAAAATTATAGATTGGTGGGTAAAATGAGCAAGACGATTGAAGTTATTTATGAAGATGGAGTATTTAAACCACTTAGGAAGGTAAAAGTGAGAACGGGAGAGGTTTTAAAAATAGAAATAAAGGAAACAAAGAAAGTTACAAAGAAATTTTATGATAATCTTTCTAAACTAAAAAAACACGTTGAAAAGGTTAATGATGCGGGCAAAGTTCTAAGGGAGATAAGAAATGCTCGTTATTGATACTTCTGTTCTTATAGACTACCTTTTTGAAAATTTAAGAAAAGAATTAAGAAGGTTGGCACTATCTGAAGTTGAGTTTATAAAAAAACTGATAAAGGCTGATATAGCAACTCCCGAGACAAATACCAAACTTAGAAAACCACCTTAAACGCTTTGCACTTACTGGTCTTATCTATATAAAGATAAAAAATATTGAATATTATAGACTCATGGAAATTTTAAAAACTAACGATACCTTGAAATCGTTATCTGGTATCCTTTCTTCAAGAATGAAGCGAGAAGGTTACCTAAAAAAAGATATAACCAAGTTTCTTAATACTATTAACTTAGATACATTAGTCAGGGATTTAGAGGAAATAAACAAGTATTTCAAAACTCTTTAAGAAAAAAGAGGAGGGGATTGTGTGAAAACCAAAGAAGAAATCCTGAAAATTCTGGAAAAAGAACTCCCCTACCTAAAAGAGAAATTCAACGTTAAAACAATAGGCATATTCGGCTCATACGTGAGGAGTGAACAAAAAAGGGAGAGCGATATAGATGTTCTCGTTGAATTTCAGAAACCTGTAGGATTCTTTGAGTTTATAGAGCTTGAAGATTATCTGAGTGAAAAGCTTGGGGAAAAAGTTGACTTGGTAACTCCTGATGCTCTTAAACCTCTGATTAAGCCTCGCATCTTAAAGGAGGTAGTATATGTCTGAAAAAAGAGATGTTAGGCTCTTCTTGCAGGATATATATGAGGCAATAGGAAAAATAAGCGATTATACCCATGGTATGAGTTATGAGGAATTTATACGGGATGAAAAAAACCAAAGATGCTGTTGTAAGAAATCTCGAAGTCATAGGTGAGGCCGTCAAGAATGTCCCGGATGAATTTAAAGAGAAATATCCAGAAATAAAGTGGAAAGCAATTGCAGGAATGAGAGATAAGCTCATTCATGAGTATTTTGGTGTTAGCTTCTCATTGGTTTGGGGAACGATAAAGAACGACCTTCCTGACCTTGAGCCGAAGATCAAAAGAATTCTGGAAGAGGTGAAATCACAGCAATGAAGTTTTCAGAGAAAAATCTTGTGGAAGACTACATCGTTGAAAAACTCCAGAGAAAAGGCTGGAAGTTCATTCCAGCGGATGATCTAGAGAGAGATAGCTATGAAGAACCTTTGCTAATCCCTAACCTGATAAGAGCTTTAAAAAGGATAAATGAAAAAATAGGAATAGGAGATGAAGAAATCAGGCAGGTTTTAAACGAGTTGAAGTTTAAAGGCTCAGGTATCGAGGGGGCTAAACAAATTCTGAACTTCTACAAGTTTGGCATTCCAGTAAAATTCGAGAAGGAGAGGGTTGTAAAATACGTTCAGCTGTTAGATTACAACAATATCGAAAACAACGAATTCATCATCAGCAGGCAGGTAATCTACGATGGAAAAGAGAGAATTAGAACAGACATTATGCTTTACGTTAACGGCATTCCACTCGTAAATATAGAATGCAAGAATCCAGCAAGCTTGTCTGAAAGTTGGTTTAACGCTTACAAACAGACAAAGGATTACGAGAGGATCGTCCCAGAGCTTTACAAGTATGTCCAGCTAGGAGTTGCAGCCGAAAGCAAAGCGAAGTACTTCCCAATCGTTCCATGGCAGGAGGAAGTAAAAGTTCACGAGTGGAGAGAGGAACTAAAAGACTCCATAGACTCCACAATAGAGATGCTTTCAAAAGATACCTTGCTTGACATAGTCAAGAACTTTCCCTTCTTCAGGGTCGAGTTTGGAAATGCCACGAAAGTGGTAACAAGGTACATGCAGTACAGAGCAGCGAAGAAGATCGCCAACCGAGTCTTGAATAATCTTGAAGGAAAAGAAGAGAAAAATAAAGGACTCATATGGCACTGGCAGGGGAGTGGGAAAACTCTAACCATGATCTTCGCTGCAAACAAGCTCTACTACATGCGACAACTCGAAAATCCAACCATATTCTTCATTGTTGACAGACTTGAGCTTGAAGAACAACTCTACAAGGAATTTTACTCCCTCGACATTGTAGAGCCCGAAATTATAGGTTCTATAAAGGAACTGAAGGAAGTTTTGAGTTATGATGATTACAGAGGTAAGAGGGGCATATTTATCACACTCATCCACAAATTCAGACCTGAAGAATTAAGAGATTTACAAAAGGAGATTGAAGAATCAGTTCTTGCATTAGAAGTTATAAAAATGAGGAGAGTACAGCATTCGAGAAAGCCCACTCCTTACATAATAACTGAAAAAGGAATAAAGGTTCTTGAGGGAGAGGGACTGTTTTAAGGTTAAAAAATTAAAATTTAACCAAACAAAGCTCCAAGGCCCTCGATAGCCTCCTCTTCCTTCTTCTCTTCCTCCTCTTCTTCCTCCTCCTTAACCTTCTCCTCTTTTACCTCTTCTTCTGCTGCTGCGGGAGCGGGAGCTGCTGCAGCTGGGGCAACTGCGAAGCTTGCCCTCTCGATAGCCTCGTCGATGTTCACATCTTCGAGAGCTGAAACTAAAGCCTTAACCCTCGCCTCATCAACTTCCACTCCTGCAGCTTCAAGCACGGCTTTAAGATTTTCCTCGTTTATTTCCTTTCCCGCTGAATGCAGAACCAGAGCAGCATACACGTATTCCATTTTTATAACCTCCTCTTATTTTTAACCAAACAAAGCTCCAAGGCCCTCGATAGCCTCCTCTTCCTTCTTCTCTTCCTCCTCTTCTTCCTCTTCAACCTTTTTCTCTTCCTCTACTTTCTCAACCTTCTCCTCCACAACCTCCACTTCAGCCTTGCTCTGAAGGATGGTCGAGAGTTCATCATCCAACGCATCAGACGGTAACAAGGAAGCTAGCGAGAGCATGTTCGAGTGAGCCTTAGATATGAGATCATCAACAATACCCCTCTCAGGGATGGCAGCGTTGATTGCAAGATTTCTCGCATTAGTGATCGCTTTGATCAGGAGTATTTTAGCCGTCTCGGGTGTTACATAAGCGGCGTTAACGGCGAGATTCAAAGCCTTGGTGTAGGCCTCTCCGAACTGTTGTGAAATGGCTTCAACATCAATTCTGAGATCTTCTGGTGTGAATATTATCCCGCCCTCCATTAAAACTCTGGTGTCAAGTCCAAGCTTGACGGGTTTGATCTCTAACAGCTCCAATGCCTTTGCAACCTCTGGTTTAACGACTTCTCCAGCCTTGACAACCGTAACAGTGTCTTTTATCACGATCTTACCCTTTTCGATCGCTGCAGGCAAACCACCCATTTGCAAGTCCCCGAGTATCGGACCGGGAGGGAAGGACGTTGGCCCCTTCTCAACCACAACATCTTCGGGGGCTATTTGCCTGGGTTTTAGCGGAGAAGGCTGCTTAGTTTTCTCGAGTTCTTTGAACAGCTTGAATGGACTCATCTCTGATGCAACAAAGGCAACTTGGTCTCCGAGGAAGTCTACCAGCTTTGTGAATTCTCCCCCCTCCTCCTGCAGTGCCTTTTCAATTAGATTGTTCTTAACCACTCGTAGTACTATCTTGTTCCTGAATTCTCTCCTTATTTTCGCCATTTGCATCGCTGAAATTCCTCTGAAGCTTACTAATCCAACCACAGGATATTCCTTGAGGTGTTTTCTGATCTCTTCAACATCCTTAAGTTTCCATTGGGGGATTACTCCTTTTACTGCCGCCATCATATCACCCTCACTGCCGGACCCATCGTTGTTTTAACGTAAACAGACTTCACGTTGTTTACCGCATTTTCGTATTTGTTCTCGATTACCTTTAAGATCTCGAGAATGTTGTCTGAGATCTTATCTGGATCCAACTCCTTTGTACCCACCGGAGCATGGAAAGTTAGCTTATCTCTCGTCCTTACTTTGACCGACTTCTTGAGTCTTTGGATGAAGGGTGCCGGGTCTGAGAGAGGTGGGATCGGTTGCGGTATCTTTCCTCTCGGTCCCAGAATAGGACCCAGTTTTTTACCGATCTCAGGCATTAAAGGAGCCTCAGCGATGAAGAAATCCATTTCATTTGCAATTTTCCTTAATCTTCGTTTATCCTTTGCAAGCTCATCTATATCTTCCGGTGAGAGAACCAGATCAGCTCCAGCCTCCTTTGCTTTCAACGCCGTATCACCCTTTGCAAAAACACCAATCTTCCTATCCTTCCCTGTACCATAGGGAAGGGTTATAAGAGCATCGATTCTGTTCTCTGGTTTTTTCATATCTAGATTCTTCAAATTTACAGCTACCTCTACCGTCTCTACAAAATTCCTCTTCTTTGAATTCCCTATTGCTTTTTCTACAGCTTCCTTAATCTTATTTTTCTCCACTAACATGTCTATCACCGTAGTACTAGCGGCAAGAGCCTCCTACGGAAACTCAGTACTAATTTCGCATACTAAATGGGTATTTTAAGTTAACGGTAGAGAATCCCAGAGACAAGTGTAGAATTTTTCATCATTAACCCATTTAATCTTTTCAAAATTAAGTTCAAACTTATTGAAAATAAAATTTCCCTAAAAATTTTAGGGGAAAATCTTTAAGTGCTGAACAACGAGTTTAAACTTATGTCTAAAATCAAGCCGGACAGGGTTGTTGATTGTCTGGGTTTGTTTTGCCCTGAACCAATTTTCCGTACGAGAACGGAGATAGATTCCATAAGTACTGGAGAGATTCTCGAAGTCATAGCTGATGATCCATCCTCAGAGGAAGATATAAAATCTTGGGCAAAACATACGGGTCATGAGATTCTGAAAATAGAGAAGAAAGGTGGGGAGTTTCATTTTTTCATAAGAAAAAAGTAGGAGATTGAAAGTTTGAGGTGATTTTTATGGCTTATTTTGATTATGCGAACGGGTGTCCAGTAGATGAGAGGGTAATAGAGGCTATGCTGCCTTACATGACCGATGAAATTGGTAATCCCTCATCCGTTCATTCGATGGGGCTGAAAGCTAGAAAGGCTCTAGATGAAGCGAGGGATCGAGTCTCAGATTTGATTAACGGGAAAGAAGGAGATATTATATTCACGTCTGGGGCAACTGAAGCAAACAACCTTGCAATAATAGGTTATAGCATGCGAAATAAAAGGAAGGGAGACCATATAATTGTATCCTCAATCGAACATATGTCTGTGATAAATTCATGCAAATTTTTACAAAAAAATGGATTCGAAGTTTCTTATATCCCGGTTGATAGGAATGGGGTTGTAAGGATTGAAGAACTGGAAAATAGTATAAGGAAGGAAACGATACTAATTACAGTTCAACACGCAAACGGAGAAATAGGTACGATCCAGCCAATTGAGGAGATAGGCAAAATAGCTAAAGAATATGATATTGCTTTCCATGTTGACGCAACAGCATCACTTGGAAAAATCGAAGTTGATGTAGAAAGGATGGGAGCCGACTTGGTAACGCTATCGTCGAATGATATATATGGCCCAAGAGGAGTTGGAGGGCTTTTTATCAGGAAAGGTGTTAGAATCCAGCCGATAATCGTTGGAGGGGGCCAAGAAAAAGGATATAGAAGTGGAACTGAGAACGTTGCTGGAATAGTGGGTTTTGGAGAGGCGGCAGAGATAACAGAGGAGGAATACAGGGAAGAAGCAAAGAGGGAAGAGAAGCTGAGGGATGAGATGATAGAGAGGATCCTCGATGGGATCGAGGAATCCTATTTGAATGGTCACCCAGAGCTGAGACTCCCAAACAATGTAAATGTTAGGTTTAGCTTTGTCGAGGGAGAATCGCTCGTCCTCAGCCTCGACATGGAGGGAATCTACGTATCAACAGCTTCAGCCTGCACATCAAAAACCCTCGAACCAAGTCACGTTTTGATCGCTTGCGGACTGAAACACGAAGAAGCTCACGGTTCTTTACTTTTCACTCTCGGGAGAGGAAACAAGGAAGAGGATGTAGATAGGTTAATGGAAGCTCTACCAAGAGTTGTTGAAAGACTAAGGATGATGTCGCCCCTTTACAAGAAAAAGAGTTAGATTAAATAGATTAGCGTTAGATTATTTAAACTATAAAGGATTGAATAAGGGTTAAAAAGATTTGAAATAGAAGGTCAGGAGGTCAGAAAATGTACTCAGAAAAGGTGATGGAGCACTTCAGGAATCCCCGGAACGTTGGAGAGATCAAGGATGCAGATGGTGTTGGAGAGGTAGGAAACCCAGTATGTGGAGATCTGATGAAGATAACGATAAAGGTTGAGAATGACAGGATAAGCGATATCAAATTCCAGACCTTTGGCTGTGGAGCTGCAATAGCAACGAGTTCAATGGTTACAGAGCTTGCAAAAGGGTTGACGCTTGAGGAAGCCCTTAAGATCTCCCGACAGACTGTTGCTGATGCATTGGGGGGCTTACCCCCAAAGAAGATGCATTGCTCAAATCTCGCTGCAGATGGTTTGAGAAGGGCCATCGTTGATTACCTGAAGAAAAACAACAGAATGGATAAGATAAAGGAGCTTGGGTTGGAGAAGGAGCTTGAAAAGATGGAGAAAGGCGAGCTGGACGATCATGGAGAACTCTGTGAGGGGGTTTAGCAAAATCAAGCTAAAGGTTGATCAAAAATTGATCAAAAATTAGCGAAAAAAATTTTACTCGAAAAGGAATTCCGGAATTTTTTGTTTTCCAACAATATCGTTGAAGTCCTCTTTCTCCCTTATAACGTGAATTTCACCATCTTTAACGAGAACTTCCGCACATCTTGGCCTTCCGTTATATTGACTGCTCATCACAAAACCATAGGCTCCAGCATCGAATATTGCTATGACATCCCCCTTCTCTACTTTGGGAAGTTTTCTGTCTTCAGCAAGAATGTCTCCACTCTCGCATATTGGGCCTGCAACTGTGTAAGTTTCTTCGCCCTCTCGATCCATCTTGTTCGCTACGGCAACCCTGTGGTAAGAGCCATACATCGCAGGCCGAATCAGGAGATTGAAGCCAGCATCCACGTTTACGAAGTTCTTGTAAGCCCTCTTAACGGAGTTCACTCCAGCGAGCAGAACGGTTGTGTTACCAACTATGCTCCTTCCTGGCTCAAGCTCTAGTTCTATATCTGGATTCATCTTAGCCTTTTTCTCCTCGAAAACAGGCAAAATTGCCTTGGAGAATTCTTCAGGAGTTAAAGCTCCTTTCCCATCGTAATCAATCCCCGGTCCACCACCTAAATCGATAAATTCCAAGTTTATTCCCTCCTCCTTCAGTTCTGCAACCAAATCGAAGATCTTGTTTAAAGCCTCGACAAATGGGCTTGCGTCGAGTATCTGACTGCCGATGTGGCAATGGATGCCTTTGGGAATTACATTTGGGAGCTCTACAGCCTTTCTATAGGCTTCGATAACCTCATCTTTGGGTATGCCGAATTTTGAGGTTTTTAGTCCTGTTGAGATCTTCGGATGTGTTTCGGGAGACACGTCAGGATTCACCCTGAATGCTATTGTTACCTCCTTACCAAATTTTGATGCTACTTCGGAAATCGCATACAACTCATCCAAGCTATCAACACTGAAGCTCACACCCGCCTTTATCCCCATCTCAATTTCCCAGTCGGATTTGCTGTTACCGTTGAAAAGGATTTTTTCTGGAGGAAAACCCGCAAGTAATGCTAGATAAAGTTCTCCAGCGCTAAAAACGTCAGCTCCAAAACCCTCTTTAGATATTATTTTAAGAATTGCAAGGTTGAAGTTAGCTTTAACAGCGTAGAGGATTTTTTGCTTAGGAAACGCTTTTTTGTAAGCTTCGATGTTCTCTTTGAGCTTGTTGTAAGATGTAACGTAAACCGGTGTGCCCGTGATTCTGGTAATCTCATCAAATCTTACACCATCGATTGTCAAAATCCCATTCTCAACTGAAAAAGCCATTAAAATCACCCTTCGAATTTTTCCAACCTCTCAACAGCCTCTTTTATGACTGATATGTCTCTTGTTAAGGCGAATCTGATGAATCCCTCTCCTCCATCCCCGAATCCAACTCCCGGTGTTGCAAGAATTCCTGCCTCGTTCAAAAGTTTTTTCACAAAATCCATACTGTTAAATCCGGAAGGAGCCTTTGCCCAGACGTAAAAGGTTGCTTTAGGAACAAAAACCTCAATTCCAGCCTTTTTCAATCCATCAACGAGTAGATCTCTTCTTTCCTTGTAAATCCTATTGTTTTCTTCTATAACGCTATCACTTCCCAGCAAAGCTGCAATTGATGCCTCTTGAATCGCCTGAAAAACTCCGCTGTCTATGTTGGTTTTCACCTTTAGCAAACCATCTAAAGCCTCTCTGTTTCCAGCAGCAAATCCGATTCTCCAACCGGTCATGTTGTATGTCTTTGATAGTGAGTTGAACTCTAAGGTTACCTCAAACTCGGAATCTATCTCCAGAAAGCTCAGAGGCCTGTCTTCGAAGTAAACATCCGTATACGCTGCATCGTGGGCGAGGATAATTCGATAATCATGACAGAAATCGACAGCCTCTTTGATGAACTCTTTCCCACATATGGCTGAGGTTGGATTGTTTGGGTAATTCAGGAACATGATTTTTGCCCTTCTGGCGATTTCAGACGGTATTTTGTCAAAATCAGGTAGAAATCCTCTCTCTTCTTCAAGTTTGATCAGAAAAGGCTTGCCCCCTGCCAAAACGGTCGCTCCGTAGTATACAGGATAGCATGGGTCTGGAACTATCGCATAATCCCCATTGTTGAGGAAGGCGAAGGGGAGGTGGGCAATACCTTCCTTCGACCCTATGAGAGAAATGATTTCGTCAGCTTCCAGCTTGACACCCTTTCTTCTAAGGTAATAAGCAGCAACAGCTTCTCTGAACTCCAACATTCCGTCATACGTTGGATACTTCTGATTCTCGATCTTTTTGGCAGCGTTGCACATAGCTTCGACTACATGAGAAGGGGTTGGTAGATCCGGATCGCCGACACCGAAATCAATAACTTTTATTCCCTCTTTTATCTTTTCAGCCTTCATCCTGTCAATTTCAGCGAAGAGGTAGGGGGGTAGAGCCTTCAGTCTATCTGATAGATCGAACATAGAATCACCAATCTCAGATTGGTATCCAGTATAAAAAATTTTGCTGTTAATTGGCCTGATAGAGTGGAAACGATCAGGAAAGTTGGATAAATTTTAAAAAATTCAATTTTTCTGTGGGATTTTTAGGAATTTTGTTCATTCTTCAAAATTTTTTAAGGTCTCTCATCAAATGGCATGTAGCTCCTTCTTTCTGGCCCGATGTAGTTGGCCCTTGGCCTTATCAGCTTGTTGTTCTCATATTGTTCGATAACATGGGCACACCAGCCTGAGATTCTTCCTATTGCAAAAATATTAACGTAGAGGTCATCGGGAATTCCGAGGGTTGCGTATACGCTTGCGGAATAGAAATCGACATTTGGCAACAATCCTTTGTATTTGTAGACAGCCTCCTCAACCGCCTCGCTAATCTCATACCACTTTGGATTCCTCTCCTCTGCCAGTTTTTTCGCCAGACTTTTTAACTCAAGCGTTCTTGGATCCATCACTCTTCTGTAAACTCTATGCCCAAACCCCATGATTCTCTCCCCCCTCTCAAGCTTCTCTCTGATGTAGCTGTCTGCCCTCCAAGGAACTGCAATCTCTCTAAGCATCTCCATAACCTTCTGGCTCGCACCACCATGCAATGGGCCAAGCAATGTTCCGGTAGCAGCTACTATGCTGGCGTAGATATCAGCGAGTGTTGAGGCCGCTATTCTCGCAGCAAACGTGGATGCGTTTAGTTCATGCTCAGCATGCAGAATCATGTCTAAATCCAAACATTTCGCCATCGTTTCCGTTGGTTCCTCTCCATGGAGCATGTAAAGGAAGTTTGCTGCATGATCGAGATCCTCCCTTGGATGAATTAGGTTCTGACCACTTCTTATCCGGTGGAAATAAGCGACAACCGTGGGGAATTTGGCAATCAGGCTTATTGACTTCTCAATCGACATCTCGTGGCTTTTGTAGTGGATATACTTATCCATCGAGCCAAGATAAGATGTTGCAGTTCTAAGCACAACCATCGGATGGGTGAAAGGTGGCAAATGAGTTAGTAAACCGATAATCTGGGCTGGAAGGGATCTCTGCATTGCCAGCTCTTCTTTAAACTTTTCAAGCTCTCTCTTGCTGGGAAGATCGCCAAATAGAAGGAGGTAAGCAACCTCCTCATAGCTCGAGTTCTTGGCAAGATCATGGATGTCGTAGCCGCGATACTCTAAAATGCCCCTTCCATCTTCAACGGCAATTCTGCAAATCGATGAATCGCATGCAATGACATCTTCAAGGCCAGACATTCATTCACCCCCCAAATATCTAACAGAAGGAAACTTCTCCAGAATCATTCCAGTGATCTCGACAGCCGGCTCCTGCAATGCAATATCTATCGCATTATCCAACTTCCACTCCTTTTCAGCATAAATGGTGATTATCGCATCTCCCTCTTTCACAACCTCTCCCCTCTTCTTGTGAATGTAAACTCCAGCCCCCTTGTCTTTAGGCGCCCCAGCCGCCCTTGCTATCTTGACGAGAGTTTTGTTGAAAACTGCCTCAACGGCCCCCTCCTTCTTTGACTTGAGAGTGTACGTCTTATCTCCAACCAAAACATCCTTTGAACTGAAAATCTCTCCACCCTGAGCTTCTATTATCTCCTTCATCTTCTCCAAAGCTTTCCCGGACGTGAATATCCTCTTTGCATCCTCATACCCATTGCTACTCCTCCCGGCCATCTCAAGCAGTATTCCAGCCAACCCCAAAGACTTCTCTATCAGGCTGGAAGAACCCTTCCTCTCCTCCAATGTCTTCAAAGCCTCCTTTGCCTCCAAAGCAGGCCCTATAGCTCTTCCCACCGGCTGCCCACCAGATGAAAGTGCACAAAAAACGTTCAATCCAAGCCTTCTCCCCAATTCCACGAAGTTATTTGCAAGCTCCCTACCTATATCAACATCCGGCACCTTACTCCCCTCTCCAACAGGTATATCGATCACAACATGCTTTGCCCCAACGGAGCCTTTTTTTGCCATAACGCTTGCCAGCAGTTGAGGCTTTGGATCGATGGATAGTGGGTACTCAACCCTTATTATGTGGTCATCTGCTGGAGCAAGTTGCGTCGCTCCACCCCATGCAATAACTCCACCAACCCTCTCCGTTATCTCCTTGATCTCATCAACGCTGAGGTTAACGTTAGCAAGAACCTCAAACGTGTCAGCAGTTCCTGTTGCAGAAGTTATTGCTCTAGAAGCGGTCTTCGGAATGAGCAAACCTGAGGCTGCGATTATCGGTACTATCAGGAGAGTGATCTTGTTCCCTGGCACACCACCAATGCTGTGCTTATCCACAACAGTTCCTCTTTCAAAGGTTATTCTCTCTCCAGTATCGATCATCGCCTTTGTCATCCACTCAATCTCGTCGAGATCCATTTTCAGCATGTAACTTGCTGAGACGAATGCGGCAACCTCCACCTCGTTGAGCGAACCTGAAGCGATATCGTTTATTAGCTCGTAAATCTCTTCTTTGCTTAGCTTTCCTCCTAGTATTTTCTTTCTGATGTGCTGGAAGGACTTAGGTTTGGGAACAGGAACAACTTCAGCCCCATCCCCCTCTTTTGCATCGATCTCTGAGAGAAAGAGGTTGCTTATCCCGCATTCTCCATCTTTGACCATCCCTGGGATAATTCCGACCTCTGCAACGATGCTCTTTTTTCCAACAGAAATCTTCACTCTGTCTCCACTCAAAACTCCAAGTTCTTTTGAGTCACGTTCTGAAAGAGCTACAAAGTGTCTTCGTACTTCAAATGGGAGAGCTTTTATCTTCATTCTCATACTCACACCTCAAAGTACCTAACAGAAGGAAACTTCTCCAGAATCATTCCAGTGATCTCGACAGCCGGCTCCTGCAATGCAATATCTATCGCATTATCCAACTTCCACTCCTTTTCAGCATAAATGGTGATTATCGCATCTCCCTCTTTCACAACCTCTCCCCTCTTCTTGTGAATGTAAACTCCAGCCCCCTTGTCTTTAGGCGCCCCAGCCGCCCTTGCTATCTTGACGAGAGTTTTGTTGAAAACTGCCTCAACGGCCCCCTCCTTCTTTGACTTGAGAGTGTACGTCTTATCTCCAACCAAAACATCCTTTGAACTGAAAATCTCTCCACCCTGAGCTTCTATTATCTCCTTCATCTTCTCCAAAGCTTTCCCGGACGTGAATATCCTCTTTGCATCCTCATACCCATTGCTACTCCTCCCGGCCATCTCAAGCAGTATTCCAGCCAACCCCAAAGACTTCTCTATCAGGCTGGAAGAACCCTTCCTCTCCTCCAATGTCTTCAAAGCCTCCTTTGCCTCCAAAGCAGGCCCTATAGCTCTTCCCACCGGCTGCCCACCAGATGAAAGTGCACAAAAAACGTTCAATCCAAGCCTTCTCCCCAATTCCACGAAGTTATTTGCAAGCTCCCTACCTATATCAACATCCGGCACCTTACTCCCCTCTCCAACAGGTATATCGATCACAACATGCTTTGCCCCAACGGAGCCTTTTTTTGCCATAACGCTTGCCAGCAGTTGAGGCTTTGGATCGATGGATAGTGGGTACTCAACCCTTATTATGTGGTCATCTGCTGGAGCAAGTTGCGTCGCTCCACCCCATGCAATAACTCCACCAACCCTCTCCGTTATCTCCTTGATCTCATCAACGCTGAGGTTAACGTTAGCAAGAACCTCAAACGTGTCAGCAGTTCCTGTTGCAGAAGTTATTGCTCTAGAAGCGGTCTTCGGAATGAGCAAACCTGAGGCTGCGATTATTGGAACCAAGATTAAAGCCGTTTTGTTCCCTGGCACACCACCAATGCTGTGCTTGCCAACAACAGTTCCTCTTTCAAAGGTTATTCTCTCTCCAGTATCGATCATCGCCTTTGTCATCCACTCAATCTCGTCGAGATCCATTCCACGAATGAGATTTGATAGGACGAAAGCCGTCAATTCGATGCTGCTGAGGGACTGATTTGTTATATCTGAGATTACTGAACTTATCTCATCTTTAGATAACTTCTCTCCATCCATCTTTTTCTTTATAAATGAGACTGATTCGGGTTTTGGTATAGGAGAAATTTCAACCTCATCACCATCTTTAATTGAGATAACATCGGCTAGATGAGTTGGAAAAGCCACCTCTCCCTTTTTGACAAAACCTATCGTTGTTTGAAGCTCAGCGGTGCAAAACATCTTCCCTCTGCAAATCCTTATTCTGTCTCCTTCCATAAGGCCAAGATCTTCTGCGTCTGATTTGTTCATAATCACGGCTTTTCCCAATTCAAAAGGGAGAACTCTAGCAATAACCATGCTTAGGATTAGATCCTTCTGGATTTTTAAATCTTTTTGTAATCTACGTGATTATACGTTGGATTAGAGCATATTAAAATATATACAAATCAGAATAGAGAATACTCTCTTTTAACATCCTTTGATCTCAGAATCTTTGTTCCTCTATCCATAGAAATCTCCTGAATCATGGATTTTATCTTTGATGTGGCCGATTTCTCGTCGATAATGATTGTATTTGTCTCAGTGATATCGAGAGCTTTGCAAATGAAATCCTTTGTAAGGTAATCGAAGGTGTACTTGGCGAAGTTATGGCCGAATGTAAAGGTAGTTGAAAGGATAATCTCTGTTTGTCTTGGAGCGTAATGTGTTCCTCCAACTCCAACCGCAACATCCCAGTCTCTTTTATTTGATTCTATAGCCTTAACTATTGATTCTGCAACTATCTCTGCAGCTTCCTCATCTTTCCACTCCTTTTCAGTCGAACCTATCTCATAAAATGCAGAGGGGGTTGAGATCTCAGAGGGTCCATGGTGGGTCACCTCCATCGTAAACTGAAACTCCGGTTTTCGAGAGAGTTTCTCTTTCAATGCCAGCACATAGTTTTTAATCGTGAGCGGATCGGGTTTTGCCAAAGAATAGATCTTTCCGCCGTAATCTGCAGTCCCAATATTTCCGGAAACATGTACGCTGAAGATTTTTCTCGCATCTTTGCTGCTGTGTCTCGAGGCAAAAATTATTCTATCGAATTCAACATACTTTTTAAGTCTAAGATCAACGTGATCAGCATGAATTAGCCTCTCTCTTATCTCTGCGAGATGGAATTTTTCTCCGTAATAAATGATGGCATCATCAAATACTTTTTTTTCAAAATCAAGCATTGAAAGCAAGCAATCCCTTATGTTCATTCCGGCAGTGTCAGCCTGGCTGGAGACTACGATGTGCATGGGCTGGATTTGGAACTTGGGATTAAAAAGGTTTCATATGCAAAGTTTCATATGTAAAAGCAGTCTCCAGAATATATTTTTTCTACTCTTTTTTCGTCGGTCTCAATGAGCAATCCACCATCATAATCCAAGCCTATTGCCTTTCCGGAGTAGATTCTCCCAGCAGCGTTGATTCTGACTTTTTTCCCGATTGTGTCGGAAAGTTCAAGCCATTTTAGCCTTATTTTTTCCCACTCACCTTTGCAAAGGGCATCGTAATGTTCAATAAAACTTCTCACCACTCCCTCAAGGACCTCCTTTAGGGAAATGGATGGATTTAAAGCCTCAAGATTCGTTGCGCCCTCGGGCACTGGATTTTTAACGTTGATACCAATTCCGACGATTATTTTAGGCCTCTCAATTTCTCCTGAAATCTCAGAAAGAATCCCGCAGACTTTTTTACCATTGATGAGCACATCATTTGGCCATTTTAGCCTCGCTTTATAAGTTGATAGACTTTCAGCAACGGCAACTCCAGCGGTTAGAGTAATTTTTGGGACATCCTCAACTCCAAAAGGCGGTTCAAGAACGAAAGAGAAATATAAGCCACCTTTCTCGCTCAACCACTCTCTACCCAGTCTTCCTTTCCCTGAAATCTGTTTTTCAGCTACGACAAATGAACCCCCTTCGAGGTTTTTTGCCCGGTTGTTCGTTGAATCGGTTTCTAAGTAGTAGTATATTTTCCTGATCGTCTTCTCAGCGTTGGCGGACTTTAAAGCCTCTAGAACAGACATGGCTGAGAAGTCTGGCATCTTCATTATTCTATACCCTTTTCTCCTCCTTGATTCGATCTCGAATCCTATCTCCTTCAGTCTTTGGATCTTTTTCCAAACGGCATTCCTTGATATCCCGAATTTCTTCGCAACCTTCTCACCACTCGTCCATCTGTTAAGCATCGACACAAGTTCGCTAAACTCGGCATCGTCGATGTCTATCTTAAAGGGGTACAATCTACCACCTGAATATGATGTTTAGGTTCAGCAAAAATAAATCTATCGAAGATTTAGTTGGGTTGCATCAGCGGGTTAAAATTGGCTGTAAAAAGTTCGAAATGCACTACCTGAACCACCCTCTTTTCTCTTCAAGCTTCCAGAAGTCTTCATCAAGAGGTTTTCTCTCCATGCTGGCGTTTGCCTTTTTTGTTACCTTTAAGCTGGCTAATGCTTGGAAGAGTAATGCTACCAGCCAAACTGCAGTTACCCAGTAAAACCACCAACCGTCCGCAGTCAGAAAATCGATTAAGAAGAGTATAAGGTTTAAAAGTAGGAAAATGGCAAGGTGGATTCTCAATGCTATCGAGTAGACGGACTCCATAAACTTAATTTAAAATTAAAATAATAACTTTTCTGTATTTCAATGGTGAGGCCTATGGCATCAAAATCTGAAGTTAATTTCGATAAAATAGCGAGGTTCATTCAGGAAGTGTCATCTCTGAAAAATATTCCGAGATCGGGGTGGCTAAAGGCGGGGATTAAAAATCCTGAAAGCGTTGCAGAACATTCGATGGTTTCGAGCATAATTTCTTTCATTTTAGCCTTTCTGGAAACATCGAATTTCGATCTTGCAGCTAAAGCAGCTTTTATTGCCTTAGTCCATGATCTTCCAGAGGCGAGAACCACAGATCTCCACAAACTTGCAAGAAAGTATGTCAGTGTTGAATCTGAAAAGGCACTCGAAGATCAGCTTGAACTTTTGCCTAAAAAAATATCTTTAGAAATAAGAAAAGCCCTGAATGAGGTAAAAGTCTTCGTGGAGGATGCAGATAAACTGGAACTTCTGTTTCAGGCGAACGAATATGCCAAGTCACTTCCTGAGATAATGGAGTACGTGAGGAATGTGCAGCTTAAATCCGAATCAGCAAAAAGAATTCGAGAAGCTCTGCAAAAACTTGAAAAAAGTTGGTGGGTTTATTTTGAGGAAGATGGCGATGACTAAGCAAGCATTTAATAAAAAATTCCTGTGTGACAGGATGCTCGGCAAATTAGCAACATGGCTGAGAATTTCAGGCTACGATACCGTTTACATTGGAGATCTAAACCTTAACAACAGGAATAAGGAAGACACATTTATCCTGAAAAGCTTCAAGGATAGAATAGTTCTTACTAGGGACAGGGAGCTTTACAGGAGGTGTCTGGAGGCTGGAAGGGATGTTGTGTTTATCAACTCCGATATCGTGCTTGAACAACTCAAAGAACTTGAGAAAAAGGAAATCGAATTTAAAATAGTCATGGACAGATGCAGCGTTTGCAATGGCTTGCTGAGAAAACCAACAGACGAAGAAATAAGGACAGTTCTTGAAAGAGAAGGAATCTCAGAAGATTTGAAAAAAAGATACGAGTTGTGGTACTGTGAGAGATGCGAAAAGCTTTACTGGATGGGAAGCCATTGGAAAAATATGGTTAAATTTCTGGAAAAAGTGAAGGAATAGCTGAAAGTTAGCTAACAGCATAAAGGGCTGGTTTCCCTGGCATTGCTAGCTTTTTCCTCTCTTCTGGAATTTCTTGATTCAGTTCGAGTTCAACCCCTGTTTCTTTCGATATGAAGTCGATGTTTTCTTGGATTATTTTCTCCTCATTCAGTATTTTGAAATCTCCCTTGTCCTTTATAGCCTTTTTAACGAAGTTAGAGACTTCTTTGCCTATTTTTCTGAACCTATCATCTTTCATTATCTCTTTTATCGCTTCTTTAAAGTTTCCGACTTTTATGGCCAAATTTAGAACCTCGACCTTCCATGGTTCAGCAATGGCAACATAAACCTTCTTAGCCTCAACGAACTTTAGAATTTCTTTTATATCTGAGATGAGTTCTTTCACGTACTCTTCGGCTGCTTCAGCCTCTGTATCGACCTTGGTTTTATCGTATTCTGGATATTTCTGCAAGCTAACGAAATCGTCATGCCTTAAATGCCAGAGCTCTTCGCAGAGATGGGGAATGAAGGGAGATAGAAGTTTAAGCCAATCGTCTATGATAAGGCTAAGTTTCTTTCCACCTCTCCTCAGATACCATCTCACATCGGACATCATCTCAAAAAAGGCAGAATTTACAGCCCTTCTCGTCTGAAGTCCCTCCATTGCATCAGTAGTCTCCTTTACGATTCTCTGAAATCTGCTTAAAAGCCATCTATCGAGGAGTGTTAGTTTTGAGTCTTTTTCTAAATCTTTTTCCCCATTATCTTTGTAATTTTCCTTGATGAGTTCGTAGAATCTTCTGAGATGCTGAGATAGGCTTTCGACGTCTTTCCTCCTCCAGTCAGCATCACTGTCGTATTCCGAGGCATAGAGGATGTAGAGTCTTGTAACATCTGCTCCGTTCTCTAAAACAGCCCTTTTCATTGTCAGCAAAGGTCCCTTGCTCTTTGACATTTTCTTCCCTTCTAAGCTTACATATCCGTTCACGGCTATTGCTCTCGGCCAGAGATTTGGCGGAAAGATGGCGATGTGGTGGAATAGGAAGAATAAAAGGTGATTTGCAACGAGATCCTTTCCAGAACTCCTGAGATCGACGGGATACCAGTAGAGGAAATCCTCTCTTATCTTTTTCACGGTTTCCTTGTCAAGTCTTTCATCGAGTCCGGAGCACGCCTTCTCTATGCCTCCTTCTCCGAGCAGTATGTAGTTAAGCAAACTCTCCGTCATGTGCTCGGCCTTAAGCTTTCCTTCATTGATATACTTGGCAAGAACATAGTATGCCATGTATATTGTTGAGTCGGAGAGACTCTCTATAAGCCACTCCCTATCCCATGGTATTTTCGTTCCTAAACCCTTCCTTCTGGCGCATGCCTTATCCTTCAACCATTCTATCTTGTTTCTGAACTCCTCCTTGTAGTAGTCTGGAATTATCCTCATCCTTTCGAGGTGTTCGAGAACCCTTCCCTTCCACTCCGGATTCGAATAGTTGAGGAACCACTGGTCTTTGACAACCTTCACAACACATTTCGTTCCGCACCTGCAAACTACTGGCCTCTCACTGAATTCGTAGAAAATGTCACCTATTCCCCTTTCAATGAGATCTCTCTGCAGCCTATCTTTTATCTGTGAAACCTGCATACCGCTGTACTCGCCGGTTATATCCAGAAGTACTCCTTTATGGAACTCTTTCTTGTAGAGGATTTTCGTCGCTCTCTCGAGTGCAGGATCGTTCTGACTCTTTATCCCCATCTCTTCGACAATGTTCTTCGCTGGAATCTCTGGAATCTCTTCTTCACCTACTGAAATTAACACAATCGGTTCTATTTTTGCAAGTATGTCCTTTAGATTGTACCTCTCTGCAAGCTCGCTCTTCTTTAACTCTTCAATTGCAACGTAGTCGTAGGGAGCATGGGCGGGAACGCTCATAACAACCCCTGTTGCATTATCCGTGTCTACGAAATCAGCAGGGAAAATCGGGATTTTGCTTCCAGTGACTGGATTTATCGCATATTTTCTGAAGAGGGTTTCTGCATCGATCTCTTTAATCAGTTCAACCTTTTTATCCGTATATGTCAGTTTTTCATAAGCTTCTTTGCTAATAAGCCAAGTTTCATCATCAACCTTAGCGAGAACGTACTTGATTGGCTTTAACCATATGTTCGTAACACCAAACACCGTCTCAGGACGGAGGGTGGCACATGGGAGGATGATCTTCTCCCCATCCCCTTCGTAATAAAATTTTATAACGGTAAAATCTATTACCGTTGCATTCTCCCCATGCAACAGATCGTGATCCTCCACAGGGTTCCTGTCATGGGGACAGTACCTAACTGGATGTGAACCCTTCACAACATAACCGAGCTTTTTCAGCCTATAAAATTGCCATTCGATGAATTTCTGATAGGTCTCATCTGTGGTTGTGAAAATCCTTCTCCAGTCAATCGAATAGCCGATGTTCCTCATCGCCTCTAAGGCCTCTTTTGAGAAGTATTCGACTATTTTTTCAGGAGTGTCAAGGGTGAGCAGAATCTCTTTTGGCACATCGTGGAAGTTGCTGTAAACCTCAATCGTCTTCGGATCCTTTTTCTGGATCAACTCCGCAAGCCCTATAATCGGGGTGCCTGTTACGTGGAACCCCATCGGGAAAAGCACGTTGTAACCTTTCATTCTCTTATATCTCGCCACAGCATCTCCTATGGTGAAGGTTCTCGTATGTCCGGCATGCAAGTTACCGTTAAGGTAGGGGTATGGAATTGTTATGAAGAATTTTGGTTTTTCTGATGGCTCTGGTTGGAAAACTCCCTCCTTTTCCCAGAGACTCTGCCATCTCCTCTCTATCTCTCTGAAGTCGATATCAACCATGCTATGAGGCTAACTGGATTGCTTAAAAATATTTTTGATGGATAACTCTGATTTACTTGCAGAGGATTTAAAAATTTAGGATTCCTAAAGCTATCATGGGTTGTGGCAATTTTAGAGCAGATATGCTGAGAAAAACTATAATCGATTAAGTTATAGGAAATCGGTCAAAGTCTATTATAAATAATTTTCGGTATTAATTAACGAAATATTTAAATATTAAGAATCAAACCAAATAAAAGTGATCTCCAGATGGTTAAGCTTTTTGAGTATCAAGGAAAGGAGATTCTTAAAAGGGAAGGGATAAAGGTTCCTGATGGGAGAGTCGTATCAGATCTTGACGAGTTGATGAAAAGAGCAAAAGAGTTGAACTTTCCGATTGTTTTGAAGGCTCAAGTTCTAACGACGGGCAGACTCAAAGCTGGAGCGATAAAGTTTGCTCAGACATTGGAAGAGGCTGAGGAAACTGGTAAGGAGCTTTTCGGGAAGGAAATTAAGGGTTTAAAAGTTGAAAAAATTCTGTTGGAAGAAAAACTGGATTATGAAAGGGAGTATTATCTCAGCATAATCGTGAGTGATTCTTATAAAGTGAAGGCTCCGGAAATTATCTTCAGTCCTGTTGGTGGGGTCGATATTGAAGGTATTGCTGAAAAAAGCCCTGAGAAAATCGTGAGATTCAAAGTTGATTACTTAATACCATTTGAAGTTTTAGAAACAGAGTTTAGGAAGATGCTGACGAAAGTCGTCAGAGATTCTGACAAAATTGTGGAATTTGTGAAAAAAGCGTACAAGGTTTTTGTTGACTGTGATGCCAGAGTGCTTGAAATAAATCCGATTTTTCTCTCGAAAGGAGATCTTATTGCTGGAGACTGCAAGATAACAATCGACGACTCGTCTGTTTTCAGACATCCTGAATTTGAGTTTGAGGTTCCAAGAGATATGGATAGGCCTTCAACAGAGCTTGAAAAGATAGCTTGGAAGATAGAGGAGAATGATTACAGAGGGACTGCATATTTCATACAACTGAATGAGTTTAACAAACTTCCAAGCAAGGGTAAGGGTTACATAGCCTTTCACGGGATTGGAGGAGGAGCTTCGATGCTTGCTGCTGATGCGTTAATCAAGAAAGGCCTTGTTCTGGCAAACTACGCTGATAGCAGTGGAAATCCACCTGCAAGCAAGATCTACCGGCTTTTGAAGGTGATATTGGCTCAGGAAGGAATTGAAGGCTATGTGATGATGGGCTCTGTTTTCGCCTCCCAAGAGCAGTGGCACCATGCCCATGCCCTTGTAAAGGCATTCAAAGAAATTGAGAAGGAGAATCCTGAAAGGGTGAAAGACTTCCCGGTGGTTGTGCTTTTGGCTGGAAATAAAGAGAAGGAAAGCCATGAAATACTTAGAAAAGAATTTGGGAAGATGGGTTATGCTTTTGAACTCTATGGCAGGGATCACATATACAAGCCAGAGCTAATCGCTGAGAGGGTTGTAGAGCTTGTAGAAAGATATAGAGTATACAAGATACAGGATACAGGAGAATCAGAGTTGTGAGGAGTAGAGGAGGTTGGGATGGTTGAGCCAAAAGCTGAATGCGTAATTCAGATAAGAACGGGAAGGATAGTCATCGATCACGGAAAATGTGAGGAATGCAAGGTTTACGAATGTGCAAAGGCGTGCTCGCTTTACGGTAGAAACATCATTCGAATAAAAAACGGCAAGCCTATCACCTTTCTTAGCGATGAAGAAGTTCGAAGGAGAGACAACGAATGTCTTGCCTGTGAGATTCATTGTCCTTTCGATGCTGTTAGAGTAATCCTCGATTTTCCCGAGCTGGATTCTTTTAGGAGGTCTTTTAATGGCGTTTCTGATTGATGAGGAAACTTCCGTCATTATTCAGGGAATAACCGGCAGAGAAGGGAGTGCAAGGGCAAGATTCATGCTTGAGTACGGAACGAAGGTTTTGGCTGGTGTAACACCCGGGAAAGGGGGGCAGGAAGTCTGGGGAATCCCCGTTTATGATAGTGTGAAAGAAATTGTTGAGGAATTCGGAGGAATAGATGCAACGGTTACGTTCGTTCCTGGGCCACAGCTTAAAGATGCTGCTTTGGAAGCGATCAAAGCTGGAGTGAAGAAGATCTTCATGCCCGTTGAGAGGGTCCCCCTCCACGACATCCTTGCGATCATCTCGTATGCGAAGTCCTCGGCAGAGAATCCTATACTGGTAGGCCCGGGCTCGCTAGGTGTGATAAGCCCTGGAAAAGCCGTTGTCGGTTGGCTTGGGGGGAGTGATGAGGCTGCGAGAGATGCCTTCAAGCCTGGATGCGTTGCTGTTCTATCGAGGAGTGGTGGACAAACCGCAACTGTATCGTGGGCGCTTTCGACTGCTGATTTTGGAGTTTCGACAGCAGTTCATGTTGGAACGGAGCCGGTATTAGGTACAACACTCGCAGAATACCTCCTAATGTGTGAGGAGGATAAAGAAACGAAAGCCATCGTAATTTTTGGAGAAATAGGGGGGATTGCTGAGGAGGAGGCAGCTGAAATCATAGAAGAGTATGGGATAAAGAAGCCCATAATAGCCTACATCGCCGGTTCCTCGCTTCCATCGGGCATAAGGTTCTCCCATGCCAGCGCAATAGTTGAGGGTGGAAAGGGAACCTTTGAAAGCAAAAAGAGTGCTTTGGAGAGGGTTGGAGTGGTTGTTGTTGAGAGACCAATTGAAATCGTGGAGAAGATAGAGGAGGTTCTTTGAGGGGGAATTGGGATTATGGTTGGGCTTCTCTTGAGAAGTTGTCTTTTCGTTCCTGGAAACAACTATCGGGCGATTCTGAAGACTGAACGAATCGATTTTGATGCTGCAATCTTTGATCTGGAGGATGCCGTCCCGGTAGAGGATAAGGAGACTGCAAGGATATTCGTCAGGGATGCCCTTGAAAAACTTGATTTTGATGGAAGGTTCAAGATAGTAAGGGTGAATGCAGAAGCTGAGATGCTTGAGGAGGATCTCAAAGCTGTTCTGCTTAAAGAACTGGATGGAATAATGCTCCCTAAAACGGAAGGTGCCAAAGACATTTTGAAGCTGGAAAAATTGATAGAAAAGCTTGGGAATGGGAAATTGAGACCATCCATCATAGCGCTAGTCGAATCGGCAAAGGGGGTTGTGAAGGCCGAGGAGATAGCTGAATGCAAAGGTGTGGCAGCGATTGCCTTCGGAGCTTTAGATTACTACAGAACCCTTGGAAGAAGCTATTTCAAATTCTCTTCTGAGCAAACTGAACTGCTCTACGCGAGGTCAAAAATTGTGAACTCGGCAAAGGCATATGGGAAGAAGGCTCTCGATTCACCCTTCTTTGGATTGATAATTGATAAAGAAGGCCTTATGAAGGAAGCAAAACTGGCATGGCAACTCGGTTTCGATGGAAAGCTTGTAATTCATCCCAATCACGTGTCGATAATCAATGAAGTCTTCTCTCCGTCAGAAGAGGACGTTGGGCTTGCTAAAGAGATCGTGGCCGAATTTGAGAAAACCTCAACAACAACCGTTGGTGGAAGGATGGTAGATTACGCTAGCTATATCCAGGCAAAAGAGGTAATTGAAACTTATGAGGAGATATTGAAAAGAAAAAGGGCAGGTGTGATAAATGAGCAATCCAATAACTCAGGTGTTTGTTGAGCACATAACAAAACTTGAGTTCTCCAGACTTCCGGATGAAGTTATTGAGAAGTGTAAGATCCTTCTTCTCGACTTCCTAGGAATTCCATTCAAAGCTTCCGATCTTGAGTCAAGTAGGATAATGGTAGATTCGATTGCCAAAGAAGAAGGAAGATGCATGGTTCTCGGTTTTGGGATAAAAACAACTCAGAGAAATGCCGCTTTGATAAACGGAACTCTCGCCCATTCTTTGGACTTCGATGATACTCACAGAGAGTCATCGATTCATCCGGGAGCGGCTATAATCCCCTTGCTTCTCGCTTTTGGAGATGTGCTGGATGGGAAATCGTTTATCGAAGCGATGGTTGCCGGATATGATGTGGCTTGCAGACTCGGTATGGCGATAAATCCGGCCGAACATTACAGCAGGGGCTTTCATGGCACAGCCACATGTGGACTTTTCGGCTGCATTGCTGCGGGAAGCAAGGTTCTGGGGTTTAAAGCTGAGAATATCGAAAATGCTTTCGGGATTGCATTGAGTATGGTCGCCGGTTCAATGCAGTTTCTCGAGAACGGGTCGTGGAACAAGAGGCTGCACCCAGGCTTGGCAGCCCATAACGCTATTCTCGCTTTGAATCTTGCCAAAAATGGGTTTGTTGGAGCAGCAAAACCTTTTGAAGGAAAGTATGGATTTCTGAATTCTTATTCAGCTAAAACCTATCTTGAGAAAGCTTTAGAGATCGGAGAGAGATATGAAGTTCTCTTCACTGGAATAAAGCCATATCCATGTTGTAGATATATCCATCCAGCTGTGGATTTGGTTCTTCAATCTCCATGGGATGTCGAGGATATAATGGACATTAAAGTTGAGCTTACTTCGGCAGGCTACAGGATAGTTGGTGAGCCCTTAGATAGGAAGCAAAACCCAGAGAATGTTGTAGATGCGCAATTCAGCATGCCCTTTGCCTTGGCGGTCTCACTTTTAAAAGGAAAACTTACCGTTTCTGAGTTCACTCGGGAGGTTATCCACGATACTAACGTGAGAAAGTTCATGAAAAAGATCGAGGTCATGCCAAGCAATGAGCTTGACAAAGAATATCCTAAAAAATGGCCTGTGATTTTGAGGATCAAAACAATGGATGGAGGAATCGTTAAGAGAAAGGATTACCCGAGTGGAGAGCCTGAAGACCCCCTTAACTTTGATCAAGTGGCGAAGAAGTTTAGATCTCTCGTTGAGGATAAGATTGAACCCAAAGCTGTGATCGAATTCATTAAAAAGCTTGAAAAAAAGGACATTTCAGAGCTTTTTGAAATTTTGGACATCAAGAGGGAGCGTTAGATGAATCTAAATTTGAGCGGATTTAATAAAGATTTATTTTTTAGGAGGATGGTATTTTGAATGAAAGGCTGAATGAAATGATAGATTGTGCTAACTGCAAGGCTTATGCATGCTATTTCAAGGGAAAAATACCAGAAAACTGCCTTATGAATAAAGAAAAGATTCAGGAGATTTATAATGCATCTCTAAAAAAATACAGAAATGATGAGAGAATAAGAAATCTCGCCTTGAATGCTGCTAGGGTCGAAGGAGAAGGTTACTTAAGATGGACTAGAATTGAAGAGGTAATGGAATTTGCATGGAAATGTGGCTTTAAAAGACTTGGCATCGCATTTTGTATCGGTTTGAGAGATGAAGCAAAAGCTTTAATGGATATTCTGAGACACAATGAATTTGAAGTATATTCTGTGGTATGCAAAAGCGGATCAATAGCGAAGGAAGAGATCGGCTTAAAAAAGGAAGAAAAAATAAGGCCAGAAAAATTTGAAGTGATGTGCAATCCAATCGCACAAGCCGAAATTTTGAATAAGGCTAGGACAGAACTTAACTTAATCCTCGGTCTCTGCGTCGGACATGACACACTTTTCATAATGCACTCCAAAGCCCCTGTGACTTGCATTGCGGTAAAGGATAGAGTTCTGTCCCATAATCCCTTAGGGGCACTCTATGCCAGACACTATTTCAGGAAGAGACTTTATGAAGATCATATGTAGAAAAGTGAGTTTGAGGGGGTAAATTATGGGGGTAGAAAACGGGGATAGAATTCAAATTACTTTGACTCCATCAGAATCAAAAAAACTCATATCGCTGGCAATTCTGAGAATGGAGAATTTCAGAAATGCCCTTAAAAAAGGGATGGTTGTTGTCCATCCGAGCAGTACGACCTATTTCCTTTATGAGAGATTAACTGGAGAAGACCCGAAATTGTGGGTTTGTGGAGTAATAGTTCCTGAAGGAACCTGTATCAACAAAGATATGCTTTTGAGGATTTCTGATGACATTTCTCGCTTCAGCCAGTTCTGGGTTTTCAAAAAAGGAAAACTTATAGATTCACCGGAGGTAGATTCACTCGTTGAAGAGCTTGGCCCTGGAGACATTTACGTAAAAGCGGCGAATGCTGTGGACTGGAAACGAAATGCTGGAGTTCTTATAGGGGCTCCAGATGGAAAAGGGACTGCCGGCAGATTTATGGAATCGAAAAGGGGTTTTGATGTCATAATTCCGGTTGGGCTTGAAAAACTAATACCCTCGGTTGATGAGGCCGTCATAGCAAACCCAAAAAGGTTGAAGTACTCAATGGGAATGCCGGTCTATTTCAGAAGGTTAGAGGGCAAGGTTGTGACTGAGGTTGAAGCGCTAGAGATCCTTTTTAATGCAAAAGCCACGCCAATAGCTTCAGGCGGTCTTAGCGGAGCTGAAGGAAGCACTACGCTCGTTGTTGAGGGAGAATCATGTAGCCAGATTGATGACATCAAAGATTTTATTTTGGGCATAAAGGGGGCAACGATTCCGGAAGTTAAGATTCCAGAATGTCCATGCGGCTGGAAAACGTGCTCTAGATACGACTCTGTTATCCTAAGAAAGTGATGTAGGAGAACACGGAAGCATGGGTGGATACGATGGGTTATGAATCAATTCAGCATGACATCACGATTATCGGCTCCGGGATAGCGGGTTTGAGAGCTGCGATAGCCGTGGCAGAGGCATCTATAGATCTTTCTATTGCAATCCTTGCCAAAACCTATCCGATAAGATGCCATAGTGTTTGCGCTGAAGGGGGAATAGCTGCCGTAATGAGCAAAAAGGACAGCTTCGACTTGCACGCATGGGATACGATTAAAGGTTCTGATTTCTTGGCGGATCAGGATGCTGTTGAGTTTTTCGTTAAGGAGATGCCGAAGGAGATTTTGAGACTCGACAACTGGGGATGTCCTTGGAGCAGGACTGAGGATGGGAAAATAGCTTTGAGGGTCCTTGGCGGCCATTCTGCTGAAAGAACGATTTTTGCCGCTGACAGAACTGGCTTTCATATCGTTCATACCCTATATGAAAGATCATTGATGTATGAGAACATCCATCATTATTCAGAATTCTTCGCCATATCTTTGGCAATTGAGAATAATGCTTGCAAGGGTGTTTTTGCAATCAATTTAAGAAACGGAGAGCTTACACTTATACAGAGCAAGGCTGTGATAATAGCAAGTGGAGGGGCAGGAAGGCTTTACAGCTTCTCTTCATACAGCTTAACAGTTACAGGAGATGGTATGGCTCTAGCTTATAGAGCTGGAGTGCCCTTGAAGGACATGGAATTCTTCCAGATACATCCAACCGGATTGATCCCCTCAGGAATTTTGATGTCTGAAGCCTGCAGAGGGGAAGGTGGATACCTGCTAAACAAAGATGGTGAGAGGTTCATGAAAAAATATGCTCCAGATATGATGGAACTAGCTCCGAGAGATGTGGTTTCAAGAGCCATATGGAGGGAAATTCTTAAGGGAAGAGGATTTGAAAGTGAATTTGGTCCTTACGTTTTGCTCGATTTAAGACATCTGGGAGAAGAGAAGATCAATGAAAGACTGCCTCTGGTAAGGGAGGCTGCGATAAAGTTTGGCAGCATAGATCCGGTAGAGGAGGCGATCCCTGTAAGGCCCACGGTGCATTATACGATGGGCGGGATTCATGCTAACATGCATTGCGAGACTCCTGTCAGGGGTTTGTATGCTGCTGGAGAGGCTGCCTGCATAAGCATCCACGGAGCGAACAGACTTGGCTCGAACTCATTGGCTGAGTGTTTGGTATTTGGAAGGGTTGCCGGAGAGAGAGCTGCTGAGTATTCGGAAAACAGAAGTTTTACTCTGATCTCTGAAGCTGAATACAAAAAGGTGGAGTCCTTTCTTCACTCCTTCTTCAAAGAAAAGGGAGATGAATCGGCCTATGAAATAAAAGCAGAGCTGAACCAAACGATGGACACGAATCTGTGGATATTCAGGGATGAAGACGGTTTGATGGAAGCTGTAAAGAAAATAAAAGA
>Ga0209426_1000583_pt1 | contig 34172 bp, 27 predicted proteins | sample Deesub1362B_J571_FD_187697 | JGI IMG/M metagenome (GOLD analysis project Ga0209426, IMG submission 187697) | Deep oceanic, basalt-hosted subsurface ecosystem from Juan de Fuca Ridge flank, Pacific Ocean, CORK Borehole 1362B_J2.571 (SPAdes)... ...
CGCGCCACCTCCCCCGCTTCGCGGGTGAGGAGGAAATCATTGCATCCTCCCCCGAGAAACGGGGGAGGTGGATCGACGCGCGGCGGCGAGACGGAGGGGGCGCTCTCATCGCGCGCCTCCCGCCGCCTGCTGGCGCGCGAGTTCCTGGTTGAAGGCGGCTTCGGAGGCGTCGACGAACCGGCCAAGCTCGGTCGGGTCGACGAAGGCGTTCGGGTCGCCGCGCAACTGCTTGCGGCGCTTGGCCAGCAGGTCGCCCTGCTCCTCGTGCGCGGGCAGCATGACGTCGGTGGGGATCGCGCGCAGCTTGACGAAGCTCTGGCGATAGTCCGCCACGATGTTGCGATGGGTCTTGTTGCCGACCAGCACATTGCCGGCCACCGACAGCGAACAGGGGAAGCTCACGTTCAGCGGCCGCCCTCGCTCGATCACCGCCGTGGTCCAGCTGGTGCAGCCGATCGTGTGGCCCGGCGTCAGGTGCGCGATCAGGGCGGTCTCGCCCAGCTTGAGCTTGGCGCCGTCGCCGAAGGTCTTGTCGACCTTGACCGGCGGCATCGGCGTCGGACCATTCTCGTTGTCGCCGATATGATGGCCCTGCTCGATGGCCGGCGCGTCGCCGCGCGAGATCCACAGCTTGGCGGTCGGGATGTCGGCCTTCAGCTGGGCGAAGCCGCCGGCGTGGTCGTAGTGGGCGTGGGTGTTGATCAGGACCTTCACGTCGGTCAGCTGAAAGCCCAGCGCGGTGATGTTGCGCTCGATCTGCTTGCCGACCTCGGCGTTCGGGCCGGCGTCCAGCAGCACATGGCCCTCGGACGAGACGATCAGCCAGGACGAGATGCCCTCCGTCCCGACGTAGTAGATGTTACCGACCACGCGATAGGGCCGCGTCGGCTTGGTCCAGTTGGCCGGCATGTCGGCGTGGGCCGCTGGCGCGAGCAACAGCGAGAACGCCAGGAGAGCGGCAACAGCGCCCCCTCCGACACGATGCTTCGCATCGCGCCACCTCCCCCGCTTCGCGTGTGAGGAGGAAACGACACCATCCTCACCCGTGAAACGGGGGAGGTGGATCGACGCCGTCAGGCGGCGAGACGGAGGGGGCGTCATGCGGCGACCTCGGAAGCAGCGGGCGAAACCTCGCGCACGCCCAGCACACGGCAGATGGCGTAGACGAGATCGGCCCGGTTCAGGGTGTAGAAGTGGAAGTCCTCGAAGCCCTGTTCCCGCAGCTTGGCGCACATCTCGGCGGCGACCGAGCAGGCGATCAGACGGCGGGTCTCGGCGTCGTCGTCCAGACCTTCGAACAGGTTGGCCAGCCACGATGGGATCGCCGTCTGGCACGCGGCGGCCATGGTCTTGAGGCCGTTGAAGTTGGTCACCGGCATGACGCCCGGCACGATGGGAATGGTGATCCCGGCGGCCCGCACCTTGTCGACGAAGCGCAGGAACGCGTCGAGATCGAAGAAGAACTGGCTGATGCCCAGGGCCGCGCCGGCGTCGATCTTCTGCTTCAACACGTCGATGTCGTGCTCGATCGAGGGGCTCTCCGGATGCTTCTCGGGGTAGACGCCGACCAGCACCTCGAACGGAGCCACGGCCCGCACCGCGCGGGTCAGCTCGGTCGCGTTGGCGTAGCCGTCCGCGCGCGGAACATAGACCCCGCCGATGCCGCCCTCCCCCGGCGGCGGATCGCCGCGCAGCGAGACGATGTGACGAACGCCCGTCTGCCAATATTCGCGGATCACCTCGTCCACTTCCTCGCGGCTGGCGCCGACGCAGGTCAGGTGGGCGGCCGGCTTCAGCTGGGTCTCGTCCAGGATGCGCTTGACCGTCCGGTGCGTGCGCTCGCGGGTCGAGCCGCCGGCGCCATAGGTCACCGACACGAAGGCCGGATCCAGCGGGGCCAGACGGGTGATCGCCTGCCAGAGGTTCTCTTCCATGCGCGGCGTCTTGGGCGGGAAGAACTCGAACGAGACGCGCGGGCGGTCCGTGCGCTCGCCCGCGCGGGCGACGGGGCCGATGACGCGGCGGGTCGGCGGAAGGGTCATGCGGCGGTCCTTTCGGCGGCGACGCGAAGCGGACGACGCGCGGTCCAGATCTTGACGGTCAGGCCCTCGCCCGTGGCGGGCGGCAGAGCGATGTTGCTTTCCAGCGCTAGGCCCGAGGCCTGAAGCCAGGTGACGATCTCGACGTCGTCGAAGCCCAGACGGCGGTGCTGATGGACCTCGCGCAGGAACTCGTGATCGTGCGGCGCGAAGTCGGCGATCAGCAGCAGGCCGCCGGGCGTCACCAGCCGGGCGGCCTCGGCCACGGCGCTGGCCGGATCCGACAGGTAGTGCAGCACCTGATGCACGGTGACGAGGTCGGCGCAGCCGCCCGGCAGTCCGGTGCGGAAGATGTCGCCGTGGCGCAGCTCGCAACGGGCGAGACCCGCCTTGGCCACCTCGTCGCGCGCAATGTTCAGCATCTGCTGCGAGAGATCCAGGCCCAGGGCGTTGCTGGCCCGCTTGCCCAGCAGGGTCAGCATCCGGCCCGCGCCGGCGCCCAGATCGACCATCTCGTCGAACGGCCCCTCGCCCGTGGCGCGCAGGATCGCGGCCTCGACCTCGTCCTCGTCGACATAGAGCGAGCGGATCTCGTTCCAACGCGCGGCGTTGCGGGCGAAATAGGCCTGGGCGTCCGTCGAGCGCTCGGCCCGCACGGCGGCCAGTCGGTCCGCGTCGGCCCGGACGATCACATCGGCGTCGTCGATCAGGTCCAGCGCCTGCTCGACCAGGAACCGGCCGGGCGACTTGGCCGCCAGGCGATAGAACACCCAAGCGCCGTCCGGAAACCGTTCGACCAGCCCCGCCTCGGCCAGCAGCTTCAGATGGCGCGACACGCGCGGCTGGCTCTGGTCGAGAATGCGGCACAGCTCCAGCACCGACAGCTCCTCGGCCGCCAGCAGGGCCAGGAGCCGCAGGCGCGTGGACTCGCCGGCGGCGCGCAACACCTCGACGACCTGTTCGGCGGTAAGCTTCATGGGGATATAAAGATATCTTTATATCCGATTTGGCAAGAGAAGATTATGCCCCGGCGTCGGCTTTGACCGGCTCCCAAAGCTCGATCTTGACCCCGGCCGGGTCCAGAAGCCAGGCGAAACGACCCATGCCGCCCTCGTCCTGCCGTCCCAGCGGCTCGACGCCCTCGGCGGCGGCCTTGGCCAGCACGCCATCGATATCGTCGACGATGAAATTGATCATGAACGGCGCCTTAGACGGCTCGAAATATTTCGTGTCGGCCGCGAACGGCGACCAGGTCGACTTGCCCGCCGGATATTTGAACAAAGCCCCGCCCCAGCTCTGCACGTCGAAGCCCAGCACGCGGCCGTACCACTCGCGCAAGGCGGCGGGATCCTCCGCCTTGAAAAAGATACCGCCCAGACCCAGAACCTTGGCCACTTTCGCGCCTCCAATCGCTGCGATGGTGCGAGCCTAGAGCGTGACGCCGAAAGTGAGAACCGGTTTCGGCGCGAGTCACGCTCTAAGTATTTGATTTAGAGCCTCGTTATCGCGTCAAAACGATTCCGTTTTGACGCGCGAGGCTCTAGCAAGGTTTTGGGAACCTGCCATGTTGCTTGCCGCCTTGATGCTGCTTTCCGCGCCCAACTGCCTGCCCCACGCGGGTCCGCAGCGCCTCGAGGGCGTGCTGGTCGCCCACACCTTTCCTGGTCCGCCGAACTTCGAGTCGATCAAGGATGGCGATACGCCCGAGCGTTACTGGCTGCTGCGCCTGCCCCGGCCGATCTGCGTCGCGAACGACCCAAAGGACCCCGAGACCGGCGAAGGCGCCAAGGACGTGCGCGAGATCCAGCTTATCCTGGCGCCCGAGGACTTCGCCCGCTACCGCCCGCTGCTCGGCAAGCCGATCGTGGCCCGGGGCGATTTCATGAGCCCGATGAGCGGCCACCATCACACGTCGATCCTGCTGCAAGGCGTGACCCTGGCCCGCCGGCCTTAGGTCCCCAGCGACGCGGCCCAGGCTTCGGACCAGGCCATCAGCGGCCAGAGCGCGACGATCAACTCGGCGCCGCGCGCGGTCAGCCGATAGCCCCCATCGGCCGCCACCACGTCGGCCGCCCGAAGCTCGGCGAGGCGCGTGTTCACGGTGCCCGGCGGCAGCTCCGCCGCCGCCAGCAGGGCTCGGAAGGTCAGCACCCGTCCCTCGCGCAGTTCCCAGACGATCCGCAGCGCGCCTCGCCGCCCCAGGAGGTCCAGCGCCGCCATGATCGGCTTGCCGGTCTCCGAGCCTCGGACCGCGCGCCCGGGAAGAGGTGCTTCAATTTTTGTAGCAACATCATCGGTCTTCATGATACAAATTTTGTAGCACGGAGATCTCGCCATGTCGCCCAGAATGCCGCCCGCCGAAGCCCCCTACCCGCCCGCCGTCGATCGCACGCTGCGGACCTTGAAGACGCCCGGCGAGCAGCCTTTGTCGCTGTTCCGCACCCTGGCCCGGGACGAGCGACTGTTTGCCCGCTTCACCGGCGGCGGCCTTCTGGATCAGGGTCACCTGTCCCTGCGCGACCGTGAAATCGTCATCCATCGCGTCTGCGCCCTGAACGGCTGCGGCTATGAGTGGGGCGTGCACGCGGCGATCTTCGCCTCGGCGGCCGGTCTCGACGCCGAGCAGTTGGCGGCCACCGCCGCGCCGGGGATCGCGTCTTGCTGGAGTCCGCGAGACGCGCTGCTGATCGCCTTCTGCGATGCGGTGAACGCGCGCGCCGACATCGACGACCTTCTTTGGTCCCGACTCGCCGACGCCTTCTCGGAAGCGGCCCGTCTCGAGCTGATGATGCTGGCCGGATTTTATCGGACCGTCAGTCTGCTCGCGAACGGCCTGCGCCTCCAGCCGGAAGCCTTCGCCACGCCGTTTCCGCCCCCTTGCTCCGGCTCCGAGATGTAAGGTCTTGCGCGATCCGCCTAAGGACCGCCGTAGTCGAAGCTGGGCGCCTTCTTCGCCTTGCCGCCCAGGGCGTATGACAGGCCGATGGTGACGCGGCGCGAGTCGGACGGCGGGAGCCGCGAGGGCGGACAGGTCAAGTGAAACGATCATCTCGACCTATCGCTTAAGTCGCGGAACGCTTCGGCGCTCGTAATGAGCGCCGAGGAGCTTTGTCAAGCTTCCGCCCCGCGCGTTAAGCCGCCACGGGCGAGGCCAGCGGTTCGCCGTGGAAGTAACGCCGCAGGTTCTCCAAGGTCAGGCTGACCATGGCGGGAAGGCTGTCCAGCGTGGCCCCCGCCGAGTGCGGCGTCAGCACCGTATGCGGCACGCCGACCCAGCGAGCGGGCGGCGTCGGCTCCTGCGCATAGACGTCCAGAGCCGCCATGCCCAGGGTTCCGGCCTTCAGGGCCTCGATCAGGGCGTCCTCGTCGATCAGCGCGCCGCGCGCGACATTGACGATCAGGCCTTGAGGCCCGACGGCTTCGATCACCGCCTTGTCGATCAAATGACGGTTCGAGGCGTCGGAGCGCGAGCAGATCACCAGCACATCGCTGTCGCGCGCCAGGGCCATCAAGCTCTCGGCGCGACGATAGCCGCTGTCCTTGGGGCGCGGCCCCCACCAGGACACCTTCATCTCGAAGGCGCTCAGACGGTTGGCGACGGCCTCGCCGATGTGGCCCAGGCCGACGATGCCCGCCTTGCGGCCGCGCAGGCCATGGCGCGGGGCCATGCGCTCCGCATGGGTCCAGTGGCCGCCGCGCAGGCGCTGATCGCCCTCGACGATGCCGCGCCAGGCGGCCAGAACCAGCCCCACCGCGTGGTCGGCGACATCGGCGGCGTTCAGCCCCGTCGAGTGGGTGACGGCGATGCCGTGCGCCTTGCACCACGGCACGTCGACGCCATCATAGCCGACGCTGACGCAGGCGATTAGACCCAGCTGCGGCATTTCCGACAGCATGTCGCGCGAGAGGGCGAACTCGCCCGCGTGGACGATTGCGCGCACGCGCCGCCCCGGTCCTTCCAGGAACGCGATCCGGTCGGGATAGTCCCAAAGTCGATGGACTTCGTAGGCGCCCTCCAGCATCGGCTGCAGCGGCATCAGCATCTCGTGCGACAGCAGGATGTGGGGCTTTTCGACCGGGGTTTGCGGCATTGCGGGCGCGTCCTCCATGCGAGGCCGGTCGCGCGGACCGGCGGGACAAACGTCTTGCGGACCAAGCTACTCCGCTGGGAGCGCTTGGCCAGACCTAAGCAGCACAAAGGCCCGCCGCTAGACGACGGGCCTTCACGGTGGTGTTACAGGTTCAGTGTCGGCCTTCGGCGAACGCCTCGATCATCTTGGCGCAAAAGGCCGGCAGGTCGTCGGGCTTGCGCGAGGTGACCAGGCCGTCGTCGACCACCACTTCACGATCGACCCAGTTCGCGCCGGCGTTCTTCAGGTCGGTCTCCAGCGACGGCCACGAGGTCATTTCCTTGCCATCGACCGCGCCCGCGTTGATCAGCGTCCAGGGACCATGACAGATGGCCGCGATCGGCTTCCTGGCGGCGACGAAGTGGCGGATGAAGGCGATGGCCTTGGGCTCCAGCCGGAGCGCGTCGGGATTGATCACACCGCCCGGCAACACGATGCTGTCGTAGTCCTCAGGACGCGCGGCGGAGAGCTCACGATCCACGGGTACGGCGCGGCCCTTGTCGTGGTGCTCCCAGCCCTGGATCTGGCCGGACTTGGGCGAGACCACCTCGACCTCCGCGCCGGCCGCCTTCAGCGCCTCGACGGGTTTCTCGAGTTCGGATTGCTCGAAGCCATCGGTGGCCAGCACGGCCACCTTGTGGCCGGAGAGAGTTTGATCGGTCATGGCGGGGGATCCTTTGCGAACGTCGGGGGAGCGACAGGTCGCGGAGAAACCGGCTCGGCGCCCGGCGAGTTCCCGGCCATGCGCAAGGCCAAGCTGTGAACGACCGGCGCCGTCGCGGGTTTTGCTTGAAGCGCCAAGACGGCGCTCAACGCACGGAGAACCCTGATGTTGACAAAGACGCTCGCCGCGACCGCGGCGCTCTCGATGCTGGTCTGCGGCGGCGCGGCCCTGGCCGCCCAGCCCAAGTCGTCGGCCGCCCAGCCCAAGTCGTCGGCCGCCGTGGCCGCCCCCAAGCAGCCGATCCCCTACTCACAGCTCGACGCCTATCTGAAGGCCTCGCCCAAGGCGCGGGCCAACAAGGACTGGTGGTCGGGCTCGGCCTCGACCGGTTCGGCGACCGACACCTCGGCCACCGTTCCGATGCAGAGCTCGCCGATGACCGGGGCGACGACGCCGTCGGGCGACATGTCGGCGATGCCGCCGGCGACCACGCCGGACACCTCGGTGAATCCGCCGAGCAACAGCGCCTCGCCCAGCATGCCCTCGACGCCGCCGACCAACGCGCCGGCCCAGCCGAACACGCCGGACATGTCGTCGCCCGCCAATCCGACGCAACCCAAATAGGCCCGAACGCGGCGGAGCGGCCCCGAGACGTTTCCGGCCGCTCCGCCGCTCAGGCCCCGCCGTAGACGAAGTCGGCCTTGTAATAGCCCTTGGCCGGATCGAGGATGTCGATCGCGAACGGCGCGGAGCCGTCCGCCAGGTCCGTCAGCCAAGCGTCGTTGGACCTGACCATGACGCCCAGGTCCGCCTTCTGCGCCTCGGCCAGGAGCCAGCCGACCATCGCCGCCTTCGTCCCGACGCCGTTCGCGCCGTCGCCGCCGTAGTAGGCGAAATAGTCGGCGCGAGTGTCGATCAGGGCATGGATCTTGGCGTCCGTCGGCGCCGCGCCGAAGATGGTCTTGTAGGCTTCGCGCGTCGCGTCGAAGAGGCTCATCGCGCCGTACTTGGCCACGAACGCGTCCTTGCCCTCGCCATTCTTGCCGAGGTTCACCGCGAAGTTGATGTAGCGGTTCTCCAGATTGAAGGTCTGGTAGTAGGCGCTGTTGAGATTGTTGGCGTTCGGACCGGTCGGCGAGACCAGATAGTCGACACCGGCCTGGCCGGGGATCTTTCCGGTGAAGAACTCATAGGCCAGGGTCGCGACGGAGGTCGTGGCGCCGGCTTGCTTGACGATCGCGGCGGTGACCTGATCCGCCGACAGCGTTCCGGCCGTCCACCTGGCCAGCAGATCCTGTGAGAATCCGGCCAGGGCCGAGGACGCGCTGGTCCGCAGGATCGCGTTCATCTCGGAGGTGATTTCCGCCGCCGACGGGTCGGGCGCGAACACGATGTGCTCGACATTGATCAGCTTGTCGGTTCCGTCGGGCGAACCGGATCGCAGATCGGTCACCGTGGTCGAGCCGTCGGCGTTTACGACGACCGAGTAGTTGGACTTGGCCGATTTGTAGATGACCGTGTCGTTCCCGTCGCCGCCGTCGATCGTATCGTTGCCCGGGCCGCCGATCAGCGTGTCGTCGCCCGCGCCGCCATTCAGGATATCGTCGCCCGCGCCGCCATCCAACAGATTGGCGCCGGCGTCGCCGGTCAGGATATCGGCATAAGCCGATCCCCTTAGCCCTTCGATGCCATCCAGGAAGTCGACGCCCGCGCCGCGCGTATTCTGCCAGACGTCGGCCTTGGTCAGGTCGACCGTGACGCCGCTCGCGGCGGTTTCGTAGGAGGCGATATCGAAGCCAGCGCCGCCGTAGAGCGCGTCATCACCGTCCTCGCCCATGAGGATGTCGTTGCCGTCGTCGCCCATCAGGGTGTCCGCGCCGCCGCCGCCGCGGATGACGTCATCCCCTGCCCCGCCCGAGATCGTGTTGGCGCCGCTGTCGCCGGTCAGCGTGTCCGCATAGGCCGATCCCCAGAGATTCTCGATGGAGATCAGCGTATCGATCCCCGCGCTCTTGGTGTCCTGGGCCTGGGTGATCGCCAGGTTCACCGTGACGCCGCCCGGCGCGTCGCGATAGTCGGCCCAGTCGCTGCCGGCGCCGCCGTCCAGCTTGTCGTTTCCAGGGCCGCCCTTCAGCGTGTCGTTGCCGCTGTCGCCGATGAGGATATCGTCGCCATCGCCGCCGCTAATGACGTCGTCGCCGCCGAAACCTTCCAGCCGATCGGGTCCGCTGGTCCCCACCAGGATGTCGGCATTGTCCGTGCCGCCGTCCGGCTTGAGGTGCGCGAGGTCGACGGAGACGACGCTGACGTCGCTGGTGATCAGCATCCGCGTTCCGTCATTGCTGACGATCACCCGGTCGCCGAAGCTCGCCGAATAGTAGCCCGTTGGGCTCAGGCCGACATCCACCCCGAGGGAATAGACCTGCTCGATACTCCAGTCGCCCGTCGAGAACTGGAAGATGCGGTCCGTGGTGGCGTCCACCACGTAGAGGCGCCGGCCGTCGGCGCTGAAATCCAATCCAAAGACGCCATAGCCCAGTTCAGGATGGCTCTTGGATACGTCCTGAATGAAATGCAGCGATCCGTCGTAGACATAGAGGTCGCGGGAGAACTGCGCGACATAGCTGCCATCGCCGGCGATGGCGCTGACAGGCACGCCGTAGCCGTACACGCCATCGGCGTACATGCCGTGATAGGCGATCAGACTCCCGCCAGAATAGATGAAGAGCGGCGCATCGGAGATGCCGGTGATGCTGAAGAGCGTCTTGCTATGATCATCGGTCGAGTAGAGCGAACCAGAAACCATCGCGTACGAATTCGACGTCGCGAAGACGCCGGTCGCGAGGTCCAGTGTCACCGGTTTGGCGCCGTTTCCAGAGCCGTCCTGGGCGAACAGCACCTTGTTGTCGCTGGTGAAAGCGACGTTATAGGTTCCTCCCTGAGCGCCCGCCTGGGCATAGTCTTTCACCAGGCCGGTCAGCGTATCCAGAACGTGGATCTTCATCGTGCCCGTCACGCCCGACAGGGACGACCGGTCATAGGTCCTGTTGTCCAGCGTCTGTTCCGCGACGACGATGAAGCGCCCGTCCGACGACACATCCATGCCGCCGAGTTGCACGCCGACCTTCCAGCGGGCGACGATGTCCCCCGTCGCCGTATTCAGCGCGGAGACGTAGCCCTCGCTGTTGGAGACGTAGGCGATCTTGCCATCGGGGGAGAGCACCGCGTCCACGATCTGGCCGGTGGCGATCGTGTCGACCGCCTTGGGCGGCAAGACGTCCTTGAGCGCGACACTGGCGTCAGACGGCGACAGGGTCACGGTCTTGTCGGTGAACCGCAGCTTCTCGATGTTGAGAAGCGTGTCGGTCCCCTCGCCGCCCGAGGCGCGTGTATCCCGCACCGTCCAGGTTCCATCGGCGTTTCGGATCCAGGTATAGTTCGAGGACGCCGCTCCGTAGATCGCCGTATCGACCCCGCCGCCGCCGTCGATGATATCGTCGCCGGCTCCGCCCTCGAAGGTTTCGTCGGCCGAGGAGCCTTGGAAGACGTCGTTAAAGGCGGAACCCTTGAGGCTCTCGATATTGGACAGCGTGTCGAAGCCATCGCCGTGCGTGTTCTGCATCACGCCGACCTTGGTCAGGTCGACTCGCACGCCAGCGGCGGCGTTCTCGTAGGAAGCGATGTCAAAGCCGTCGCCGCCGTCGAGCGTGTCGTCGCCGACACCACCGTTCAGAATGTCGTCGCCCGTCCCGCCCATCAGGATGTCGGCGCCGGCGCCGCCCTTCAGCACGTCGTTCCCGGCGCCGCCTTCGAGGCGGTTGGCGTTCGCATCGCCCGTGAGGGTGTCGTCAAAGGCGCCGCCAATGACGCCTTCGATTCCGATCAGCGTATCGCGTCCCGCGCTGCCGGTATCCTGAGCGTAGGTTGAGTTCAGGTCGATCTTGATCGCGCCTGGAGCGGAAGAATAGTCGGCGATATCGAAACCAGCGCCGCCGTCCAGGATATCGTCGCCTGGGCCGCCGATCAGTCGGTCGTCGCCGTAACCGCCATAGAGCTTGTCGTTGCCCGCGCCGCCGTCGATGATGTCATTTCCGCCATAGCCGTAGATGACGTTGGCCGAAGCATCGCCGGTCAGAACATCGGCCTTGTCGGAACCGTCGTGGGTGGTGACCGTCGTCAGATCGATGACGTTCAGCGCCTTGTCGCTGAGCACCGTCAGATATTTGCCGTCGGCCGAGACGGTCATTCGATCGCCGTAGGCGAAGCCGTTGAACAGCCCGTAGTAGGCGCCGCTCGACACCAGACCGGAGTCGAAGGCTTTCTGGATGGACCAGTCCGTGGTCGAGAGTTGCAGGATCTTGGCGCTGGTGTCGTCCAGAACGTAAAGACTTGAGCTGTCAGGGCTGAAGACCGCGCCGGCCGCCGAGATGGGCTCCTGCTGGAGCACGCTCAGCGCGCCCTTGAGCTTCAGCGCGCTGTCATAGATCGCGCCGCTTCGGAAGATCAGATTACCGTCGTAAGATATGGCCTGCGCGCCGTAGCCCCGGAGACTATCGTAGTCCGCGTCACGTTCAGCCGTGACGCCACCGCCCGGTATGAAGACCTGGAGGGGCTGCGAGGAGATGCCGTACTGAGAGAAGAGGACCTTTGTTCCATCGCCCGAGGCCGAGAGGACGCCGTCCTGATAGTAGCCCCGCGCGCCGAACGTGAACGTCCCGGCGCCGGGATCAAGGACCGTCAGCGGTTCCCAACCCGATCCTTGGTAGCTCTGCGACAGGACGATCTTGCCGTCCGCGGTGAAGGCGGCGTCATAAAAGGGTCCATCGCCGCTGCTTCGGACGGTGGTCGTGTAGTCGCGGATCTGGCCGGTGGTCAGGTCCAGGACATGAACGGTCACATTGGCCTTGGTGTCGTAGCCCGTTCCCGTCGATGTATAGGTCCGCTCCGTCGCCACGAGGTAGCGACCATCCTGGGAGATATCCATCCCGCCCAAGGTCGTACCGACCTTCCAGCGCGCGACGAAATCGCCCGTCGCCAGGTTGAACGCGCTGACCACGCCCTCGCCATTCGAGACGTAGGCGATCTTGCCGTCATTACTGAGGACGACGTCCTTGAGATCGCCGGTGGCGATCGTCTGAAAAGTGCTCACGGAACCCCACCCGACTCTGACGCGAAATCCAAGTCGGCAATACACTATGTGGAGTTGAGGATCACAACCCTCGAAACCCTAGGGAACATGAAGAGATGAAGAAAAAAGGCCGGCGGCCTCGCGGCCGCCGGCCTCCCTTATCTCCGAAGCTTCGCGCCTACCGCGCGAACTTCTGGAACTTGATGCGCTTGGGGATCAGGCTGTCGGCGCCCAGGCGGCGTTTCTTGTCTTCCTCGTACATCTCGAAGTTGCCTTCGAACCATTCGACGTGGCTGTCGCCCTCGAAGGCCAGGATGTGGGTGGCCAGGCGATCCAGGAACCAGCGGTCGTGGCTGATGACCACGGCGCAGCCGGCGAACTCTTCCAGCGCTTCTTCCAGGGCCTGCAGGGTTTCGATGTCCAGGTCGTTGGTCGGTTCGTCGAGCAGGATCAGGTTGCCGCCGGTGGCCAGGGTCTTGGCCAGGTGGACGCGGTTACGTTCACCGCCCGACAGCAGGCCGACCTTCTTCTGCTGGTCGCCGCCCTTGAAGTTGAAGCTGCCGACATAGGCGCGAGAGTTGATCTCGCGCTTGCCGACCAGCATCACGTCGGTGCCGCCGCTGATCTCTTCCCAGATGGTCTTGTTGGGATCGAGGGCGTCGCGCGACTGGTCGACATAGGCCAGCTTGACCGTCTCGCCGACCTTGATCGAGCCGGCGTCCGGCGTTTCGTGGCCGGTGATCAGCTTGAACAGCGTCGACTTGCCGGCGCCGTTCGGACCGATCACGCCGACGATGCCGTTGGGCGGCAGGCGGAAGGTCAGGTCCTTGAACAGCACCTTGTCGCCGTACTCCTTCTCCAGGCCGCTGACCTCGAGCACGACGTTGCCCAGGCGCGGGCCGGGCGGGATCTGGATGTGGGCCTGGGTCTGGGCGGCGCGGGCGTTCTCCTGCGCGGCGACCATTTCCTCGTAGCTCGCCAGACGCGCCTTCGATTTGGACTGACGCGCCTTGGGCGAGCTGCGGACCCATTCCAGTTCGCGGGTGAGCGCGCGCTGGCGGGCTTCCGATTCCGACTGCTCCTGGACGACGCGTTTCTGCTTCTGCTCCAGCCAGCCGGAGTAGTTGCCCTCGTAGGGGATGCCCTTGCCGCGATCCAGTTCCAGGGTCCACTTGGTGACCTGATCCAGGAAGTAGCGGTCGTGGGTCACCAGGATGACGCAGCCCGGGAACTCTTCCAGGTGGTGCTGCAGCCAGGCCACCGACTCGGCGTCCAGGTGGTTGGTCGGTTCGTCGAGCAGCAGCATGTCGGGCTTGCTCAGCAGCAGCCGGGCCAGGGCGATGCGGCGCTTCTCACCGCCGGACAGCTTCTCGATGTTGGCGTCGTTCGGCGGGCAACGCAGGGCGTCGATGGCCATCTCGATCTTGGAGTCGATGTCCCAGAGATCCTTGGCGTCGATGATCTCCTGGAGCTTGGTCATCTCCTCCATCAGCTCGTCGGAGTAGTCCTCGCCGAGCTTGGCCGCCAGTTCGTTGTACTTGTCGAAGATCTTCTTGTCTTCGCAGTCGGCGATGACGTTGCCCCAGACGTCCAGCGTCGGATCCAGCACCGGCTCCTGCGGGAGATAGCCGCGCTTGACGCCATCGGCGGCCCGGGCCTCGCCCGAGAACTCCTTGTCCAGACCGGCCATCACCTTCAGCAGGGTCGACTTACCCGAGCCGTTGACGCCGACGACGCCGATCTTGGCGTCGGAATAGAACGACAGCCAGATGTTCTCGAAGACCTTCTTGCCGCCGGGATAGGCCTTGGTCAGGCCCTGCATCTGGAAAATGTATTGCTGCGCCATGAGGCTCGCGTTCTCGCTGGACGAGGGTTTCGGGGATTGGCCGCTGAGATAGCGGTCCGGGCCGCTTCGCGCAATCGCGGGCGAGACTTCGCGGAACTTCCGACACGCCTCATGCCGTCATAGTTCTTTCGCCGCAGTGTCGGACGCCCGACACTTTTCCTTCTCCGTCCCGTCTTGGACCGCTGTTAGCCGGGCGTTCAGCCGACGCCTCTCCATGCGCCGGAAAAGGGGATAGATCATGAAGAACCATCTGATGCTGGGCGCCGCCGCGAGCGCCCTGCTGTTCATGACGGCCGGTCAGGCGCTGGCCGCCGACGCCGCCGCCTCGGCCGCTCCGGCCGCCGCGACCACCGCCGCCACGCCCGACGCCTCCGAGGTCGACGCGATCATCGTCCTGGGCCAGGGTCAGAGCCGCCAGGTCCAAACCGTCAGCGACGCTCAGGTCGCCCTGCAGGCCGCCGGCTCAAGCCCGCTGAAGGCCGTCGAGAAGCTGCCCGGCGTGTCGTTCCAGTCGGCCGACGCCTTCGGCGCCTATGAGTGGTCGAGCCGCATCTCGATCCGCGGCTTCGATCAGAACCGCCTGGGCTTCACCCTGGACGGCGTGCCGCTGGGCGACATGAGCTACGGCAACTACAACGGCCTGCACATCAGCCGCGCCATCGCCAGCGAGGACATCGGTTCGGTCGAGCTGGCCCAAGGCGCCGGCTCGCTGTCGACCGCCTCGACCTCGAACCTGGGCGGCACGCTGCAATTCTTCTCGCGCAAGCCAACCGAGGACTTCGGCGTCCAGGCCAACGTGACCGGCGGCTCGGACAACATGCACCGCCTGTTCGGCCGCATCGACACCGGCGCGATCGAGTCGCTGGGCGGTCTGAAAGCCTACGTCTCGATCGCCGACCAGCAGGCCGACAAGTGGAAGGGCGGCTCCAAGCAGAAGCAGCGCCAGTTCGACGGCAAGGCCGAGCTGCCGCTGGGCGACACCGGCACGCTGACCGCGTTCTGGAACCATTCCGAGCGCCGCGAGCAGGACTACCAGGACATGTCGTTCGACATGATCAAGCGCCTGGGCCGCGACTCCGACAACTTCCAGCCCAACTGGGCCAAGGCCATCGGCGTGGCCACGGTGCTGAACAATGTCGGCCTCTACGCCACGGGCGTGCTGGACCCCAGCTCGGGCGGCTGGACCGGCGTCGGGACCAACCCCTACCGCGCCTATGGCGTCGATACGCCGGATGACTCCTACTACGCCGGCGCCGGCATCCGCGACGACGATCTCTACGCCGTCACCCTGAAGGAGAAGCTGGGCGCGCTGCGCTTCGACCTGACCGGCTACGGCCACCAGAACCAGGGCCAGGGCCTTTGGTACACGCCGTATCAGGTCAGCCCGGGCTACGGCACGGCCGGCTCGAACGCCGCGCCGCTGTCGATCCGCACCACGGAATACGACATCGACCGCAAGGGCCTGATCGGCAACGCCACCTATGACATCGCCAACCATCAGATCGGCGCCGGCTTCTGGATCGAGGACAACGACTTCAACCAGGCCCGCCGCTTCTACGCCGAGACGCTCAACGCCCCGTCGCGCGACCCGCTGGACTTCCAGTCCAACCCGTTCAAGACGTCGTGGAACTACAAGTTCAACACCAAGACCACGACCGGCTATCTGCAGGACGTCTGGTCGATCACCGACGCCCTGAAGGTCAATTTCGGCTTCAAGGCCATGAAGGTCGAGAACAAGGTCTCGACGATCGCCGGTAACCCGATGAACGGCAAGATCGAGAGCAAGGAGAGCTTCCTGCCCCAGATCGGCGTCGTCTATAAGATGGACAACGGCGTCGAGCTGTTCGGCGGCTACACCAAGAACATGGCCGCCTTCGTCTCGGCCGCGACCTCGGGCCCGTTCGCCTCGCAGAACCAGAGCGTGGTCGACTACGTCTCCAAGAACCTGCAACCCGAGACCTCGAAGACCTTCGAGGGCGGCGTGCGCTACCACAACAGCCGCTTCCAGGGCGTGGCCGCGCTCTATCACGTCAAGTTCGACAACCGTCTGGACAGCGCCTCGACGGCTCCGCCGATCCTGGGCCTGCCGGCCGTGCTGTCGAACGTCGGCTCGGTCACGACCAAGGGCGTGGAAGTCGCCGGCGAATACCGCCTGACCGACGCCTGGTCGGTCTACGGGGCCTATACCTATAACGACTCCAAGTACGACGACGACGTCCCCGGCGCCGGCGGTCTGGTGGCCATGCGCACCAAGGGCAAGGACGTGGTCTTCACGCCCAAGAACCTGGTGAAGGCCGAGCTGAAGTACGACAACGGCGGCTTCTACTCGCGTCTGGGCCTCTCTTATGTCGGCTCGCGCTGGTACACGTTCGAGAACAACGGCGGTCACGTCGACAGCTACACCGTCGCCGACCTGACCGTGGGCTATCGCTTCAACGCCGCGCAGGGCGTGCTCCACAACCTGGAGATCCAGGGCAACGTCACCAACCTGACCGACGAGGACTACATCTCGACGGTCGGCTCGGGCGGCCCGGCCAAGGCCGACCCGAAGGGCACGGCCATGACCCTGCTGCCGGGCGCTCCGCGTCAGGCCTATCTGACGATCAAGAAGCGCTTCTAAGCACTTAGGATCGCGACGAACGAAGGGCCGGGAGCACCGCCTCCCGGCCCTTTTTCGTGTCCGGACAAGATTTCCAGCGCGTCCGGACAGGACCTTGCTGGCGTTTTGGAACCGCGCGAGGCCTGGTCTGGGCATGACCGAAAACCCTGCCCCTAACGCCTCGCCCGCCGCCCCGTCCTCCGCCAGCCTCTGGCGCGAGGTCGTCGAGATCGTGCGCACGGTCGCCATCGCGCTCGGCGTCGCCCTCGCGCTGCGGATCGTGCTGTTCCAGCCCTTCACCATCCCGTCGTCATCGATGGAGCCGGGGCTGGTGACCGGCGACTACATCGTGGTCTCCAAGCTGGCCTATGGCTGGAGCCGCGCCTCGTTCCCGCTGAACCCGCCGCTGTTCCAGGGCCGCTTCCTGGAGCGGCAGGCCCAGCGCGGCGACGTGGTGGTCTTCCGCCTGCCGCGCGATCCGTCCCAGACCTGGATCAAGCGCGTGATCGGCCTGCCCGGCGATCACGTTCAGATCCGGCGCGGCCAGGTGTTCGTCAACGGAACCGCCCTGCCCCAAACCGCGATCGGCCCGACCCAGGACCACGACGCCCCGGACCGAACCGTCATGCAGGTCGGCGAGACCACGCCGAACGGCCGCGCCTATGTCACCTATGACGGCGGCCCCGGCCAGCCGGGCGACGACACCGACGTCTATGTCGTGCCGGCCGGCTACTACTTCGTGATGGGCGACAACCGCGACAACTCGCTGGACAGCCGCTTCTCGCCATCGATGGGCGGCGTGGGTCTGCTGCCGGCCGAGAACCTGGTCGGCCGGGCGAAGATCGTCATGCTGTCCTGGAAGCCGGGCGCGTCCTTGCTGAAACCCTGGACCTGGCTGGACCTGCAGTGGGATCGGTTTTTCAGGGTGATCCGGTAGAGCGGGCGCTTTCACCGCCGGAGCCCACACGCTAAGCCTCGACAATGCGCATCGCCATCATCGGGGCCTACGGGCTTATCGGCTCTTACGTGTCAGCGCGGCTCGTGGCCGACGGTCATGGTGTGATCGGGATCGGCCGGGATATCGAAGCAGCGCGCCGTCGCCTTCCCGCTCTGGACTGGAAGCGCGCTGACCTAGCCGATTGCGGCGTTGAGGACTGGACGGCTCTACTAGCCGGCGCCGACGCCGTCATCAACTGCGCGGGCGCCTTACAGGACAGCCCTCGCGATGACCTTAGGGCGGTCCATGTGGACGGCGTCGGCCGCCTTATCCAGGCCTGCGGCATCGCTGGCGTGCGACGCATCGTGCACATCTCGGCGGCTGGGGTAAGCCCCGAACGAACCACCGCCTTTAACGACACCAAGTTGGAAGCCGAGCGCCTACTGGCCCATGCCGCTACGGACTGGATCATTCTGCGCCCCGGCCTGGTGTTCGCCCCGGCTGCCTATGGCGGTACGGCCCTGCTCCGGGGTCTGGCAGGATTGCCGGGCGTCAGTCTCGTGGCGCATGGCGAAAGCCTGGTCCAGGTCGTCGGCGCCGAGGACCTGGCGCTGGCCGTAGCGCGCTGTCTGACCGACGAAGCGCCGACGCGGGTCAGTCTGGATTTGGTTCACGAAGAAGCCCTGAGTCTTGTCGATCTGGTGACGCGCCTTCGCGGCTGGCTAGGCCTGCCGCCGGCCCCGGTCTTGCGCCTGCCCTCCTACCTCGCTCGAGCGACCGCCGCCGCCAGCGACGCCCTGGCCTGGCTGGGCTGGCGCAGCCCCATGCGCACAGCCGCTCTTGAACAGCTTCGGATGGGCGTTCGCGGACGCGCCGAGGACGCCGCGCGCCTGGACTGGAAGCCGCGATCTTTCGACGCTCTGCTCGCCGCCGCCCCATCGGGCGTTCAGGAGCGCTGGTTCGCCCGCGCTTATTTCGCAAAGCCTGCTATCCTGCTCTGCTTGTTTGCGTTCTGGTTCCTGTCGGGAGTGATCGGACTAACCGTCGGCTTCCGCGATGCCGTCGGCGTCCTCACCACTTCGGGCATAAAGGCCGCCCCAGCCACCGCGGCAGTCGTGGTCGGCAGCCTGGTCGACATGACTCTGGCCCTGATGCTGGCCTATCGACCAACCACCGGCAGAGCCTTGCAAGCGATGCTGCTGGTCACGGCCGCATACCTGGTCGGCGGCGCCGTGGTGCGTCCCGACCTGTGGTTGGACCCCATGGGCCCGCTGCTGAAAAGCGTTCCGGCCGGCTTTCTGGCCTTGGCTGCCTTGACCACGCTGGATGAACGCTGATGGACCTCTACACACTGGTCAAGGTCGCTCACGTGATCGGCGCGACGGTGCTGTTGGGCACGGGCGCGGGTATCGCCTTCTTCATGCTGATGGCTCATCGCACCCGCGATCCGGCCTTGGTCGCCCAAACCGCCAGAGTCGTGGTGCTGGCCGATACCGTATTTACGGCCTCGGCCGTGATCCTGCAGCCGATCACCGGCGCTAGCCTGGCCCATCTGGCCGGCTATCGGCTTCTATCGGGATGGATTGGACTAAGTCTGGCGCTCTATGTCGTCACCGGCCTCTGCTGGCTGCCGGTAGTATGGATCCAGGTCCGCCTGCGAGATTTGGCGATCCAAGCGGCTGCGACCGACACGCCGTTACCCGAGCGATACTTCCGGCTATTCCGGCTGTGGTTCGTCTTAGGCTTTCCGGCTTTCGCCGCCGTTTTGGGGATCGTATGGCTGATGGTCGCCAAGCCGTCCTTTTAATGCCCCTACCGCCGGCTGAATTCCTCGAAGCTCAGGACGCCGTCGTGGTTCCGGTCCAGCGCCTCGAACGCCGCGCGGGAGGTCGTGGTGGGACGCGCCAGCGAGGGGACGGCGATGGCGCCGACGGCGAGACCCGCCAGGGCGGCGACGACGGCGCGCCAGAGAAGGCCGTGCGTGCGCGGCGGCCTGGCGGCCTTGCCCGACAGCTCCTGATCGATGAACACCCGCACCGCCTCGCTGGCCGTGCGTCCCGCTCCATGGCAGCGGGCCATGAAGGCGGTCTTGGTCTCGTGCGGCAGACGGATCTCGAGCACTTCGCTCTTCTTCGGCGGCTTCCGGGCGGTCATGGAGACAAACCTCGCGACGTTCGCCCCCTGACTAGCACCGTTCGCGGCGCGCAAAAAGAAAGCCCGGCCAAATGACCGGGCTGAAAGTCTATAGGGAGGAAACGCCCAGGAAGGGCAGAGGCGCTCGGCGCCTCACGGATTTCTGATAGCGCTAACATTACCCTCGACGCAAGCGATTCCTGCGTGGCGCGGCGCCCTTAAGCATTTTCTGGTCGCCGCGCCCGGTGTCGTCAGGCTTGTTCTTCCTCGTACTGGACCGGCGCGGCCTCGACCGCCAGGCCCAGCTTGTCGGACATCAGCAGGGTCAGCAGAGCCTGCATCACCCCGCCCGAGGCGCCGGCGTCGCCGGCTCCAGCGCCCGTGATCTGCACCTTGGGCACCACATCGACGCCGCTGGTCTCCAGGGCCTGGGCGAAGCGCTCGGCCACCTGGCGGGCCAGCTGGTAGCGCGCGCCGCCCGAGGCCTCGACCTGGCTGGCGATCGCTTCGGCTTGCGCGAGGCCCACCTTGGTCACCTTCTCGGCCTCGGCGCGGGCCAGGGCCACGACCTTACCGGCCTCGCCCTCGCCCATCAGCCGGGTCGCGTCGGCGTCGGCCTTGGCCAAGGTGCGGCGCTGCTGGGCCTCCTGCTCGGAGCGGGCCAGCGACGCCTTGCCCTGGTTCTGCTGCACCTGGATCGACAGCTGGCTCTCGGTGATCGCGGTCTGCTGCTTGGCGAAGGCCTCGGCCTCGCGCAGCTCGCGTTCCTTCTGGGCCGCCAGCTTCTGGCGCTCGTAGGTGCCGACCTGCTCGTCGGCGATCTGGCGCTGGCGAAGCTGGGTCAGGATCTTCTCGATCTGGTCGTCGCCCCCTTGGGCAGGGCGCGGCGTGCCGATCAGAACCTCTTGCAGTTCAAGGTTATAGGCCCCGAACTTGACCTTCATCTCCTCGCTCGACTGGCTCTGGATCGCGCTGCGGTCCTGCAACAGCTCGATCAGGGTGCGGGTCTGGCCGATGTTCTTGAAGTAGGCGCTGACCATGGGATCCAGCGTCTGCTCGACCAGCTTCTTGATGTCGCCGAAGCGTTGGATGACCAACGGCGCCTTGCGGTAGTCGATGTGGACCACGACCGAGACCGGCAGGGTCGGTTCGAACGCGTCGCGGGTGATCAGCGACACCTCGGCCAGGTTCTCGTCGAACCGGTGCGAACCCACCGACGAGGTCTCCCACTTCAGGATGAAGTTGGTGGTCGGCACCATGGTCACGCGGCCGGCATAGGTGTTGAACGCGTACTTGCCGGGCAGCAGCGGATCACGCCACACGCCGCGCTGACCATTGGCCACCAGCTCGCCGTGGCGATAGCCCTCGCCCGAGGTGTCGACGCCGCTCTCGCCGGTGTAGGAGACCACGACGCCCACCTGGCCGACCTCGACCACGGTCTTGCCGATCCGTTCGACCGTCGCGAACAGGCGGTTGATGTAGTAGGTCCCTTCGACCAGCACCTGCAGCTGACGCCCCTTGCGGCCGCCGGCGGCCAGGAAGCGCTCGGCGTCCTGGAAGCTGTTGTGGAAGGTCGCCGCGTTCGACGGGTCGGCGCCGACCAGCGGGGCGATGATCTCGCCCGCCGGCAGCCCGGGGCCGTCATGGACGGTGATCACGCCGATCTGGTCGTCGGCGTCCTTGATCACCACCGGCTCGAAGCCGCCGCGCTCCTCGATGACCTCGGCCATCTGGGTCAGCAGGCTCTCCTCGGCCCTGTCGAGGCTGAGCGCGAAGGTGCTGTCGCGCGTCACCACCACGAACTGCGCCAGGTTGATGGCGTAGGCGCCCTCGCGCAGGATCTTGCGCTGCGGGCCCTTCTGGCCGCCGGCCTCGAGGAACGCGCGGGCGTCCTGGAAGTCGACATCGTGCGGATTGGCGGCCAGGGCCTGGTCGGCCTCCAGCGGCGCGCCGTCGCGGGCGAAGACATAGCCGATCCGCCCCTGCGGGATCGTCACCAGCGACTGGATGTGCAGGCGGTACTGGAACGGGAAGAAGAAGTGCAGGCCGCCGCGCAGGACGTCGGGCTGGAAGCCCGCCTCGCCCTTCAGCGCGATCAGGCCGCTGGCGATCGAGCCCTTGCCCGACCACAGCTTCTCGACCACCGCGACGCGGTTGTTGCCGATGTAGCGGATCATGCCGGACGCGGCGACGAGCGCCGCGATGAGCACGACGACAAGCGCTGAACCGACCAGCGGTCCAAACGCCAGGATATTGGACATGGAATTAGCCCCTAGGTGGCCGTCCGGAGCGCGATGATCGCGGCCCGTCTATCGGCGGCCGCGTTACATGTATGCATGGCCAAGCCGCGCTCAATCATGAGGCGATCACATCGGATCACCTCGGATCACGGGCGCGAGAGCGGATTAAAACCTGGTAATCCAGGGGAAGGCTTTACGTCCTCGCCGAGAGGCCATAGCAATGTTACCGCTACCGTATTCAACGAACGGAGCGGGGAGAAACGCTCGATGAAGATGTTCACGCGGCCGGCGCTGATCGCGGCGGGCCTGGCCTTGACCCTGGCCCTGCCTGCTTACGCGGAAACCCGCTGGATCGGCAGCTGGGCCAGCGCCCAGATCGCGCCCGACGCCAAGAACAGCCTGGCGGCCGAGGACTATCCGAACGCCACCCTGCGCCAGGTGATCCGCCTGTCGATCGGCGGCGACACGGTCCGCCTGCGCCTGTCCAACGCCTTCGGAACCCAGCCGCTGACCATCGCGGCGGCGCACGTGGCGGTCTCGACCGACCTGGCGACGGCGAAGATCGATCCCGCGACCGACCGCCCCCTCACCTTTTCCGGGCGGACCACGGTGACCATCCCGGCCGGCGCCGACTATTGGTCGGACCCGGTTCCTCTCAAGGTCGCGCCCCTGACCAGCCTGGCGGTCAGCCTGCGCTATGAAGAGTCGCCCAGCGCCCAGACCAGCCACCCCGGCTCGCGCGCCACCTCTTACGTCCTGCCCGGCGACCATGTGGCCGACGCCGACCTGCCCGGCGCCAAGACCACGGACCACTGGTTCCAGATCTCCAGCGTCGACGTCTCCGCCGACAAGGCCCCGCGCGGCGCCGGGGCGATCGTCGCGTTCGGCGACAGCATCACCGACGGCTACGGCGTCCAGCCCAACACCAACCAGCGCTGGACCGACGCCCTGGCCCAGCGCCTGAAGGCGACCGGCAAGCCGCTGGGCGTGCTGAACCTGGGCATCGGCGGCAATCGCGTGCTGCGCGACGGGCTGGGTCCGAACGCCCTGGCGCGGTTCGAGCGCGACGTGCTCTCGCAATCGGGCGTGACCCATTTGATCCTGCTGGAGGGCGTCAACGACCTGGGCGTCCTGACCCGCGAGGCGCCCGCGACGCCGGAGGCCCACAAGGCCCTGGTCGAGCAGGTGACCGCCGCCTACCGCCAGATGATCCTCCGCGCCCACGCACGGGGAATCAAGGTGATCGGCGCGACCATCCTGCCCTATGGCCGCTCGGCCTATTATCATCCGGGCCCCGAGAGCGAGGCCGACCGTCAGGCGATCAACGCCTGGATCCGCGCGCCGGGCCACTTCGACGGCGTGATCGACTGGGACAAGGCCATGACCGACCCCGCCAAGCCCGGCGCGCTGCTTCCCGCCTACGACAACGACGGGCTGCATCCCAACCTCGCCGGCTACAAGGCGATGGCCGACGCGATTCCGCTGGGTTTGTTCTAGTTTCTGGAGATCAGAATTTAATCCGACCTCCCCGGCGAAGGCCGGGGCCCAGATGCATCCGGAGAGTCCGCCGTACCCGCGCCCAAGACCTCAGCTAAATCCGCCGCTACTCAGGGTTCGATCTGGATCCCGGCTTTCGCCGGGAAGATCGGGATGTTGGTGGGTGTGGCCGCCCTTGCGTTGGCCACCGCGGCCCAAGCCGCCTCCAAGCCCGTCATCGCCCTGACCTGGGACGATCTGCCGGCTCATGGGCCGTTGCCGCCCGGCGTCACCCGCGTTCAAATCGCCGCCGACCTCTTGAAGGCTTTCGCCGCCGTGAAGGCCCCGGCGTTCGGCTTCGTCAACGGCGTCCAGACCGAGCGCGAGCCCGACTCGACGCCGGTGCTGACGATGTGGCGCGACGCCGGCCAGCCGCTGGGCAACCACACCTGGTCGCACCCGAACCTGGTCCAGCTGACGCCCGAACAGTTCGAGGCCGAGATCGCGCGCGGCGAGCCCCTGCTCCGGGCGCGCATGGGGTCCGAGGACTGGCGCTGGCTGCGCTATCCGTTCCTCTCCGAGGGCGACACGCCGGACAAGCGCCTGGCCGTGCGCGGCTGGCTGGCGGCCAACCACTACCGGATCGCCAGCGTCACCCAGTCGTTCGGCGACTATGCGTTCAACGCGCCCTACGCCCGCTGTATCGCCCGGAACGATCAGGCCGCCATCGCCGAGCTCGAGAAACGCTACCTCGACGGCGCGGCCGCCGTCGCCGACCGGGCGCGGGCGATGAGCCAGGCGCTGTATGGCCGCGACATCCCCTATGTCCTGCTGATGCACGCCGGCGCCTTCGACGCCCGCATGGCTCCGCGCCTGCTGAAGCTCTATCTGGACAGGGGCTATCGCTTCACCAGCCTGGAGAAGGCCGAGCGCGATCCGTTCTACAAGACCGACCGCGATCCCAGCCTGCCGCCCCAGCCGACGACGCTGGAAGACGCCATGAAGGCCAAGGGCCTGCCCGTTCAGCCCTATCCGGTGGACTTGGCGGCGCTGGACGGGATGTGCCGGTAGCGCGGTTGTCGATCCGTGTGGGTTGTCGGACGTTATGCGCGGGATGACGAGCAAGCGCAGTTATGGAGCAAGCCGGGAAACGGCGCGCGGAGAGCGGACATGCCGATGGTCTGCGCGGGGTGGAGGCTGCCTCTGGGCTAGTCGGCTCGCGAGAGCTGGCTTGTTTTCACTGTGAAAAGCGATCGGCCGTCAACCGAGGCGATCCCCCAGGGGCGTGACGTGTCAATTACCGTGATCGCGCGTCCTTCGGCGTTACCGACGAGCGCGCAGCCTATAGAACCAGAACATGGCAAGCTTTCTGGAGTGATCAAACGATCCGACACGATTGGAGCTTTTTCCTCGAATCTCCATATCTTTCCGTGCGCATCGGTCAGCTCGCACTCTACCCATCCAGGATGCTCGTCCGAAACCCAGCGGCTGATGACTACCTCAACCGTCCAATTCTGAGGGGCCCGACCTTTTGAGGGGCTCGACGAAGCTGTACTGGCCATAGTGTTCATCGTGGCCCTAAAACTAAACTCCGCAATGGGTCGGCGCCAGTCTCCAGCACGCATCCAGAAACCCGACCTTCCCGGCGAACGACTGGATCCAGATCGAGCCCACTGGCGCCCAGGATTTCGGTCCCGACCCATGTCGCATCATCCCCAGCCGCTCCGGATGACTCTGGGCCCCGGCGTTCTCCAGGGAGGTCGGTATTGGAAAAGCCGCACGAGGCCAAAACCCCCTCGACGCGCTGTTTCAACCCCGTAACAACTTCCCTGCTGACAACCTGCACGCTCCCGCTTAGCGTCCGGCGCCATGAAAAAGCCCTCGCTCACGGCGCTCGCGGCCGTTCTCGCCCTCTCCTCGCCGGTTCTGGCGGAACAACTCACCCCGGAACGCATCTTCGCCGATCCCAGCCTGTCGGGCCCGACGGCCAAGGGCGTGGCGCTGTCGCCGGACGGCAAGCGCGTCACCTACCTGAAGTCCAAGCCCGAGGCGGCCAATGTCCAGGACCTGTGGGCGGCCGACGTCAAGGGCGGCGAGCCCTATCGGCTGATCGACTCGGCGGCGCTGTCGTCGGGAAACAAGGAGCTGTCGGAAGCCGAGAAGGCCCGCCGCGAGCGCGCCCGCGTCCAAGCGCGCGGCATCGTCGAATATAGCTGGGACAAGCAGGGCCGCTTTATCCTGGTGCCCCTGGACGGCGACCTCTATCTGGACAGCGTCGCCGACGGCAAGGTCACCCGCCTGACCGAAACCCCCGGCGACGAAGTCGACGCCAAGGTCTCGCCCAAGGGCGGCTACGTCTCCTACGTCCGCGACCAGAACCTCTACATCAAGCCGATCACCGGCGGGGCCGAGACGGCCCTGACCACCGAGGGCAAGGACGCCCTGTCGTTCGGCGTCGCCGACTTCATCGCCCAGGAAGAACTGGATCGCTTCACCGGCTACTGGTGGAGCCCGGACGAGGCGCGGATCGTCTATACCCGCGTCGACGAGAGCGGCGTCGACATCGTGCCGCGCGCCGACATCGGTCCGGGCGGCGCCACGGTCGTCAATCAGCGCTATCCGCGCGCCGGGCGGCCGAACGCCGTCGTCGACCTGTTCGTCCGCGACCTAGCCTCCGGCAAGGCGATCCAGCTGGACCTGGGCGCGAACAAGGACATCTATGTCGCCCGCGTCGCCTGGGCCCAGGACGGCAAGACCGTCTATGTCGAGCGCCTGTCGCGCGACCAGAAGACCCTGGACCTGCTGGCCTTCGACGCCGCCACCGGCAACAGCCGCGTGGTGCTGACCGAGACCGATCCGCACTTCCTGGAGCTGAACAACGACTTCAAGCCCCTGAAGGACGGCACGTTCCTGTGGGGCTCGGAGCGCGACGGCAACCAGCACCTCTATCGCTACGCCGCCGATGGCAAGCTGCTGGCTCAGATCACCAAGGGCGACTGGCCGGTGGGCGGCGTCGAGGGGGTGGACGAGGACCGCAAGGTCGTGATCTTCGGCGCCTCGATGGACAGTCCGCTGGAGCGCCGCATCTACGAGGTCTCCTACGCCAAGCCCGGCACGCCCAAGGCCCTGACCCCGGGCGGCGGCTGGTGGACGGCCAAGGTGGCCGACACGGGCGGCGCCTTTGCCGCCTCGTACAACGATCCCAAGACCCCGCCCCAGACCGCGCTCTATTCGGCCGACGGCAAGCGGGTGCGCTGGATCGAGGAAAACAAGCTGGCCGAGGGGCATCCCTACTGGCCCTACGCGGCGAACCTGCCGACGCCGGAGTACGGAACGCTCAAGGCCGCCGACGGCCAGACCATGTACTACGAGATCCTGAAGCCGACGAATTTCGACCCGGCCAAGAAGTATCCGGCCATCGTCTCGGTCTATGGCGGCCCGCACGCCCAGCGGGTCAACAAGACTTGGCAGAGCCCGTCGGAGCGCACCTATCTCGAAGCCGGCTATGTGATCTTCAAGCTGGACAATCGCGGCAGCGGCAATCGCTCGGCCGCCTTCAAGCGCGCCCTGGACCGCCACATGGGCACGGTCGAGGTCGACGACCAGCTGCAAGGCGCCAAGTTCCTGGCCAGCCTTCCTTACGTCGACGCCAGCAAGCTGGGCGTGATGGGCTGGTCCTACGGGGGCTTCATGACCCTGATGCTGATGACGGCGCCGGACACCCCGTTCAAGGCCGGCGCGGCGGGCGCGCCGCCCACCCAATGGGGTCTCTATGACACCGCCTATACCGAGCGCTACATGGGCAAGCCGGACGAAAACAAGGCCGGCTACGCCTATGCCGACATCAACAACCGTCTGGACAATCTGAAGCCCGGCAGCCTGCTGCTGTTGCACGGCATGGCCGACGACAACGTGATCTTCGAGAACAGCACCCGCGTGATGTCGGCGCTGCAGAAGAAAGCCATCCCGTTCGAGATGGCCCTCTATCCCGGCGAGCGCCACAGCGCGCCGGGCAGCAAGACCAAGGGCCTCAGCGTTCTGAAGAAGCACCTGGAGTTCTTCGCCCGCAAGCTGCAAGGCCAATAGGCCGGAACGCCGCCGTCCGCCCGGTCAGGTCTGGGCGGGCGGCGACCTTCCTCCGACATCAGCCGTGGCGGATCTGGCGGCTGACGTGGTTTTCCTCGTGGTTCAGGCGGCGCTGCTCGATCGGCGTGATGTGGCCGTGATGACGGCGGGCGTCGAAGCGTTCCTCGGCGCGGATGTGACGATCCTCAGCGCGCAGCACATGGGCCTCATGCGGCGTCAGGCGTCCTTCGTGGCGCGCCACGGCGATGCGGTGTTGCTGGTGCGCGAGGCGCTCGTTGACCTCGGCGCGGCGCGGGTGATGTCGTTCCCACGGCGTCGCGGCGAAGGCGCCGCTGGCGGCGCCGGCGGTGATGGCCATGGCCAGGCCGGCGATGATGGTCTTGGTGAAGCGCATTGTCCTCGATCTCCGTTCGTACGCCCCTTCAGCGCACGGTCAGACTGCGCCATCGCGTCTGAACGACCGTGGCCGAGACGGTTCACTCGAGGTTCATCGCCGCGCCGACTTTTTGCCGCAGGTCAGAACGCCGAACCGCTCACTATCGTTAATGGCGCCGCACCAAGGGAAAGCGCCATGACCAAGCTCGACGCGGAAGCGATCGAACGGCTGATCGACATCGTCAAGGAAGCGCTGGAGAGCGGACACGCCTCGACGTCCGACCTCGAGGAATGGCTGCTGGCCGCCATCGCCCTGGAAGAGATGGCGCTCGAGGAAGAGGCCGACGCGCGCGAGCGGCGGACCTTCGCGAGTTGGATCGCCCCTGGAACAACAACACTTCACTGATCCCGCCAAGGTTCGCTTGACTTCCGTAGCGAAAGAAAACGAACCTCGCCGCATGACCGCTTACACCGACCTGATCGCCGCCGTTTCCCAGACCGAAACGGGCTTCTCCGCCTTCGTCACCGACGACTGGAAACAGGGCCGCACCACCTATGGCGGGCTGTCGGCCGCCCTGTGCGTCGAGGCCGCGCTGAAGACCTTTCCGGACGCGCCGCCGTTGCGTTCGGCCCAGTTCGCCTTCGTCGGTCCGGCGGCGGGCGAGCTGGCCATCTCGGTCAAGCCGCTGCGCCAGGGCAAGTCGACCCTGTTCGTGGCCGTCGACCTGCTGGGCGAGCAGGGCGTGGCCACCCATGGCGTGCTGACCTTCGGCGCGGCCCGCGCGTCGGTCCTGTCCTATGGCGAGGTCCCCGCGCCGGCCGTCGCCGCGCCGGAGGACTGCGACCTGTTCTTCCCCGAGAACCGCCAAGGCGCGCCGCACTTCTCGGCCCAGTTCGAGGTGCGCAAGGCCGGCGGGACGCGGCCGCTGGGCGGCGGCGAACCGGAATATCTGCTGTGGATCCGTCACCGCGACGCCGCGGCCAACTCGCTGTCGGCCCTGGTCGCCCTGGCCGACATGCCCCCGCCCCCGGCCATGGCGCTGTTCCCCCAGCCAGCCCCGATCTCGACCATGACCTGGGCGCTGGACATCACCGGCCTGCCGGGCGCGGGTGACGATGGCTGGCGCCTGCTGCGCAGCACGGCCGAGACCATCGGCGAGGGCTATTCCACCCAAGTCATGCACCTGTGGGACCGCCAGGGCCGCCCCCTGGTCCTGGCCCGCCAGAACGTGGCGGTGTTCGCCTAAGACCTCGCTTGGCGAATGGGCAGTTTTAGCCTCATGCTTCCCTCCTTTTCGGCCGCGAGCGGAGTCGCGGTCGCGTCCGGGGGAAACGCCTGATGACCAAGTTCGCCAATCTCAAGTCGGTGCGCCTGGCCGGCGCGGCCGCCATCGCCCTGCTGGCCGGGGCCGCCCAAGCCCAGAACAGCCCGCCCGGCGCTGAGATGGCCACGGAGGCCTATCTGCGCGCGATCCAGGAAAAGAACCCGGTTCTCCACGCCGTGATCGCGGTCAATCCGCACGCCAAGGCCGACGCCCGCGCCCTGGACGCCGAGCGCAAGGCCGGCAAGATCCGCTCGCCCCTGCACGGCGCGCCGATCCTGCTCAAGGACAATATCGAGAGCAATGACGGCACGGCCACCACCGCCGGCTCCCTGGCCCTGAAGGACAACGTCCCCGGCCGCGACGCCCCGCTGGTCAAGCGCCTGACCGACGCGGGTCTGGTCATCCTGGGCAAGACCAATCTGTCGGAATGGGCCAATATCCGCTCCAATCACTCGATCAGCGGCTGGAGCGCCGTGGGCGGCACGGTCCGCAATCCTTACGTCCTGGATCGCAGCGCCTGCGGCTCGTCCAGCGGCTCGGGCGCGGCGGTGGCCGCCGGCCTGGCGCCCCTGGCCATCGGCACCGAGACCGACGGCTCGATCACCTGCCCCGCCGCGATCAACGGTCTGGTGGGCCTGAAGCCCACCGTGGGCCTGGTGTCGCGCACCCACATCGTGCCGATCAGCCACAGCCAGGATACCGCCGGCCCGATGACCACCACGGTCGAGGACGCCGCCAAGGTGCTGACCATCATCGCCGGCTCCGACCCCGCCGACCCGGCCACCAAGGACGCCGACGCCCACAAGACCGACTACGCCAAGGGCTTGTCGAAGGACGCCCTGAAGGGCGTCAAGCTGGCCGTGGCGCGCTTCTACACCGGCTATTCCCCCAAGACCGACGCGGTGTTCGAAAACGCCCTCAAGGATCTGCGGGCCCAAGGCGCGATCCTGGTGGACGTCAAGGACTTCGACGAGGCCCCGATCGGCAAGGCCGAGGGCCTGGTGCTGAACACCGAGCTGAAGGCCGATATGGCCGCCTATCTGGCCTCGACCGATCCGACCAAGGTCAAGACCCGCACCCTGGCCGACCTGATCGCCTTCAACGCCGCCGAGCCGAAGGAGATGGTCTGGTTCGGTCAGGAGACCTTTGAAAAGGCCGAGAAGACCAAGGGCCTTTCGGATCCCGACTACCTGAAGGCGCTCGCCGACTCAAAACGCCTGGCGGGGTCCGAGGGCATCGACCGGATTCTGAAGGAAACCGGCGCGGTCGCCATCATCGCGCCGACCACCGGCCCGGCCTGGACCATCGATCCGCTGAACGGCGACAACTATGGCGGTTCGTCCACCACCCTGCCCGCCGTGGCCGGCTATCCGCATCTGACCGTGCCGATGGGGGATGTCACCGGCCTGCCGGTCGGCCTCTCGTTCATCGGCCCGGCCTGGAGCGAGAAGCTGCTGCTGAACCTCGGCTATGCCTATGAGCAGGCCACCCACCACCGCAAGCCGCCGGCCTTCCGCCCCACGGTGGCGCCGTAAAGCGCCGGGGCTTAGGGAATTTTCGGCCGGATCACGTCGATCGGCGGCGGAGGCGGCGTGACCCGGCTAGGGCTGGGCGCCACTGGCCCAGGCGGGCCATAGCGGTAGGGCGCGCAGGCCGCCAAGGTCGTGGCGGTTAGCGCCACCAGCAGGATCGGCTTCAGCATCGGTCGCCGCCGAACAGGCCCAGGCCCGCGCGGAAGCAACGGTTTTCGCGGCGTGGGTCCCACACCTCGGTGCGGCCATCGACGCGGGTGAAGCGATAGCGCGCGCCATGATCGTCACGGCCGCTCATCGTCACCTGGCCAGGCCGATCGGAGGTGACCGCATAGGCTTCGCGGCCCAGGCCATCGACCGAGCAGGACGACACCAGACCCGGCCGGCTGAGATCGCCCGAGAGGCCCGCGGCCGAGCCGGTCTGGGCGTTGTAGGCGGCCACGTCCGTGCCGCCGCCGCGCGCGCCGCCCACGAACACCTGGGTGCCGGTCGCGCTGTCATAGGTCATGATGTCGGGCGCCTGACCGGTCAGGGGCGCGCCGCAGACGTCGCGACCACCGCCGTGGCGGAGCGGCGGGGGACCGCCCGGACCGCGCTGGGCGGACGCCTGGCCGGCCGCCAGGGTCGAGGCGACGAGGACGGCGGCGGCGAGGCCGCGAACGAACTGGCTCATCTTGGGGCTCCCGGAGACGGAGGCGGCGCGCCGGCGAGGGCGGCCGGCGGCGCGAGGGCCGCTGAGGCGGCCAAGGGCGCGGGGCCGACCGGACCAGCCGGCCAGTAGGCGTCATAGTCCAGGCGGGCGCGGTCGCGCGGCGTGCGGTACAGCTCCGGCGCCTCGAACCACGGGCGGCAGGTCAGCTCGCCGTCGAAGAAGCCGCTGACCAGGGCCTTGCAGCCCTCGGGGCGGGCGTAGATGCGGTTGTCGACCGCCCGGATCTGGCCGCCGGCGTCGGCATAGATGCCCGAGCGCATGACGCCGACGATCTTGTTATTGCCAGCATAGGCGATGCCCGAGGCGACATAGAGACCCACGTCCACGGCCTCCAGCTCACCGTCGTTGATGCGCAGGTTGGCGTTCTCGACCGTCACGGCCCAGTCGCTGTCGCGCACCACGGGACGGATCAGCACCGTCTCGTCGCCGCCGCCGATATAGATCCCGCGCGAGAAGCCGTCGACATAGAGACCGTCCAGGCTGACCAGCTGCTGGCGGTTCATGCCGCTGATCACGAAGCCGGCCGAGTTGCGGGTGCGCGACGAGCCGGTCCAGTCGCCCAGGCGGACGATGCGGATGTCCTTCAGCCGGCTGTCGTTCGAGGTCTCGAAGGCGCCGCCGATGGCGGTGGCGGCGATCTCGACGTCCGAAGCCATGATCGTGCCGGCGGCCTTGACCACCGCCGAGCGGGTGCGGCCGATGAAGACCGCGCTGGCCAGCTCGATGCGGCTGTCACCAACGTCGAAGGCCGAGGCGTCGCCGTCGTAGCGGACCGTAACGTTCTGCAAGGCGATCTCGGTGGCGCGGCCGACGATGCACGAGGCCGATCCAGCGCGGCCGGCCTCGATGCCCAGGCCCTGCAGCACCACGTACTGCACGCCCGAGGCAATGCGAATGCAGGGCTGATCGGGCGGCGCGATCAGGATCGGCCGATTACGGCTGGGCGAATAGTTGCGCGCGACGATCGTCACCGCCTTGGTGATGTTCAGCGACTCGACACAGGCCCCGCCGTTGGTCGAGGTCAGGGTCAGGGTGTCGCCGTCGTAAAGCCGGGCGATCGTGGCCGAGACCTGGCCGGGATAGGCGTAGTCGCAATTGATCTCGCGCGAGACATAGCCGCCGTAGCCATAGCCGCTGCCGCCATACCCCTGGTCGCTGTAACCGTAGCCATAGCCGTAGTTGTAGCCATAGCGGCCCACCACGCAGCGGCCGCGCACCCGGTAGTAGCCCCGCGCGCAAGGACGATGCTTGGCGTAATTGACCCTGCAGCCCTGCGAGAGGTTGGGCTGGAGCAGGAGGCCGAAGCACGGGCGGATCTGCTGGTCGACCTTGGCGTCGGGCGAGGCGGCGGCGCTGTCGGGCGCGGCCGACGCCAGGCCCAGGATCAGGACGGCCCAAAGCGCCAGGAAGCTGCCGAGGCGGCGCATCAGTAGTTTCCTTCGTTGTAGGGGCGGCCCCCGCCGCGATCTTGGCCCGGCGCCGGTCCGGCCAGGCCGCCATCCCGACGGTAATCGTCCGGCCGCGAGGGTCCGCGGTCGTAGTCGCCGTTGAGATAAGGACGCGGCGGCAGGCGCTCGCCCGGCGCGCGGACGGGACGCGAGATCTGGGCCAGCAGCTGTTGCAGGCGTCCGACCGACGGCTTGAAGCCAGCCAGGGCGCCGTCGATCTGGTAGACCACCGCCTTGGCGCGATCCTGGTCGGCCACGCCTTGCAGGCCCAGCGAGAAGTAGGTCGACATGGCGTACTTGGCCTCGGCCGAGCCCTGCTTTTCGGCCTCCTCGAACCAGTGATAGGCGCGGGCGTAGTCGCGGGGGACGCCGACGCCCTCGGCGTACATCACGGCCAGCACCAGCTGGGCCTTGGATGAGCCGTTGACCGCCGCGTACTGGATCGCCCGCACCTTCTCGATCGGCGACAGGCGGCCGGTGTTGGGGCGACCGATCATGCCCTCGAAGGTCTGGGCGTCGTTGACCGTCAGCAGCCGCTCGTCCGCCACGGGCTTGGGGATGACGCGCAGATAGGCCAGGGCCTCGCCGATGTGGATGAACGGCAGCTCGTTCAGCCGGGCGAGAGCCGTATCGCGCGCCTCGCCCGAGAGGTCCGACTCGTCGGAATGCGGCACGCCCGACTCCGGCGAGTCCGGCGGATAGAATTCATAGGGCGGAATCCAGCGCTTGGCCTTGCTCTCGACGAACGAGCCATAGGAGGCCCGGGCCGGCGAGGAGCGCTCGAAATCCTTCAGCATGACGTAGGCCGACACGTCGCCGGTCTGCACCGCCAGATAGTTGTAGAGATAGGCGTCGACGTCGTTGCGCTTGAACAGGTCCAACGCCGCCGGCGCGCCCCGCTGACTGGGCTTGCCGTAGGCCTCGATGGCCTGGAGGTTGTCGGAGGGCTCGCCGAACGGTCCGAAATTGCCGTCGTGGATCCGCGCCAGGGTGCGGAAGCCGTCGGCCCCCTGGGTCGACAGGATGTAGATCACGCGGCCGCGGACCTTCTCCTGTTCCTCGGTCGACATGCGCGACAGCAGGCGGTCCAGGGCGAAATAGGCGGTTCGGCGCTCGAAGGCGCGGCAGTCGTCGAAGCGCGAGAGAGCCTTCGATTCGGCGCCCCGGCGCTCGTAGGCCGAGATGGGCGTGTAGCCGTTCGCGTTGGCCAGGGCCACGGCGTACCAGACGGCCGACTCGACCGGATCCTCGATATTCTTGTCGGCCGCGCGCTGGCCTTCATAGCGCCGGGCCAGCTCAAGCTGAGCGAAGAAGTCCCCCCGGAACCCGCCCTGGCGCAGGGCGCGAATCTCTTGCTGTTGCTGGTTGAATTGACCCGAGGCGCCCTGGGCCGCCTGCGGTCGGGGACAGGCGCTGGCGCGCTTGTGGAACCAGAAACTCGGGCCGGTGTCGCAACCGACGAGGGGAATCACGACCGCGGCGACAACCGCGCCCACGGGCGC
>Ga0209426_1000584_pt1 | contig 34148 bp, 34 predicted proteins | sample Deesub1362B_J571_FD_187697 | JGI IMG/M metagenome (GOLD analysis project Ga0209426, IMG submission 187697) | Deep oceanic, basalt-hosted subsurface ecosystem from Juan de Fuca Ridge flank, Pacific Ocean, CORK Borehole 1362B_J2.571 (SPAdes)... ...
TGAGCTTTATGAAGTGGAGGGTTTTAATCGAGGTTTAATGAAATGGCTCATCTGGTATAACACTAAGAGACCTCATAAAAGTCTTAACAAATTAGCGCCTTTAAGATATTATAGAGACTGCTTTATAAAAGACTCTCAGCAGTCCAATATGTTATGGACGCTTACATATATTTGACATTTTCCTTGGTTATATGGTATTTTAATAAAACCACAGATTAAAGATTGAAGGTAAAAAATGTTTGCAATTATTGAGACAGGTGGAAAACAATACAGGGTTCAAGAAGGAGATAAAATTATAATTGAAAAATTGGATTTGAAACCAGGAGAGAAAGTTATTTTTGAGAAGGTTCTCTTGATTGAAAATAATGGTCAGATTTTGTTTGGAAATCCTTATCTTCCAAATGCCAAAGTAGAGGGGACAATTTTAGCCCAAATTAAAGGTGAAAAAGTAATTATCTTTAAGAAAAAGAGAAAAAAAGGCTATAAAAAGAAAAGAGGACATCGTCAAAAATTGACTGAGGTTCAGATTGAAAAAATAATTTCAGATTATCAAGAAATTAAACAAGCAAAAAAAATAGAAGTTGAAGCTAAATCCAAAGAAGAAAAAAAAGTTATAAAAAAGAAAACATCTACTTTAAGTAAAAATAAAGTTGCTAAAAAACAAGAATCCAAATTATCTAAATAATTTTTATGAATAGGAGGTAAAATTGGCTCATAAAAAGTCTGGAGGTAGTGCGAAGAATGGCCGGGATAGTCATTCGAAAAGACTTGGCGTTAAAAGATCCGATGGTCAATTTGTTACTGCAGGCTCAATAATTGTGCGTCAGAGGGGTACTCCATTTAAACCCGGCCTTTATGTTGGTAAAGGAAAAGATGATACTCTTTATGCCTTAATTGATGGATATGTCAAATTTGAACGGAAAGGAAGAAACAGTAAATTTGTTTCAGTAATCCCGGCCTGATAATATTTCTATATGTTTGTTGATCAAGTAAAAGTTTTCCTTAAAGCAGGAAAGGGGGGAAATGGATGCATAAGCTTCAGAAGGGAAAAATATGTTCCAAAAGGTGGTCCAGATGGTGGAAGAGGAGGTGATGGAGGAAGCATTTTCCTTATATCTGATCCAAATTTAAACACCCTTTCTTATTTTAGATTCCATCCGCACATAAAAGCAGAAAAAGGAGGTCATGGAGAAGGTAATAATAGAACGGGTAAAAAGGGAGAAGATATCTATCTTAAAGTCCCTATTGGAACTGTGGTTAAGGATGCTAAGACAAATGAAACTCTTTTTGATTTCACTCTCCCAAATCAGATTTTTTTAGCTGCTAAAGGTGGAAAAGGGGGAAGAGGAAATGCATCTTTCGTTTCTCCTACAAATAGAGCTCCTCGAAAATTTGAACCAGGTAAACCTGGTGAGGAACGTATACTAATTTTAGAATTGAAACTAATTGCTGATGTAGGACTAATTGGATTTCCAAATGTTGGAAAATCAACTCTTGTGTCAAAAATATCATCAGCCAGACCTTTAATTGCTGATTATCCTTTCACAACTCTTCATCCTCATTTAGGAGTTGTAGATGTTGACGAAGAAAACAGCTTTGTAGTAGCTGACCTTCCAGGTTTAATAGAGGATGCTCACAAAGGTAAGGGATTGGGTATTAAATTTTTAAAACATGTGGAAAGAACAAAAATGCTTGTTCATATTATTGATATTTCTCCTTATATAGAAAGAGATCCTATAGAAGACTATCACATAATCATGAATGAATTAAAATCCTTTAACCCAATTTTAATTAATAGGCCTCAAATTTTGGTTGCAAATAAAATAGATTTGATTAAAGAAGAAAAAGATAAATATAAATTGAATAAACTTAATGCATTTGCAAAGGAAAAGAATATTCCTTTTATTGCTATATCAGCATTAAAAGGAATAGAATTAAAAAAATTGATCAAAGAAATACATAGTATGCTTCTTTTTATTAATAAAGAAAACCTTTCTCAGGAGGTAAAAGCATAAAAATTATATGAAAAAAAAGAAAATAGGAATTTTTGGAGGTACTTTTAATCCAATCCATATTGGCCACTTAAGAGCAGCTGAAGAAGTAAGATATAAATGTCAGTTAGAAAAAATATTATTTGTTCCTTCTTATATTCCTCCTCATAAAAGCAATTCTAATATTGCACCCCCAAAAGCGAGGTGGGATATGGTTTGTCTTGCTCTCTCAGGAAATAAATCTTTTTTGCCATCGGATATTGAAATTAAAAAGGAAAAAACTTCTTATTCAATTGATACATTACATGAAATTCAGAATAAATATCCTGATTATATGATATTTTTTATAATGGGAATTGACTCTTTCTTAGAAATTAAAACCTGGAAGAAATATATTGAATTAATTGACAACTATTTTATAATAGTCATAAGTAGGCCTCATTTCGAATTGTCAATTGCAGAGAAAGCTGTTCCATCTCGATTCTCTTCAAGATTATTTTTAGTGAAAAATTATAAAGAATTTGAAAATACTCTTTTAAATCCTCCTCAAATTTTTCTTCTTCCTATAAAAGCTCTAAATATTTCTTCCACAGAAATAAGAACCATGATTAAAAATAAAGAGTCAATTAAATATCTTGTTCCAGAAAAGATTGAACAATATATATATAAAAACAAACTTTACCAAAAATGAGGCATAAAATTAATCAAGAACAAAGTAATTTTCCAAAATCAATAAAAAGGGCAATTGAGGCTATTTTAGATAAAAATGGTGAAAATTTACTCGTTCTTGATTTAAGAGATATTACATCTTTTACAGATTACTTTTTAATAGTTAATGGCAATTCTCAAAGACAAAATATGGCTATATTAGAAAATGTAGAAAAAAAATTAAAAGAAATTAAAATAAATCCTATTGGAATAGAAGGAGAAAAGGGCGCTGAATGGATACTTATTGATTATGGTGATTTCGTGATTCATATATTTACTCCAAGGGCACGTGAATATTATTCTCTTGAAAAATTATGGGGTGATGCAAAAATCTATGAATTTTAAAAATTATTTTAATGACTTTAAAGATCCAAAAATAAAAGAGTTAATCAAAATTATTAAAGAAAAAATAGGTCCATCAAGACACCCTGTTATAATAGAAGGTCCCACTGGAAGCGGTAAAGAGTATTTTGCTAGATTAATACATTATTATAGTCCACGAAGAGAAAAACCTTTTATTAGAATAGATTGCACAAATTTAATTGAGGAATTAGCATACAGTGAACTTCTTGGACATGAGAAAGGAGTTTACACAGATGCTTATGAAGAAAAAATGGGAAAACTTGAATTAGCTGACGAAGGAACAGTATATCTTGATCTTGTAGAAAACCTCCCCCTTCGAACCCAGGGCATTATTGCTTCAGCATCAGAAAGAAGAAGTTTCACTCGACTGGGAAGTTCAAAAGAAAGAGAATTTAAAGCACGTGTCATAGCCTCAACTCAATCCAATTTATTTTTAAAAATAAAAAATGGAAGTTTTAGACCAGAACTTTATTATGCAATAGGTGTGTTTAAAATTTATGTTCCTCCATTAAAGGAAAGAAAGGCAGATATATTACCATTAATTAATTATTTTCTCCATAAAACTGCTTCGGATTTATATTTGCCATTAAAGGAAATGACTGATGATGCTATTAAATGGTGTCTAAGATATTCATGGCCTGGTAATATTCGAGAATTAAAAAATGCGATTGAAAGAATTTATATATCAAATCCATCTAAAAGAATTACCACAAAGGATCTATTTTTTTTAATTGAAAAAAAAGAAAATTTGCTTGAGGAAGCTTCTAAAAGTCATTTAACTTTAGAGGAAATGGAAGATTTATATATTTCTTATATATTGAAATTAACCCGTGGAAATAAAAGCAAAGCAGCTAAAATCTTGGGAATTTCAAGAAAAACCCTCTATCAAAAATTAAAAAGAAGATTTTCAGATGAAAATAAAAATTATTTGGCCAGGAAAAACAAAGGATAAAAATCTAAAGTCTCTCGAACAATATTATTTAAAAAAAATAAATCAATTCATTTCATGTCAAGTTATTGAAACTAAAGAAGCAAAAGGAATTAAAGAAAAATTTATAGAAAAAATTAAAGAAAAAGAATCTCAGGCACTTGAAAATTATCTCCAAGATAATTATATTATCTGTTTGACTGAAAAAGGAGAAGAAATGACTTCATTTGAATTTGCAAAATTTCTCGAAAAACTTTCTATTTCTTCATTGAAAGAAATAGCTTTTATAATAGGAGGATATGCAGGTTTAGATGAAAGAATAATAAAAAGAGCAAATTTTCTGTTATCTCTTTCAAAAATGACTTTTCCTCATGAATTGAGCAGAATTATCCTCTTAGAACAAATTTACAGAGCTTTGTCTATTATAAGGGGGAGAAAATATGCAAAATAAAGAGATTAAAATGGATAAAAAAGCTTTGGAAAGATATAAAAGGAAACTTCTTAAAGCAAGAGAAGAACTTGTTAGAAAATTAATAGCTGATTATAATTCATCAAAGACTTCAGAGAGAGAAATTGCACAGGACATAGCAGATCAGGCTTTAGATACTTATAGTAAAGAATTTCTATACAGCTTATCTAATACTGATAGAGAACAATTATTAATGATTAATGAAGCTTTAAATAGAATAGACGAAAGCACTTATGGCCTTTGCCTTCGATGTGGAAGAAAAATAGCAACTAAGAGACTTGATGCTATTCCTTGGGCTAAATATTGTATTGAATGTCAAGAAAAATTAGAAGAAGGTGAGTGATTCCTTCCTTAAAAAATTCTATTTATATAGAAATATTTTTAATTTAATTGAGATTCTTTTATTTCCTTCTTATTGTAAAATCTGTTCTTCTTTTTTACAATGCTCAGATGAAAAAATAGTATGCAATGAGTGCTGGAACAAAATATTTCCAATTCATGAACAAATATGTATTCGTTGCGGAAAAATTATGAAAAGTTCTCTTCCATCTCATTTATGTCAATCCTGCTTAACTGAACCACCGCCTTATTCTCTTCATAGATCTTGCGGTAAATATGAGGGAGTTTTAAAGGATATAATTCTTCTTTTTAAATTTAATGGGAAAAAGGTCTTAGGAGAAAAATTAGCTTATTTTGCTTATAGAGTTCTAAAAGCAAACAAAAAATTATTAAATAGTGAAATAATTATTCCTGTTCCTTTACATCCTAAAAGAGAAAAAGAAAGAGGTTTTAATCAAAGTGAAATATTAGGTTATGAATTAGCCAGATTAACAAATAAAAAATTTATTAAAAATGTTTTAATAAAAATTAAAAACACTCCTCCACAAAGCATATTAGATTTCAAAGAAAGAAGAAAAAATGTAAAGGGAGTTTTTTTAGTAAAAAATAATTCTTTTATATATAAAAAAAATATTCTCCTCATTGATGATGTTTATACATCAGGTTTTACGATAATAGAATGTTCTAAAGTGTTAAAAAAGGCAGGAGCGAAAGAAATATTCGCTTTTACATTAGCTCAGGCTATTTAAAAAAAGAATGAGGGGAATTAACCCCCTCATTCCTTAGATTTTCCTTTTGTACGAGTAATTTTAATTTCCTTGGGCTTGGTTTCAGCTTTTTTGGGCATCCTGACTTTCAGAATACCATTCTCATATTCAGCAGTGATTTTCCCGCGATCAACAGCTGGTGGAATTGTGAAAGAACGATAGAACGAACCATAAGCCCTCTCAATACGATGATAATTTTCTTCTTTTGTTTCCTTTTCGAATTTCCTTTCTCCTTTTAGGACGAGGTTATTATCTTCTATTTTTAACTGAATGTCCTTCTCCTCCATTCCTGGAAGTTCAGCAGTAAGAACAACCTCATTTTCTGTTTCATAGATATCAACAGCTGGAGACCAGGTTCCAGAAATCAGCTCTTTTTCCTCGCCCCATAAGGAGAAAGTTTCTTCAAAAAGGCGATTCATTTTTTCTCTAAATGTTAAGAGGTCTCTGAAAGGATCCCATTTAATGATTGACATTTTCTCACCTCCTTTTTAAAATTTCTCCAAATTTGAGTCCATTATTAATATAATATATGAGTGAGTTTTTGTCAAGTCTTTTAAAAAATTTTTATTTTTTTGACTCTCCCTTAATTAAAATTACCAATTCTCCTTTTATAACTCTTTTTTTCAATTGTAAAATAAGTTCTTTCCCTCTTCCTCTTATGAACTCCTCATGAATCTTTGTTAATTCTCTTGCTATAACTATTTCTCTTTCTCCAAAAATCTGATTCACCATTTCAAGAAAAGAAATAACTCTTTTTGCTGATTGATAGAAAATCAAGGTCCCTTTTTCATCTTTCAAAGATACAAGAAGCTTCTTTAAAGCTAATTTCTTTTTAGGAGGAAAACCAATAAAGAGAAAACGATCAGTTGGTAAACCTGATGCAGAAAGTGCAGTAGTTAAAGCAGTTGGACCTGGAATAGGAATTACTTTTATATTTTTCTCCAGGGCCCTAACTATTAATTTATAACCTGGATCAGAAATTCCAGGTGTCCCAGCATCAGAAACCAATGCTCCATCTAAACCTTTTTCAAGCAGACTTAAAATATAAGGAATTTTTTTCTCTTCTTTTGGCTGGTAATAACTTATTAATTTCTTTTTTATTTTATATTTATTCAAAAGCTTAATTGTGTGGCGGGTATCCTCGCAAGCAATAAAAGAAACTTTCCTTAAAGTTTTCAGAGCTCTAATTGTTATATCTTCCAAATTTCCAATTGGAGTTGCGACTATAAAAAGCTTACCAACCTTCATAATTATAATGAACGTTTACGGCATAAAAACCGAATAATAGCAACAGTTTTTAAGCCATAATTTTCTGCTTCACCTCCAGATAAAGCTAAATCCAAAATTTGAAATCCGAAATTCGAAACAAATTCTAAATACCAATTTCTCAATTTTCCAAACAGTTTGGGATTTTGTGATTTGTAACATTGTGATTTCATTTAGAGGTTAGTGCTTCGAATTTAAAATTTTATTTAAAGTCATTTAAAAACCTTTCTAATCTTAAATTACAAGTTTTTAATTTTGAATTTTTAATTTTTTAGCTTTTATTTATACCAGTCTCTTGAATAAAGAAAATCCAAACCTACTGTTCTGAGTGATATTTTTGCAATTGGAGGCATTTTCCTTTTAAATTGGGAAATTCTTATTAAAGAAACAATTCTATTAACTTTTTCTTTTCCATATCCTAAAGAAATAAGTTCTTGCGGTGATTTTCTTCTATCAATTAATTGATATAAAATTTCATCTATTTCAGAATATTTAATACCTATTTCTCCTTCATCAGTCTGATCCTGCCAGAGGCCTGCAGATGGAGTTTTTTTAATTATTTTCTCAGGTATTCCAAGATATTGTGCGAGTTGAAGTATTTGAGTTTTGTAAAGATCACCAAAGGGACTTATTGCCCATGCCAAATCTCCATGAATTGTTCCATAACCTAAAAGAAGTTCACTTTTATTACTTGTTCCAATTACAAGAGCATTTTCACGAGCTGAATGGTCATATAGAATAGCCATTCTTTCCCGAGCCATTTTATTTCCTATTAATATCTTATTTTCTGTAGGATATTTCTCAAAATAAATATCAATCATTGGTGAAATATCTATAATTTTATAAGAAATTCCTAATTTCTCAGCTATTTCTTTTGCATCCTCAACATCTTTCATGTTTAAATCTTTATATGGCAATATTAAGGCTACAACATTTTCTTTACCCAAAGCTTCCTTAGCTAAATAACAACAAACTGTAGAATCCAAACCTCCAGATAACCCTATTATTCCACGATAAAATCCGAATTTTTGCAATTCATCTCTTATAAAGCGAACCAATATTTTTTTTACCAATTCACAATTAATTTTTATCATTGCAAATTACTCCTCTTTACTACGCTCCACTATTCTTTTCAATTCTCTTAATATTAAGTGAGGATTATCATCTCTTTTATATGTGGCAACAATTCGAGCAGATCTTGTCTCATTAAAATCAATTTCCTGAGTGAAAACCTCTTCATCAATATATGAAGCTTTCCTAAGTAATTTACCAAAGGGGTTATATATAAAAGAACCACCACCAAAGCCTAAACCTTCTTCAAAACCCACTCTATTACAATAAATCACAAAACTGGTTAAAAGACGAGCTACATTTTCTCCTTGACATTCCCATAATCTTGCACTTTCATAGTAATCATTATCAGAAACCCCCCTTACTGGACTATTACTTATAACCACTATAATTTCAGCACCACCCACAAAAAGAAGATATGGCGTTGGGAAATGAAGAAAATCTCGACATATTAGGATACCAACTTTACCTATGTTACTCCGTGCAACCTCAAAATTATTTCCTCTGGCAAAAAAACGAGCTTCTTCAAAAATTCCATAATTAGGTAAAAAAACTTTCCTGTGAAGATGTACAATTTCACCTTGGCTAAAGAATGCAGCTGAGTTATAAAAAATTCCGCTTTCTTTCTCCTCTACAAAACCAATAATAAAAGAAATATCTTTACTAATTTTTTTAAACTCAGAAAAATAATGATTATTATCTACTGAAAGGGCAATTTCTGGGACTAAGTCTTGCAGAGAATATCCTGTTAAACTTAATTCTGGAAAAACAACCAAATCAGATTTTTCTTTTTTTGCTTTTTCCAATATTTCTTTGTGAATTTGAAAATTTTTCTCAAGATCTCCAAGTCGAGGAGCAATTTGAGCAACTGTTACTTTCATTTCATACAGTAAATATCATATTTATTTTTGTAATGCAATTAAACATTTACTCCTTTCTCTCCTCGCTTCCTAATCTGTTTAGCTGGGACACCAACTGAAATTGAATATTCTGGAAGGGAATTTATAACAACTGCACCAGCACCCACAACACTACCACGCCCTATACTTACTCCATCGAGAACTGTTACTGAAGCTCCTAACCATACATCTTCTTCTATTTTAATTCCTCCTTTAGAAATTGATGGTTGAAACATTATTGGTTTTGATACATCTTCAAAACTGTGGTTTCCTCCTGCAACTAAATAACAATGTCCTGCTAAAAAGCAATATTTTCCTAAAGAAATTTTTGTTTCTGATAAAAGTGAACAATTAGCAGAAATATTGCAATAATCATTAATATAAATTGAGCCTTCTTTACAACTTAATATAACATTTCTTCCAATATATGCATTATTACCTATAATAATTCCTTCATTTTCTTCTCCTTTAGCATCTAAAACAACATTATCATCAATAAAAGTATTGTTTCCAATAGAAATTTTATGAGGATGGCGAATAGTAATATTTCTTCCAAAAACAACTCCTTTCCCTACCTTTTTGAATAATAGAGGATAAAAAATCTTTCTTAAAAAGAATCCAAGTGCACCAGGAATCCATGAAAATAAAAGAATAATCAACTCATATTTCAAGAAAAATAAAAAATTTTTCTCTCCTATAAAAAGCTCAAAATATTTTTGTTTTACAGTTTTTCGAGTATCAATTAATGCTTTTTGTGTACTTCCTTTTTTTACTTTTTTCATGTTTTCATGGTAAGAAATTTTCCCCTAAAATTCAAGAATTCTCAATCAAGCCTAAAGATTTCTTTATATATAGCAATTTTATTTATTCTTTCTTTCACAGGTGTAACTCCAATACCTGGTCCTTGCGGGACTTTAATTGTTCCTTTATTAGTTACTTCTACTTCAGGTTCTATAATATCCTGTGAATAATATCTTTTGCTTGCTGAAATATCATTTGGTAATTTAAAATTTGGAAGACTGGCAAGATGAATATTATGAGCTCGTCCTATCCCTGACTCAAGCATTCCTCCACACCATACAGGAATGGAATTCGCCATGCAGAAATCATGAATTTTCTTGGCTTCTATAATACCTCCAACTCGACCCACTTTTATATTAATTATTTTATAGCTCCCTATTTTAAAAGCCTGTTCCACATCTTGATAAGAAGTAATACTCTCATCAAGGCAAATAGGAGTTTTTAATTCTTTTTGCAATTGAGCATGATCCCAAAAAGATGGCGCAGGAAAGGGCTGTTCAATCATCATTAAATTGAAATCATCCAGCCTTTTTAAATGTTCTTTATATTTCAAAGAATAGGCACCATTTGCATCCACTGATAGAAAAATATCAGGAAAATCTTTTCTTACTTTTTTCAAAATCTCTAAATCCCATCCTGGTTTTATTTTTAGTTTAATTCTCTGATATCCGAGATTTAAAAAATTTTCTATTCTTGACAATAACTGAGAAATAGAATCTTGAATTCCAATACTAACTCCACTTGGTATTTCTTCTTTTTCTCCACCATAAAGTTTCCAAAGAGGAAAATCCTCTTTTTTTGCATTTAAATCCCACAAACCTAACTCCAGACCCGCTTTTGCCATATTATGACCTTTAAATCTGGAAACCTTGCTCTGAAATTGTTCTGGTGAAACAATTGACTCTTTAAATATCAATGGAATAAAAATGTCTTTTAAAACATGCCATGCTGTTTTATTTGTTTCATAACTATAAAGTGGTAACTTATTAGCAACCACTTCTCCCCATCCTTCCATGCCATTTCCAGCTATTCTTATCAATATGAATTCTTTTTCTATTTCTCTGCCAAAACTTGTTTCAAAAAAATGAATAAGGGGCATTTTAACTAAATAAAGTTCAATTTCTTCAATTTTCATTTTGTATTCCTCAATTTTCAAACTTTAAATCTATATCTTTTTGCACAGCTAATTTTCTATAAAATTCCAAAGTTTTATCTACCATTGATTTAATACTAAATTTCTCTTGAACCAATTTATAACCTCTTTCACCCATTTCCTCAGCCAATTTTCTATTACTATAAAGTTTCAAAATAGCTTCTGCCAAAGCTTCTGGATTTCGAGGAGGAACAAGAATACCAGTTATACCGTCTTTAACTGCCTCTGGAATACCTCCTGTGCATGTAGCAACAACTGGTAATTTACATGCCATTGCATCCAAAATAGAGCTTCCCAGTCCTTCCAAATAAGATGAAAGCACAAAAAGATTAAGGGAATTTAAAATCTGGGGAATATCCTTTCTAAATCCGAGAAAGAAAACCACATTACCAGTATTCAATTTCATCACTTTTCTCGTTAATTCCATTTTTAATGGGCCTTCACCAACAATTATGATTTTAATTTTATCAGTTTTATTTTTTATAATTTGAGAAGCCTCTATTAAATATTTATGACCCTTATGATCAGCTAAATGAGCAATTATCCCAACTAAATAATCACCTTCAGAAAAACCCAATTCTCTTCTCAAATAATTTTTATCAATTTTTAGCTCAAATTGTGAAAAATCAGTTCCTGGATGAATTACTTCAATTAATTTTCCATTAATACCATTTTTCATTAAAACTTTTTTAATTCCATTTGAAATAGCTATTATTCCATCTACCCCTTTTGTATATTTAATTTTTGATAAAAAATGCTTTTTTAAAGGAAAATCAACTCTTCGTGAAAGTACTTTTATTGGTATTTTTGCTATATTAGCAGCAATAGAACCAACTGCTAAAGAGTGCGCATCATGGAAATGAACTAAAATAGCTCTTTCTTTTTTCAAGTAATAAGCGATTCTTATTATGGCAATTAAATCAAATTCCCCTTTTATTCTCAGGGGAATAGTTGGAATTTTTTTATTTATTGCTTCACGATGAAGAGGACATTTTGGCTGCGTAATTAATTTTATAGAATAGCCTCTTTTTAATAATTCTTCAGTTAAGTAAAGAACTTGCCTCTGCCCTCCCCTCCATTCTTTTCCAGCATCAATATGGAAAAGTCTCAATTCTTTCTCCTTTTCTCCATATTTCTTTTAATTTTGCATATCTTGAAAATATATAATAACTATTCAGAACTGATATAACAAAACCAGGAAATCCGTCAAGAAATCCAAATTTTAAGATATATGATTTAAAAAATCTACAAAGAGGATAAAAAATAAAATGATACCACCGTGCTTTTTTTCCTTTTTCATAAAGTTTTCTGGCACCCAAGGAAGAATATTTATTTATTCTGGATAAATGTTCTTCTATATTTTTATAAGAAAAATGGTGGATTGGATTTTTGAGCTTATTCACTTTTCCTTTAAAAATTAATTTTTCGTGAATAAATTTCCCTTCCCATTGAGCCATTTGTTTTTTAAATAACCTAATTTTGCGATCAGGATACCAGCCACTATGATATATCCAGCGATTTAAATAATATGTAAGACGTGGAATGGTAAAACCATCACAATCCGGTTCTTTATCTTTTAAATTTAAAATTTCCTCTTTTAATTCTGGAGAGACTCTTTCATCTGCATCTATATTTAAAACCCAGGGAAAAGAAGCCTTCTCTAAAGCAAAATTTCTTTGTTCTGCATAATCTTTCCATCTTTTTTGATATATTTTTACTTGATATTTCTTTGCAATTTTTACAGTATTATCCTGACTAAAGCTATCCACTATTACTATCTCATCAGCTACTTCAAGCACACTTTTGATAGCACCTTCGATTTTTTCTTCTTCATTAAAAGTAATAATTGTGACAGAGATTTTCATTGTCCAAATATTATCATAATCTTTTAGATATTAGCAAGAAAAAGCAAAAGATTCTTATTAAAAAATTGAAAACTTGACAGTAGTATTCATTCAATATAATATTTGTTCTTAATAAATTATAAAATATAAATTATACGTCCTTATAAATAGGTATTTTGCCAGTACTCCAAACTATAAATACCTAAGAATGAAAATCGGGTTAACAAATCAAAAGAATTCAAAAAATTTAAGGAGGTTATTCAAAAGGAGAAGGAAAGAATGAGTATTGCGAAAAGAATTTATAAAATTAAAACCTCACCTACTCTTCAAATCACTACTAAAGCAAGGGCAATGATAGCAAAGGGTATAAATGTAATTGATTTAAGTGTTGGGGAACCAGATTTTCCAAGTCCACAAAATGTAAAAAAAGCAGGGAAAAAAGCTATAGATGAAGATTTTACAAAATATACTCCTGTAGATGGAATTTCAGAATTGAAAAAAGCTATAATAAAGAGACTAAAAGAAGATCATGGACTTGAATATAAGCCTTCACAAATAATAGTCTGTAATGGTGCAAAAGGGGCATTTTATCACTTAATATTAGCTTTAATAAATGAGGGAGATGAGGTAATTATTCCTTCACCTTATTGGGTTACTTATCCAGAAGTAGTTTCTTTAGCTGAAGGAAAACCAATATTTATTGATGCAAAAGAGGAAAATAATTTTCTTATTACACCAGAACAATTAAAGAGAGCTATTACGTCGCGCACAAAAGCCTTAGTTCTTAATAATCCATGCAATCCAACAGGAGCGGTTTATTCAAGAGCTGAACTTGAAAAAATAGCAGACATTGTTCTTGAAAAAAATATTTATGTAATTTCAGACGAAATCTATGAAAAATTAATATATGATGATTTTAAATTCTGTAGTTTCGCATCTCTTGGTGAAGAAGTAAAGAAAAAAACAATTCTTATAAATGGAGTCTCAAAAACTTACTCTATGACAGGATGGAGAATTGGTTATGCAGCTGGACCAGCTGAAATAATTGAAGGAATGAAAAGAATACAAAGCCATTCTTCTAATCCTTCATCCATTTCTCAAAAAGCTTCAATCGAAGCCTTAAGTGGTTCTCAACATGAAGTATTACAAAGAGTTAAGGAATTTCAGAACAGAAGAAATTATCTTTTAACTCGATTACAAACAGTACCAGGGATTTCATTTGTTAAACCAAAAGGAGCATTCTATGTCTTTCCTAATGTATCCTCTTATTATGATAAAGAATTCAATGGAATACGAATTCGTAACTCAATTGAACTTTCTGATTATTTCCTCAAATACGCAAATGTGGCTGTTGTCCCTGGAAATTCCTTTGGTGCAGATAATTATATTAGAATATCTTATGCTACTTCCATGGAAAATTTAGAAAAAGGAATAGATAGAATTATTAATGCTTTATCTAAATTAAAAACTGTTCCTAAAACAAAGTACTTTGCATTAAATAATAAAAACTGAATTATAAATTATTTCTATTGAAATTCTTAATAAAAATTTCAATAGTTATAAGGAAAGCTCCTGCAAGTAAGATCCTTTAAGTACAAAGTAAATCTCATCACTATAATATTCAGTCAATTTATTTAACAATTTCCTTGCTATTTCTGGATAATTTTTTATAACATTATTTTTGCATTCTGGATCATCTCTCAAATTATAGAGAAAAACTTCCATTTCCCCTTTATAATTTGGTTCTAATATTAATTTCCATCTTTCATTCATTATAGCTCTCTGTTTATATCTTATAAGATCCTCATGAAGATTTTCCCTTTATAGTAATAATACCCCTTTTATCAAATTCATAAAAAGTAATTCCTTTGCTTATCATTTTCTCAAATGTTAGAGTTACTCCACCAGGACCATCAAGTGAGAATCCAGTTTCCAAAAACACATAATTTTCATCATTAAATTTTTTACCAAAAATAAATGGCTTTAAGCTTTTCCCTTCAAAATTATAAGCTCTAATATCTAAATTAATTAAATCTAATAATGTTGGAGTAATATCTATAATTCTTACCAATTCTTTAACCTCAAAATGTTTATTTTCTTTTGGTAATTTCAAAGCAAATATTACACGATTTTGAGCATCACTTCTCAATTCTATTCCATGACCAATAAAATAATCAAAAGATTCTCCATGATCTGATAACAAAATCACTATTGAATTATCATATAACTGATATTTCTTTAATGCTTTTATTAATCTTCCGACCTGTTCATCTGCCATTTTTAATGCACCATCATATTCTCCTATAATTGTATTTTTATTATTTCTAAAAAGATAAGGATAAGGAGCAGATAAAATATAAGGCCAATGAGGAGCACAAAAATGAACCATTAATAAAAACTTTTCCTTAGTTTTTAAAATATTTAAAAATGATATCAATTCATCTGTAAAATATTTATTCTTATATAAATGAGCAACTCCTCTATTAATGTCGAGAAAATCAAATAATTTATAACCCATGGGATTATTAAAGAACACATTAGCTAAGCTAAAATCATGGAAATTTCCTAAAGTAAAATCCTTAACTCCCATAATAGGCTGTCTTAAATAATCAAATCCATCTTGTTTTAGAATATTGCTAAATCGAGTCTCATCAGTAAAATATGCTGTAAAATAATTAAATTTTTCTTTTAAAATTTCTCCAAGAGTTTTACAATTTGAATTCATAAATTTCCTTTTAATTAAATTATAACGAGCTCCATGAGTTTTTGGATATTTTCCTGTTAAAACAGATATCCAGGATGGGAATGTCCTTGCTAAAGGAGTATAGCAGTTTTTAAAAATAATTGCTTCTAATAAAAATTTATCTATATTAGGTGTTACATTTAAGTTATATCCAAAATAACCAGTATGGTCAGGCCTTAATGAGTCAACTCCTATAATTATAATATTTGGTCCAATATTTTTATATTCATTATTAATTTGATAAAGTGTATTTTTAAAATAATATTTTAGATTTAGGCTTCCAATAAGAATTAATACTAAAAAACTAATAGAGAAAATTTTTACTGGAATTTTTGAATACTTAAGAACAAAATACGCAAATATCATAAAATAAATTACTAAAATCCCAATAAAAATATTTTTTAGAAATAGTAAATTTATATTTTCAAAAAATCGCATAAATTTTGTAAGATTTGAATAAGGATAAGAAATACTATTTATAATGTAACAAGAAATAATGAATATCGAATTTAATCCTAAAAAAATATATATTTTAGCTATTGGTTTTAAAATTATTTTATTTTTTAAAAATTCATATAATCTTATTGAAAATTCATAATTAAGTATTGAAAAAGAAACATAAATAAAAGTGAGTATAAAAAAGTAAATTAAAATATCAAGTGAAAGAAAGGAAAGGCATTCTTTCACTTTTTCAAATAAAGAGGGGGTTAATTTTCCTGAAGAATATTTAATAATAAAGGAATAAATATTAATAAAAATTTCTCCAAAGAGAAGAAAGAAATAAAGAATAATAGAATATATTAAAATTTTTTTATTTGATATTTCTTTCTCCTCCATTTTTAATTATTATAATTATTTCTTTAAATAAAAAAAAGCGATGTGCCTTTTTAGGCACATCGCCTTCAACCAGTCTCTACTTCTCTAACTTATTAGCTTCCAGTTCCAACTGCTGAAGCTGGTGCGTGTGCAAAATCACCATTAATTATTATAATGTCTCTTGTAAAGTCACTCATACCATTTACTTCATAAAAATCATCTGTATCACTGTCACCATAAGTTGTTGTTTGATCCCAAGTCCAACCATCTTCTTGACCATCTCGACCATTAGATCCAATTACAAATTCATCAGGTCCCGTCATAGTATAGCCTCTTGGAGCACCTGCTGCACCTAAGGCTACTTGAAGTGGATTTCCCCACTTGTCTCTCAGAGGAATTCTTCTTGCGTAAAAACCGAGTAAGAAGTCACAATTGGTTCCTATAGGTTGATAACTTACAGGGGTTGGAAATTCAGTATTATCAGTAATATAATCCGTGAGATTTGTTGCCAATGTATGCATATCTCCCATTGTTCCTTTTTGTCTTCCTCTTTGAACAGCACTCATTATATTGGGAATCAATAAAGCAGCCAGAATACCAATAATAGCAACTACAATTAACAATTCAATTAATGTAAATCCTTTAGCTTTTCTAATCATTTTATATACCTCCTTTCATTTTATTTCTTTTCATGCAATAAAATTTATGCAAAAATTGTGCCAATTTCTTTATTTTTATAACTATTTAAAAAGCAAAGATTTATGTAGAATTAAAGAGAAAAAATATTTTAAAAAATGACAAATTTTGTAATTAGAATGACAAATTTTGTAATTAGAATGACAAATTTTGTCACATTATAATATAAGTTAATATTTATTTTTTTATTTGATATTTATCAATATAATGTCTTAAAGACCTATAACTAATCCCAAGTATTTCAGCTGCTTTTTTCATATTTCTTTCAGTTTTTATTAATGCCTGTTCAATATAACGACGCGAAAGCTCTTCTAAATGGGAATTGAGATTAAATCCCTCATCTGGAATGGAAACAGGTATTTCAATTGTTGTAGGATATATAATCTCCTTTGGAATATCATTAATTGTTATTTCTTCTTCCTGAGCAAGAGCCATTGCTCTTTCAATTACATTTTCTAATTCTCTTATATTTCCTGGCCAATGATAATTTTGAAATACTTTCATTACATCTGGAGAAATTCTTTTCTTATCTTTTTTAAAGTGCTTTGAATATTTTTCAATAAAATGATCAACAAGAAGAGGTATATCTTCCTTTCTTTCTCTTAAAGGCGGAATTGTTATATTAATAACATTTAATCGATAAAACAAATCCTCACGGAATAGGCCTTTTCTTATTTTTTCTTTTAAATTCTGATTAGTAGCTGCAATTATTCGCACATCAATTTCTATCTCTTCAATTCCACCAACTCTTCTTATCTTTCTCTCTTGAAGAGCTCTAAGGAGTTTAACTTGAGTCATTGGACTCATTTCACCTATTTCATCCAAAAGAACTGTTCCATTATTTGCAACTTCAAATAGACCTCTTTTATCTGAATAGGCTCCTGTAAATGAGCCTTTTACATGACCAAAAAGTTCGCTTTCTAAAAGATTTTCTGGAAGAGCTCCACAATTAATTGATACAAATTTACTGTTTCTTCTGAGACTTTTATAATGTATTGCCTTAGCAACCAATTCTTTACCAGTACCGCTTTCTCCACATATAAGAACAGTTGCATCAGTGGGTGCAATTTTTTCTATTAAATTGAATATTTCTTGCATCTTCTTACTCTTACCTACAATATTTTCAAAGCTATATCTCTTTGAAAGTTCCTTTCTTAAACGAATATTTTCTTGTTCAAGCTGTCTTTTATGAAGCGCATTACGAACAACAATTTTTAATTCATCAATATCAAATGGTTTTGTTATATAATCAAGAGCTCCAGCTTTTAAAGCTCGAACTGCCTCCCGGGTTGAACCATAAGCTGTAATCATTATAACTGGTAAGCCTGGATAATTCTCTTTAATGTAAGAAAGCAAATCAAGTCCGCTCATTCCAGGCATTCTAATATCTGTAATAACCAAATCAATATCATGTTCATCAAGTATTTCAAGTGCTCTTTGAGAGGAAAGTGCAGTATAAATAATATAACCTTCCTTTTTAAAAACCATGCTCAATAAATCTAAAATACTTTTTTCATCGTCAACAATTAAAACTTTATTCATTTTTAACCTCTCGGTTAATTACCATTTTTAATATTCTGGATTTTCTGCTTCATTTAACATTACCTTTTGCCTTTCAAGTTCTTAAAACCGGCAATTTAATTTTAATTTCTGTCCCTTTTCCCAATTCTGAAAAAATATTTATTTTTCCTTCATACTCTTGTACTATTCTATACACAATCGCCATTCCAAGACCTTTACCCCTTTCAAAACGAGAGAAAAAGGGATCAAAAATTCTTTCTTTTTCTTCTTCACTCATCCCTCTCCCATTATCTTTTACCTGAATTTCAATTTCTTTATTATTTTTTCTAAAAAGATTAATCTCTATTAATCCTTTACCAGAAAAAGATTGTAATGAATTTGTTATTAAATTCCAAAAAATTTGCTTAAATTGCTCTTTGTTACCATAGTAAAAAATAGAAGAATTATTAAAATTCCCAATTAATTGACATTTTTGAGATAATTTATATTCTTTTTCAAGAATTGTAAGCGTTTCTTTTAAAACTTCTGAGAGATTAATTTTTTCTTTAGAATGAGTTTTAGGAAAAGTATAAATAAGAAATTGTTCCATGGTCTGAGATAACCTTTTAGATTCCTTAACAACAATATTCATTAAATTCTCATGTTCACCCTTTAATTTCAGTTCAGAATTTAATACTTGAATAGACCCTGAAATAGCAGCTAAAGGATTTCTTAATTCATGTGCAAGACCAACAGCCATTTCTCCAACAGCTGCCAATTTTTCTTTCCGAAAAAGTTCTTTTTGAGCTTCCCTTAATTTTTCTCCAGTTTTTTTAAGATTTTCAGCTAAATAATTACTTAAAAAGGCAATAGCAAAGAAAGCAATAATAGAAACTAAAATATTATAAAGGACATGAAAGAAAGAAATTTCAAGACGCTGTTCTGGTATGAAAAAAGGAATAACTTTAAAATACATTAAATCTACAAGTCCTCCAAACATGATCACAGAAAAAGAAGCAATAATGTAACTGGCTTTTTTATGAAGAATAATACTGGAAGTTATTATTGGGAGAACATAAAGAAAGATAAATGGACTAATTAATCCACCTGAAAAGTAAACAAAACCTGTTGCAATTAATATGTCAAAAATTAATTGTAAATATGCTTGAAATGAGTAATTAACATTTAAATAATAGAGTAAGAAATATAAAATACTTAACCCATAAATTATAGAAACTAAAAAATAAATAATTTTTAAAGAAAGGAAGGTAGCTGTAATGAATTGAATAATAAAAGCCGAACCTAAGAGAGTTGTAATTATTATTATACGATATATTATTAAACGTAATATTTTATTTTTCATAAATTTATCTGAATATTTAAATTTCTATACTCTTTAACATTAAGCGATTTGATGGAGTAAACTGAAAATAGGTAAATACATGGATACTACTATGAAACCGATTATCCCGCCCAGTATCAAAATTAAAATAGGTTCCATAAGGGAAAGTAAAGCAGAAATAGTTACTTCAACCTCTTCTTCATAAAAATCAGCGATCTTACTTAACATATTATCAAGAGTTCCTGTATGCTCACCTACATTTATCATTTGAATTACCATTGGAGGGAATTGCTTAGTTTCTTTAAGAGAATCTGCAAGAGTTTTTCCCTCTGATACTCTCTGACGGGCGTGCATTACACTATCTTCAATAATTGCATTTCCTGTAGTTTTTGAAGTTATCTCTAAACTGTCCAACATTGGAACACCACTTGATACAAGGGTGCTCAATGTTCTTGAAAAACGTGCAATTGCAGATTTTCTCAATAAATCTCCAAAAACAAGTATTCTTAAAAGATTACGATCCACAATTCTTCTTCCTCTGTATGTTTTATAATATCTACGGAAAAGATAAATTAAAATAGCAATTCCAATTACTACAAATAGCATGTAACGAGCAAAAAATTTACTTATTCCTATGACAATTATTGTTGGTATTGGAAGACTTGCTCCTAATTCCTCAAATAATTGAGCAAAAACTGGAATAACTTTCCACATTATAAGCGCAACAATAATCGCAGCTCCGCATAAAACAGTTATAGGATACGCAAGAGCAGATTTTATTCTTGCTCTAATATTAGCAATTTTTTCCATATATTCAGCAAGACGCCTCAATATTTCATCTAAATTACCAGCAACTTCACCAGAAGCAACCATGTTGCAATAGAGTTCATCAAAAACTTTTGGATGTTTTCTTTTTGCCTCATGTAAAGTGGAACCAGCTTCAACATCACTTCTAATTGCTGTTATAACGCTTTTAAAATATTTATTCTTTTGCTGGTCTGCAAGAATATCAAGACCCTGAATTAATGGTAAATCAGCATCAATTAAAACAGACAACTGACGAGTATAAACTGCTAATTCTCTTGTTCTTACCTTCTCTCTTTTAAGAAGAGGAATAGTGATAGCTTTTCTCTTCCTCTTTATATCAAGAATAGATATTTGCTCTCTCTGAAGCATTCGAGATAATTCCTCAACAGAATGAGCAACTCTTTCTCCTGTTATTATTTCACCCAAACGATTTCTTCCTTTCCAAGTAAAAACTGGCATTTTTTTACCTCTTTATATATTTTAAAATTAATAAATTTATTTTTCCGAATAAACTCTTCTCCTATAAGCCTCTGTTGCTTTCACAGGAATCCCTACTCTTCTACTTATAATATCAGCTAATTCTTCAGGATAATGAGAATAACTCATTGCGGTTTCAAGAGTTATTAATTTTTTGAAATATAAATTCGCTAAAGATTGATTAAAAGTTTGCATGCCATGTTTTTCACCACTTGTTTCCATTACTGAATATATCTGATGAATTTTATCTTCTCTAATTAAATTTCTAATAGCAGGAGTTGGAATTAAAATTTCCATTGCTAAAACAACTCCACTTCCATCTGCCTTTGGGAGTAATGCCTGAGTTAAAACCCCTTCCAGAACTAAAGAGAGTTGCGTTCTAACCTGAGGTTGCTGGTGAGGTGGAAAAATATCAATAATTCTGGTAATTGATTGGGCAGCAGAATTTGTGTGTAAGGTGGCAAAAGTGAGATGACCTGTCTCAGCAATATTTAAAGCTGCTTCAACAGTTTCAAGATCTCTCATCTCACCAATAAGAACCACATCTGGATCCTCACGAAGTACAGATCTTAATGCATTTGCATATGATAGAGTATCTGAATGAAGTTCCCTTTGGTTAACTATTGCTCTTTTATGCTGATGTAAATATTCTATTGGATCTTCAATTGTTACAATATGACAGGCTCTTTCAGAATTTATTTTATTAATCATAGCAGCAAGAGTTGTGGACTTCCCACTTCCTGTAGGGCCTGTAACAAGAATTAATCCTCTTGGTTTAGTACATAATTCAGCAACCCGTGGAGGGATACCTAAATATTCAAAACTATATATTTCCCAAGGAATGCGTCTAAAAGCTCCTGCAACTGCTCCTCTTTGCATAAATATATTTGCTCTAAAACGGGCTAATCCTTTTATTCCAAAAGAAAAATCAAGTTCTAAATTTTCTTCGAATTTCTTTTTTTGAGCATCATTTAGAACACTATAAATAAGATTTTTAGTGTCAGAAGCAGTAAGGGGAGGATGATCTATTGGCACTAAAACTCCATTAATTCTTATCATAGGAGGAACATTAGTTGTGATATGGAGATCAGTAGCATTTCTTTCAATTGTAATTTTCAGAAATTCTTGCAAAGTTTTTGGCATTTTTTCTCTCCTTTTAAAATCTCACTGTTTCTCTTAATACTTCTTCTATAGAAGTAATTCCATCTTTTATTTTTTGTAAACCACTTTGTCTCAAGGTTACCATTCCTTCCTCTATAGCTTTATTTCTTATTTCAGATGTAGTTGCTCCAGTTAGAATAAGTTCTCTTATTTCTTCAGTGATTTCCATTACTTCAAAAAGCCCAATTCTTCCTCTATATCCTGTGTTATTACATTCATCACATCCCACTGGCTTAAAAACTTTTATTTTTTTAACTTCGTCTGGAGAAAATCCAATATCAATTAAAGTCTGTGGAGGAACATAAGTTTCTTCTTTACATTTTTTACACAATCTTCTCACTAACCTTTGAGCAACAATACAAATTGTAGAAGTTGCAACTAAGTAAGGTTCTACCCCCATATTAACTAAACGAGTGATAGTAGAAGGAGCATCATTAGTATGAACAGTTGAAAATACTAAATGTCCAGTAAGGGCTGCTTTAATTGCAATATCTGCAGTTTCAAAGTCTCGCATCTCTCCAACTAAAATAATATTTGGATCCTGACGGAGAAAAGCCCTTAAACATGTTGCAAAATCTAATCCAATTTCTTCTTTTGTATTTACTTGATTTATTCCATAGAGATTGAACTCTACAGGATTCTCAGCAGTAATTATATTAGTTTCTGGAGTATTTAAAGCTGAAATTGCTGAATAAAGAGTATTTGTTTTACCACTTCCAGTTGGTCCAGTAACTAAGATTATTCCCCATGGTCTGGAAATTGCTTTTTTGAATACTTCTAAGGATTTCGGTTCAAATCCCAATTGGGTCATATCAAGTTTAAGCTGTTCTTTATCTAAAATTCGTATAACAATTTTTTCGCCAAAAATAGTAGGCAAAGAAGAAACTCTCATATCAACTTCCTTTTTCCCTCCTTCATCCTTTTTAACTTTGAGCTTTATTCTTCCATCTTGTGGTAATCTCTTCTCAGCAATGTCCATATTCGACATAATTTTAATTCTCGAAATTATAGCATCCTTCATTTTAAAAGGAGGATTCATTTGCTCATATAATACACCATCTATGCGATATCTTATTCTGAATTCTTTCTCATAGGGTTCAAAATGAATATCGCTCGCTCCCCTCTTAATTGCATCAAGTATAACTAAATTTACTAATTGAATTACAGGGGCTTGTTTTGTGGCTTGAGTAAGTGCATTTATATCAAGTTCCTCTTCTTCTTCAAGAACTTCAACGCTGAGATCTTCACCCTCAGTAACTTCAAGTTGGTCAAAAACTTCTTTAACTTTAATGTCATGTGCTGTTCCATAATACTTATCAATATAATTTCTGATTGTAGTTTCAGGTGCAATCACAGGCTGAATATTTAAGCCTGTTGTAAATTTTATATCTTCAATTGCTTCTAAATCTGTTGGATCAGCCATAGCTAAAGTCAGAAAGGCTCCAATTCTATGAACTGGCATTACAATATATTTTCTTGCCATATCAACTGGAATAATTTTTGTTAATTCAGGGGAAATTTCAAATTTTGATAAATCAATGGATGGATATCCAGATTGTTTACTTAAAACATTAGCCAATTCTGTTTCAGTTATAAAACCTAATTTAACCAAAGCAGTACCTAATTTCACACCATTTTTCTTCTGATAATCAATTGCAGCTTCCAATTGCTCAGAAGTAATTAATTTTTCTTTTAAGAGGATTTCTCCCAATTTTAGAGCCATTTCAATCCAATTCCATTAGGGCTTTGAAAATAATAATTTATTTAAACTTTTTTGTCAAACAAACTCTCTATGTTTAAATAATAATTTATCCGTATCTTAAAGTCAATAATCTAAATTTTAAAATTGGGAACTTTCTTCCCAATAAAGTAAATAAATAAAGTCAAAAGAGAAAAACCAATAATAATAGATAGCCAAGGTGGAAAACCATAGGCAGTAGGAATATCACCCACTATTACACCAATAATTGCTGCTAAAATTGCATATGGAAGTTGGGTTCTAACATGGTCAATGTGATCACATGAAGATGACATTGAGCTTAATATTGTAGTATCAGAAATAGGAGAGCAATGATCCCCAAAAACTGCACCTGCAAGAACTGAACTTATTACTCCATATAACAAGAGGTCAAGATGTGATTTATCAAAACCTACATCCACACCAAGTGAATATGCAAGAGGAATGACTAAAGGCATAATTATTGCCATTGTTCCCCAGCTTGTTCCTGTTGCAAAACTAATAACTGCTGAGACCAGAAATGTAAGAGCAGGAAGCCACTGAGGATGAAGACTTCCTCTAAGAATTTGAACAAGATAATCCGCGGTATGTAATTCTACTGTAACAAGACTAATTGACCAGGCTAAAATCAGAATTAAAACAGCAAGAAGCATTGATTTTATACCATTGAACCAAGCATCAATTGCCTCTCTCAAATTCAAAAGTTTTTGAAAAAGACTCATTAAAATAGCAATCAAACACCCGGAAAAAGAGGCCCATAATAGGGCTTTATATGAATCTGAATGGCTAATAATATTACCAATTGAAAAATTAAAATTATTAATAGCTATCAAACTCTGTTTTCCCGTGTAATAAAGTCCAAATAGAGCCACTAATATAACTACTAAAATTGGAATTAAGCCATTTATCCAGCGAGCTGGCTTATCTGCAGAGAGAAATTTTTCTACCTCCTCGAGCTTTTGAAGGAGTTGCGCACCATCTCTTATAACCTTACCTTCTTCTCTTGCTCTTCTTTCAGCGCGAAGCATAGGACCAAAATCTCTATTCAAAAGAGCAATAATAAAAACTAAAAATAAAGCAAAAATAGGATAAAATCGAAAAGGAATGGTTTTAATAAATACAGAATATGCATTTTCTTCAAAACCAATTGCTTTCAACCCACCTTCAATTAATCCTATTTCATAACCTATCCATGTTGAGATTACAAATATACTTGCAACAGTTGCTGCTCCTGCATCAACAATGAAGGAGAGCTTTTCCCTCGATACCCTTAATCTATCTGTAATTGGTCTCATTAAATTTCCTCTAATCAAAACATTGGAATAATCATCAAAGAAAAGGACAAAACTGAGAAGCCAGGATGAAATCTGGCCGCCACGTGAAGTTCTGGAAAAACGGGTAATAAAATGAGCAATACCAAGTGTTCCACCATTTCTGGAAATTACTCCAACCATTCCACCAAAAAGAACACTGAAAATAATAATTTGAATATGAGATGGGGTATTTAATGCTTTAACTGCAAAGTAATCCACAACACGGAAAATTCCTCCAATTATATTGTAATCAAAAATAAAAATTGCACCCAGCCAAATGCCTGCAAAAAGTGAAATTGTAACTTCTCGAATCAGTAAGGCTAAGACAATAGCTAATAAAGGTGGTAAAATACTTAAAATTCCTGGAATACTTCTTAGACTTTTTTGAGAAATGACTCCATTTTCTTTTATTTTTATTAAAATCCTACCAGCTTTTTTCACTACAGCATCTTTAATTACTAATTTCCCATTTTCAAAACCCTGATTAATTGGTAAAATTTTTCCATTCTTTTTTTGATATATACCAGTAATTTGAGGTGTTCCTCTATAATTGGTTAAAATTTTATTATTGGAATCATAAGCAATAATTTCCAACTTGAAATTAATTCCTTTTAAGACAAAAGGCGGAGTAATTATTTCAAAATGATGAAGTTTTTTTTCTTGTGAAATAGATTTTTCTTGTGAAAAAAGAGTTAAAAGAGTGATTGTAAAAAGTAGAAAACATATAAATATACCTTTAAAATTTAATTTCATTTTTAAGAATGCTTTATATAATATTTCTTAGTAAATGTAAAGTTAATTTCAAATTCCTTCTTGAAATGTTTTATACTTTTAAGATAATAACAATAAGTAAATGCTTTTAAAAGGAGAAAACCAGTGAAATTGTTTAAAAGGAAAAGATGGTATTTATTATTTCTTCTCCTATTTACAAATTTATTCGCTATTGAACCTTCATTGGAAAGGAAAATCAACATAGAAATTGAAAAAGTAAAAGAGCAATTAATTTCTATTAGGCGTCAAATTCATCAGAATCCTGAATTAAGTAATAGGGAATTTGAAACTTCAAAATTAGTTGCTGAGCATCTTAAAAAATTGGGTTTAAAAGTAAAAACAGATATTGCTCATACAGGAGTAGTAGGTTTATTGAAAGGAACACAGTCTGGCCCAACTGTTGCTTTAAGAGCAGATATGGACGCTCTTCCAATCGAGGAATTAAATGATATTCCTTATAAATCAAAGAGAAAAGGAGTAATGCATGCCTGTGGCCATGATGTGCATACAACTATTGGTTTAGGAACAGCTATTATTCTCAGCAAAATAAGAAATAAAATTAAAGGAAATATAAAATTCATTTTCCAACCTGCTGAAGAAGGCGCTCCTCCAGGAGAAGGAGGAGGAGCAAATTTAATGATTAAAGAGGGTGTGCTTGAAAATCCAAAAGTTAGTGCAATTTTTGGTCTCCATGTCTTCCCTCTCATTAATGTTGGAACAATAGGATATAAACCAAAAGCTTTTATGGCACAAGCCAATAGATTTGAAATAGAAATTATAGGTAAAAAAACTCATGGCGCTGCTCCTCATTTGGGTGTAGACCCTATTGTTATTGCTTCTGAGGTGGTTTTAGCTTTTCAAACCATCCCCAGTCGCCAAATTGATGCTCGAGAACCTGTTGTGTTATCTATTGGAATAATTGAAGGTGGTAACCGTTTTAACATTATCGCTGACAAGGTTAAATTAATCGGAACAGTAAGGGTATTCAATCCAAAAACAAATCAAGAAGTTCGTTCACGAATGGAGAAAATAGTCAAAGGAATTACACAAAGCTATGGTGCTCACTATACTTTTAAATATGATGAAGGAGCTCCCCCTGTTTATAATGACCCAGACTTGGTTAAAGAGTCTGTTTCAGTTATTAAAAAATTAATTGGTTCCCGCAATGTCATTCTTCTTAAACCTCAGATGTTTGCTGAAGATTTCTCTTATTATGCTCTTAAAGTACCAGCTTTCTTTTATTTTTTAGGCGTGAGAAACGAAGCTAAAGGAATAATTCATATGCTCCATACCCCTAATTTTAATGTAGATGAAGAATGTATTCCAATTGGTGTAAAATTAATGTGTCATCTATTGCTTAATTATTTAGAAAATCATTAATAAATGGTCTATCCTTTTCTATTTTTAGCCATATTTTTAATTATTGGTATTCTCCTTGGGTATTACTTTATACTGCCAATTTCTCATTTAATTTTTCTCCTATTATTTTTCTTTCTTTTAAGCTGGATTTTTTATTTTTCAAAAAAATATAAAATATGTTTCATTTTTATTCTCATTACTTTAACAATATTTGGATTTACTCTTTTCCAATATGAAAATGAAAAATTTAATTTAAATAAACTTTATAATTTAAAAACTTCCGAATATGCAGATTTTTATGGAACTTTATATAAAACTCCACAAAAAGGATTGGTTAATGATTATTTCTTTTTAAAAGTTAGAAGAATAAATTATGGGAATAGAGAATTAAATATTGAGGGGAATCTAAAAATTAGCGTTAAAAAATCAGAATTTAGTGAATTAAGAAAGAATTTTCTTACAGGAGATGAGGTACGGATTTCTGCTAAACTTCTTCCTCGCTCAGGTTATAGAAATTTTAATCGTCCTTTTTTAGAAAAATTTCTGAAAGTTTCAAAAATCCATAGAAAGGCTTATACAAAAAGTTCTCTTTTAATTGAAAAAATTAAATCAGGAAATATAATTTATCCTAAGAGATTTTTATCTTTTATAAAAATTAATTTACAGAAAAAAATTGAAAAATTCTTTTCTCTATCTGATCCCACCTCCTTATCCCAAGAAGGTGCTATTTTAGAAGCTCTTCTTTTAGGAGAAAGGAAAAGAATCACAGATGAAACAACATCCATACTTCAAAAAGCTGGAATTTATCATTTATTAGCAATTTCAGGAGCTCATATTGCAATAATTTCTTATCTTCTATTTTTAATTTTTAGGTTTTTTAAAATTCCAAGAAGAATGTCGTATTTTTTATTAATTATTATTCTAATTCTTTATGCATTCCTTGTTGAATCTCGAGCATCAGTAATTAGAGCTACTGTAATGGGAATAGCTTTTTTAACAGGAAAACTTCTATGGAGAGACGTGAATCTAATAAATACAATTTCTTTCAGTGCATTCTTTCTTTTAATTATAAATCCATTCTTTTTATTTGATATTGGCTTTCAGCTTACTTTTGTAGCAGCTCTGTCAATTATTCTTTTTGCACCAAAAATAATTTCCTTTTTGCCTCACTTACCTCTAAAAATTAGTGAGCTATTTGGAATTTCTCTTTCAGCTCAGCTTGGTGTTTTACCAATTATAATTTATTATTTTAATCGAGTAACATTTTCGTCAATAATTCTAAATTTAATTGCTGTTCCATTGGTTGGGATAATAATGGGCGCAGGATTTATTTTCTTATTTGTGAGCTTTATAAGCTCTTATTTAGGATTTCTACTCAGTAAATTTATAATACTTTTAATCAAATTTTTATTATTAACTAGCCAATATTTCAATAATATACCATACATCAGTTTTAGAGCACCAACACCATTTCTATGGGTAATTTTATGTTTTTATTTTTTCTTGATTGCATTTTTATTTCAAAAAAAATTTAACAAACAAAAATTAATAATTTCCATATTTTTTATCTCATTTTTAATTATTTTGATAATTTATCCCTTTCCCTCTTCTGTTAAAGAATTAAAAGTAACATTTATTGATGTTGGACAGGGTGAATCTATACTCATTGAATTTCCTGGAAACAAAAAAATGTTAGTGGATGGAGGAGGAACTTTTGATGACAGTTTTGATATTGGAGGAAAAATAGTATGCCCTTTTCTCTGGTCAAAAGGAATCAAAAAAATAGACTATTTAGTCTATAGTCATGCTCATCCTGATCATATAAATGGGTTAAAATCAGTTGTTAAAAATTTCAAAATTGGAGAAATATGGGAATCTGTAAGTCCTATCAAAGATAAATTTTATAATAAATTTTTATCATGTTTACCTAAAGGAAAAAAACCAAGGAAAATGTTTAGAGGCATGATAATAAAAGAAGGAAAAGTCAAAATTGAAATTCTACATCCAGAAAAGACAGTAATTGAACCAGCTTTTGTTCACAATAATCAATCCCTTGTAATGAGAATTAGTTATGGTTCCCATTCTTTTCTCCTTACAGGAGATATTGATTCCTTTGCTGAAGCAGAAATTTTGAAATATTTTAAAAATATTGAATCTACTGTTCTAAAATCAGCTCATCATGGAAGCAAAACTTCGAGTTCAGAGGAATTTCTCCAGAGAGTAAGACCCATTTATGTTGTGATATCAGTAGGTGAAGGCAATCGGTTTAATTTTCCTGATGAGGAAATATTAGAAAGATATAATAAATATGGAATTAAAATATTACGCACAGATAGAGACGGAGCAATTGAGCTTTCTACAAATGGAAAGAAATTAAAAATTAGAAAAGCTGTTAAATTTGACAAATCCAATGTTTATGATAATATTTTAGTCTTTTTGAATGATTAAGCCAAAAATTAATAAAGATATAATTTACTGGATTATAATAATCCTATTTTCTCTTTTCCTTTTCATATCCCTTCTTCCTTCCTTAGGAAAATTATCATTTTGGATGGATGAAGGTTTTTACTATTTAGGTGCAAAAGAAATTTTAGAACATGGTTATCCTCTTTTTCCCTCTGGACATGTTTGCTATAAAGCTATTCTTTATTCATATGTTCTTTCATTTTTTGCATTAATTTTTGGTTTAAATGAATTCTCTCTAAGATTAGTAAGTGTACTTTGCATTATAGGTGTCATTCCATTGATTTATATTATAAATAAAAGACTATTCAATAGATTAATTGCTTTAGTTTCAATTCCAATTTTAATGCTCTCTTCATGGGAAATTGAATATTCAAGAACAGCTCTTTATTTTGCTCCTCTCCAATTAATTTATTTATTAAGTTTTTATTTTTTCTATAAAGGTTTTTTTGAAGATAATAAAAAATATAAATATTTAGCTATAATATTTTTTTTAATTTCCCCTTTAATTCATCAATTAGGAATGGGAGTTTGGTTTTGTTTTCCAGCATATTTTTTAATAAAGGGTTATAAAAGATTTTTCAAAAAAGATATTTTAATAAGTTTCTCAATTACAACCCTCTTTTATTTATTAATACAAATTCATGAATTTTTCTTCTGGAAAATTGGATATGTTTATTATAAAAGTGATGTTTCCCTAAAAGGCATGATTAATTATTTCTTTACAAGCTTCTCTTTAAATTATTTTAAAGAATTTTATAGAAGCTTTCCAAAAATGACTTTTATTGTATTTATTGGTTTTTTTCTTTTTCTCGGTTCCCAATTAATTAGAAACAGAAAAAATTTATTTTATACAAATTGGTTCTTCCTATATTTATGTTTACTCTTTCCATTATTATTTTTAGGATTCTTTAGAACACATGTTCAACCAAGATATTTATTCCAATTATTTCCTTTCTTTGTAATTTTATTTGTAATTGGTGCGTATAAATTATCTCAAACTTCCATTTCACTATTATCAAGATCTTTTTATGCAGAAAAATCTATTTTAAATTCAATTTTATCTTTTATTTTTTTTATAATACTAATTCTTTATTTAACTGAAGGAGCAGGAACAAACGAAATTTCTCGAATTATTAATAGAAAATATGGAGACCCAGTAAAAACAAATGTCATTACCCGTTCTGGAAGATTCGTTCATTATGATCATAAAGGAGTCGGGGAATATGTAAGGCATTATTTGAGAAATGATGATATAGTAATTGCAATACATGTTGTATTTCAATACATATATGCAGGCAAGGTAGATTATTGGCTTTGGACAGGAGGACCTGGTACATGGGATGCCTGGGAAAAAACACCAGAAGGTTGGAAAGATGTCTATATTGGTGCTAAATGGATAAATAATTTAAAAGATTTAAAAAGAATTATTATGGAAAATCCAAATAAAAGAATATGGATTATTACTTCTCCATCAATTTTAAGAAGAGACCATATTAATGAGAATATAGCAAATTTTATTAAGGAAAATTCTGATAAATTAGTTTTCAGAGGTAAAGATGGCATGTCTGAGGTTTATTTATGGCATGATAAAGATAAAAAACTCATTAGTAAAACACAAATTTTAGAGGCAGAATGGTTTCCAATTACATTTGGCAAAATAATTTATCAATATGATGCTTCAAGAGGAAGCGCTTTATTTCTCAGAAAAAAAGATAAAAGGAAATTTATACATTATAAACCAGATGAAACATTCTTACCTGGTTATTATAAACTAATTTTAAGATTAAAGACTGATAACAATAAAATAAAAGAGAAAATTTTAGGTATTGCAATTTATTCCAAAAAGGAAGAAAGAATTTATTATAATTTCATTTTTGGAAATAATTTTAAAAATGAAAATAAATATCAGAATTTCTCCTTTATATTCTTTTTAAATAGGGAAAGTAAAATTAGAGTAGAATTTCTCTACACTGGAAAGGGAAATTTATGGTTTGATTATTTTGACATCAATTACGTAGGAAAAATTTTATGAAAAATTTGACTAATCTTGGTTTAATCAAGAAGAAAAGATATAAATGTATTTTATTTTTTATGTTTATTTATTTTATAACAATTCCATCCTCCCACGCTTCTAATGAAGAAAATATTCAAGGAACAATTGAGTTCTTTATAGGAAATTACAATATGGATGAACCTCGATTTAAAGCTGTTTATCAAAAAGGAGCCACAATAAGAGGCATTGGCTTTTCAGCTTTTATAATTAAATATACAAATTTATATTTTGAAGTAAAATACCTTCAGAAATCAGGTGAATTAACATATACGAAGGAAAAAACTAAATTTCAACTTTTGCCAGTCTCTCTTGGAATCAGGCTAATCAAAAAATTTGGCCCTTTTTATCCCTTTTTTGGAGGAGGGGGAGATTTATATTTTTATTATGAAAATAATCCTATAGGAACAGTTCTAAATTATACAAAAGGATATCATTTTCAAGGAGGAATATATCTTCAATTAATGAGAAAATTACCATTATGGTTTGGAACAAAATTAAAATATACACGTGCTAAGACTCAAGAAAACAATATCATCGTTCAATTGGGTGGTTTTGAATATATGGCAAGCTTAGTATTAGTTTTTTAAAAATATTTTTCCCAATCACTAAATTTGTAAGTTTTAAATTCATATTTATTTTTAATTTTTATTTTAACAGTTTGTGAAGGCAATTTTCTTCCTCGGCTATAACGAATTGTTAGAAGCGAAGCTTTTTCTATAATATCATTATTAGGAATTTTATTAAGTGACCGAATAATTGTCACTGGACCAAATTTTCCAACAGTTGTTATAATTACATCATTTTCCTTTACATTCTCCATAAGAATTTTATTTTCTAACTTATTCCTCCCAATTACAATTAAATTTTCCCCTGGAAAAATGCTTCTTCCTCTTTTTATTAATTCAACATCTTCTAATTCAAGTTTTCCTTTCCATGCAAGAAGTTTCTTTAATCTTAATGAAAATCCTGGATCTGTGAGTAAACATCCTCCTGCTGGAGTAGAGTATTTCTTTAATCCATATTTTTCTGCTAATACCATTTGCGGCTTTCTTGACCTACCTGATAATCCGAGAAGCATTTCTCTTTTTACTAATCCTTCCTTCTCTGGAATAGTCATAGGAAGCAATTTAGCTGATAATGGTCTTAATATATAACCTTCAAAACCAGATTCTTTTTCTACAATTTTTAAAGATTTGGGATTCTGTGACATTGGTCTTTCATTTACTATTTCTCCAGTAGCTATAAATTTAGCATTATATTTTTGCATAAGTTGTCCTGTAAATTTTATCATCTGCGCATGACAATCAATACAAGGATTCATATTTTTCCCATAACCATGTTTTGGATTTTCAACTAATTTGAGTTCTTCCTCTGTAATATCAATAATAATGAGAGGCCAATTTAATTGTTGTGCTGTCTCAATTGCCTTTGCAGAACTAAAAAAAGAACTTTTGAAATTCACAGGAAGAATATCTATACCTTGTTCTTCAAGAATTTTTCCTGCTAATGTACTATCAAGACCTCCTGAGAAAAGAAGTAGACATCTTATTCTCTTTTTTCCAATTTTCATTGGAGGAAAATATTCTTTAATTTTCATTTTCTCTTAGAAGATATAGGAATACATTTTATTCCTTTCTCCATGAGTAATGCAGTGAAAACACCGCATCCTTTTATAACAATTCCTTTAAAAGAACCATCGTAAATTTCCTTAACCCCACACAATGGACTTCTTTCTTTCAAAAATGCTATTTTCACTTCATTCTTTAATGCAATTTCCATAGCTTTTCCTGCTCCTTCTAAAACACGAGAGGTCTGATTCTTACCATTTTCATCCACTACCTTTGCTCTCCCATTTATAATATCTTTTCCGTTTCCATTGACAATTTCTATTCTTGGTCTTGGTGTGGGGAATCCTGCCAAAAGCTCAGGACAAATAGGAATAAATGCATCATATTTCAATAATTCCTTCATTAAATCATAATTTAACCTATGTCTGCCATCATAAGCACATGGAATGCCAACAAGGCAACTGCTTACTAATACTAAATTTTTCATTTTGATTTTTGTGATTTTTAAACAAAGTATTTTAGCATATTTGTCAAAATTATTATAAAAAAATAATTTTAACTTAATATAAAAGAATCTTTCGACCTGCAAAAGTTCAAAAACATATTGGACTCCCTTGAGGGAAAAGGAAAGGATTAAAATTGCGTCAGATCTATCTTAGGAGTTATTTTCGTGGTTATAATTGGCTTATGAGGTATATACATGATGTAGAGAATCATCCTCAAAGGGATGTAATTGAAG
>Ga0209426_1000586_pt1 | contig 33920 bp, 29 predicted proteins | sample Deesub1362B_J571_FD_187697 | JGI IMG/M metagenome (GOLD analysis project Ga0209426, IMG submission 187697) | Deep oceanic, basalt-hosted subsurface ecosystem from Juan de Fuca Ridge flank, Pacific Ocean, CORK Borehole 1362B_J2.571 (SPAdes)... ...
GGCTCAGGACTTGATTTATCCTCCATTCCCTTTGTAATGAACCCTTATGATGAATATGCTCTTGAAGCAGCTCTAAGGATAAAGGAGAAAAAAGGAGAAGGTGAAATAATTCTTCTTGCAGTAGGTAATGATGGTTATAAAGAAACATTGAGACACGGGCTTGCAATGGGAGCTGATAGGGCAAAATTGATAAAAACAGATGACCCTCTGGCTCTTGATGCAATGCAGGTTGCAAATCTTTTAATTCAGGAGATTAAAAATGAAAATCCTGATGCTGTATTCTGTGGTAAAAAAGCGGTTGATGATGAAAGAAATTATATCCACACCTATATAGCTACAAAACTTGGACTTCCTTTTATTTACGGTGCTGTTAATATTGAAGCAGAAGACGGGAAACTTAAAGTAATAAAAGAAACAGAAAAGGGACTTGCAACATATGAAACTCCTGTACCTTCATTTATCACCTTTGATAAATGTCAGTTTGAACCCAGATATCCTTCTTTAAGGGGAATAATGATGGCAAAGAAAAAACCGATTGATGAGGTAACTGCAGGAGATACAGGTAATAGAAAGGTTGAATCCGTTAAATATGAGCCACCTCCTGCAAAGAAAGCAGGTAAAATTATTGACCTTCCCTTTCCTGACAACGTAAAAGAGCTTGTTCGCCTTTTAAAAGAAGAAGCAAAAGTATTATAAAAAAGGAGGATAAAAATGGTAGGAATTTATCTTGAAAATAAAAACGGAAAAATAAAAAAACATTCACTCGAACTTTTAACTTTTGCAAATAAGGCTTTTGAAGATGAAATACTTGCTTTCACTTTTGGTAAAGAAGTTGAAAAAAGCGATGCTTTTAAATTCGGAGCTGATTCTTTTTATTTAATTTCTTCGGAAGTAACCACAGAAGAAGGAATATCAAAGGCAATTTTTGAATTTTTAAAAGACAAAGATATAAAAGTATTAATATTCCCTGCTTCAAATACAGGAAGGGATATTGCGGCAAGGGTTTCTGCATTACTTGATTTACCTTTAATTCAGGACGTTGTGGAATTTAAGAAGGAAAATGGAAATCTCACATTTAAAAGACCAATTGTTGCGGGAAAGGCTTATGTATGGGAAAAGGTGAATTCTGAAAAATTTGCAATTTCAGTAAGACCGAATGTATTTCCTCCTGAGGAAAATCAAAAAGAAGAAAAATTTGAAAAGTTTGAAGTAAACATTGAGGAAAGTATAAAAATTATTGATATAAAAGAAAAAGAAGAGGGAGAGATTGATGTAGCAGAAGCAGAGATAATTGTTTCAGGAGGAAGAGGGGTAGGTGGACCTGAAGGATTCAAACCTTTAAGAGAACTCGCAAAGGTTTTAGGAGCTGCAATTGGTGCTTCAAGGGCAGCGGTTGATGCAGGCTGGATAGACCATTCTCATCAGGTGGGACAGACAGGAAAAACCGTTTCACCTAATCTTTATATTGCCTGCGGTATATCAGGAGCACTTCAGCATCTTGCAGGAATGAGAACAAGTAAAGTAATAGTTGCAATAAACAAAGACCCGAATGCCCCTATTTTTCAGGTAGCAGACTATGGAATTGTAGGAGATTTGTTTGAAGTTGTGCCTGTTTTAACAGAAGAAATAAAAAAGATTAAAGGGTGATTTTTAATATATTAATCTCAGTTTCCTTCATATTGCAGAATACCTGGGCAGGAGGTAGGGATACATCAATAATAAATAACGATACTTTAAAAACTTTTTATAATGCCTTCCAGATTGACCCTTTTAGTTCTTATGACACCTTATATATATCCAGAGATTCACTTCTGCTCATACCAAGTTCTGTAATTTTCGAACAGGAAGGTCTTGAAGTTAGGGGAATAGCCATAAAATCTGAAGATACGGTATTTGTAGGTGTTTTTCATCCCACCTCAAATCAGGAGAATTACAAGGTATTTTACACTCTTGATTCACTCTATTTTACCTCTGGAAATTTATTGTATGATACAAAATTTTTTACTAATATCAGAAGGATGTATTATTTAAAAGATTACGGAAATGCACTATGGATCGGCTCTAATTCAGGGACTGGATGGGTATTTTATTCTCCTGAGTTAAGTATTCTTCCTCCTCAAAATTTTTACTGGTACAATTCAGGAGCCAACATCACAGGGCACACCTTTTCGGACCTACTAATTTATTCTGAATATAAAATGTATTGTTCCACAAACAAGGGAGGGGTTCTGAGATATCTCAAAAATCAGAATACTTGGCAAACCATATACCAATATCCTGCACCTTATGGAAGTGAACCGGATGCACATACACTGTTCAAAACTAAAAATGGACTTGGAATAGCCTTCTCCCTGGCTGATGGAAGCGGTTCTCTTATTTATGAAACACCCAATGATGTTGATTTTTATCAATTATGTCCTTTAATACCTTCAAAAAACATAATAGGTGGCATATATTCTGAGATAAGTGATAATCTCATTATAGCAGGAAACCTCCCTACGGCAGTCTATATTATAAAAAATGACACATTTTATACAACATTTCAAAGTTCTGACTGCGAAATAGACTATATATTTAAAGCAAACAATGGTATTATATACCTTCTTGCACACAGTGAAAATACAAATCCAAAGAGAAGAATCTATGCATCCTATGATGGTATAAAATGGAATATTATTGAGAGTCTCGACCCATACGGAAGCCTTGGACTATTAACTCCTGTAAGAGGAAGAGGGTATAAGAAAAAGGAAATTCTTATAGGCACCGCATATCCTCCCCGTCTTTTTAGGTCCAAATATCAAACTCATGGATACATAATCTCAAATCCTATAAAAATTAAAGGACAGCAGGGTCCTATAAAGGTAAAAGCTTACAAATTAAAAGCATATCCCTCAGGAAGTTTCACAATAAAATTCAGAACATTTAAAGACAAAAATATGACAGATACGGTTCCTTTCTCTCTGATACCTCCTCTTTATTCTGATAGTTCCTCGCTGGAAAATTATAATTACATAATACCTGGTGACTCATTTATTCAGTACAGGATAGAACTCTTCACATCAAATCCAGAAATTTCACCATGGATTGATTTTATAAAAATATATTATGAAGAAGATACAATTGGACCAGAAGTCTTAGAAGCAACAGCAAAAGACGGAATATTGCAACAGGATGGAAAAGATCCTGATGATCATGTTCTCTTTGTTTTCAATGAACCCACATCAAAACCTGTTATAGACAGATTCAATGTTGATTCTCTTTTTAAACTTTCAAGTAATCACTCATGGCTCAATTCCTATGGTGACTTTGGAGGTGCAATATGGTCAGACAACGGAGAAACTTTAAGGATATATCTCGCATTTACAGGTAACAATTACCCTACAGTCATGCCGGGTGATACAGTATATGTAACTATGCAGGACAGATTTGGTTTCTGGAATACATCAAGCACAATAATAGGAGGAAGCTTTGACGATATTTTTGGACCTGAATTAAAGGTAGCCATAGCCACTGATGGAGATGTTCCTGGAGATGGAATTGAACAGGGGGATTCACTATATCTTGTATTCAATGAACCCACAAACACTCCCTATATAACCCCTTCAAATGTGGATTCATTTTTCAATTTTAAAGGTAACAGCTCTTTTGGAGATTCATTCTTTACACAATGGACAACTCCAGAAACCCTCTGTTTTGTTTTTACAGGAAAAGACTCAAGAATTTTTACAACAGATACAATTACCGTCACAGGATACGGCATTTTTGATAACAAGGGTAATCCTGCCTATGGAAAAACAGGGATTTCAGGAAATTTTGATCTCAAAAATCCTGTATGTGATAGTATAGTTGCCTATGACAACACCTTTCCGGACACTTCCATAGATTACGATGACTTTGTTGCCTTTTACTTTTCAGAAGATATAACCACAACCACTGAGATAAGCGAAATAAATATAAACAACATATTTAAACTCTCCAATAGTCATTCCTGGTTATCAGGGAACGGAAAAACAGGCAACATTCTTATTTATGAAAAATTCATATTTGTATTTCTGTCTACAGAAGGTGGAAAACCTACAGTCAGACCTGGAGATACGGTGTATTTTCTTGATAACTTTATATTTGATCTTTACGGAAATCCACTTTCGGGTAAAGAAATAATAAAGGGTTCGTTTACAAAAATTAATGAAAAAAATATATATAAAAAACCTCATGTTTCCACTTTCTTAAAAGGAAACAAAATAATTATGTATCCTGCAGAAATAATAAAGGAATTTAAAATTTATGATATTTCAGGAAGGAGCGTGGCTTTTAACATTGAGAGAAAAAATAGAGAATTTATAATAAAAATCAACAAAAGGAAAGGATTATATTTCTTGATTGTCAGGGATAAAAATGAAAAAACATATAAATTTAAGATTTTGAGGATAAAATAAAATGAAAGTAATTATTACCGGTGGAGCAGGTTTTATAGGGTCACATATCGCTGAATTTTATGTCAAAAATGGTGATGAAGTTTTAATAATTGATGACCTTTCCACAGGAAAAGAAGAAAACATTCCTGAAAAAGCTGAATTTGAAAGAGTTTCAATAACAGATGAAAACAGAATAAAGAAGATATTCCAGAAATTTAAACCTGAAATAATAAACCATCATGCTGCACAGGCTTCTGTTATAAAATCCATAGAAAACCCTTTTCATGACATGGAGGTAAATATAAAGGGAACTTTAATACTTCTTGAAAACTCTGTCTCAATAAATGCAAAGGGATTTATTTACGCAGGTTCAGGAGGAACAGCGTATGGAGATCCGAAAACATTACCTGTAAGTGAAGACTATCACGGAACACCCGAAAGTCCATATGGAATATCAAAAAAATGTGGTGAGATGTATGGACTATTCTTTTCTGATAAAATTCCTTTCGTATCTTTGAGATACGGAAATGTATTTGGACCAAGGCAGGACCCATATGGTGAAGCTGGTGTAATTGCGATATTTTCTGAAAGAATGCTTAATGATAAAGAGGTGTATATTTATGGGGATGGAGAACAAACAAGAGATTTTGTTTACATAAAAGATGTCGTAAAGGCAAACCAACTTGCAACAGAGTTTACTTTAAAAGGGAAAACAGGAATTTTCAATATTGCAACAGGTAAGGAAACAAGTGTTAATGAAATATTTAAAAAATTGAAAGAATTAACAGGTTATAAAAGAGAAGCCATTTATAAACCACCCAGAGAAGGAGAAGTAAGAAGAATTTCTCTTGATATAAAAAAAGCTGGAAGAGAATTAAATTTTGCACCTGAATGGACCCTTGAACAGGGTTTAAAAGAGACAGTAAAATATTTCAATGAAAGAAGAAAGACTTAAGATTCCCTTTGACAGCGAGATAGAAAAGGCTGTACTTGGAGCAATTTTTCAATCAGAAGCAGCAGCATATAAAGCATTTGAACAGATAAGAGAAGATATGTTTTATGAACCTCATCACAGGGATATTTATAGAGCAATGGTAAAAGTTTTTGAATCAAGGAAGAAAATTGACCCTCTTAATGTTGCTGAAGTTCTTGAAAAAGAAGGGATTCTGAGTAAAATTGGAGGAATAGAATATCTTACTGACCTTGAAGTATATTCTCTTAATCCTGCCTATATAGATGATTATATAAAAACCTTAACTGAAAAATATGTTTTAAGGAAAACAATCGAACTTTCTTACGAAACCATTAAAAGGTGTGAGAAAGGGGAAGAGAGTGCAGAAGACATTTTATATGACCTTGATAAAAGAATTTTTGATATAGCCCAGATAAAAATAAAAGAGGGACTTTTATCACTAAAAGAAATTTTGGGTCTTTTTCTCACAGACCTTGAAAGAAGAGGAGGAGAGGGAGTAAGTGGAATTTTAACGGGATATACAAAGCTCGACGAAATCACAGGTGGATTCCATCCCGGAGAATTCATAGTAATTGCTTCAAGACCATCTGTTGGAAAAACAAGTTTTGTTCTAAATCTCATGCACAGGCTTGCAAAATCACAGAATATCCCATCAGCTCTTTTCAGTATAGAAATGTCAAAACTTCAAATTGCAATGAGGTTCTTAATTCTTGAGTCAGAAATAGACAGTCAGAAATTCAGAAACATATCAACATTAACAGACAGCGAAACTGCAAGATTACTTGATGCAGCAAGTAAAATTGAAAGTTTACCCATCTATATAGATGACACACCCGGAATCTCAATTCAGGAACTGAGAGCAAAAGCAAGAAGAGCTGTTCTGGAACACAATGTAAAAATTATATTTATAGACTATATCCAGTTAATTCATGGTCCACGGTTTGAGACACGTCAGAGAGAACTTGCATATATATCTGATTCATTAAAAAAACTTGCAAGAGAATTAAACATACCCGTCATTGCTCTTTCTCAGTTATCAAGAAAAGCTGAAGAAAGAAAAGAGGAAGATGCAGCCCCCAGATTGTCAGATTTAAGAGAATCCGGAGCACTTGAACAGGATGCAGACCTTGTGATTTTTCTATACAGAAGACCTGATGAGTATGATGTTTTTGAACCTGAGCCCTATGCTGAAAATACAGTAAACTTTTTTGTTGCAAAAAACAGAAATGGACCACAGGGTAAATTTGTATTATCATTTATAAAAGAATTCATGAAATTTGAAAATCCAGGAGCAGAATATTCTCATCTGGGAGATACAGGCAGTGATATTCCCTTTTAAAAACTTTATTCTTTCCTTTCTTCAAATATTAAGTGAACTATTTTATAACACCTTTGAATTTTTTTCATCCCTCAAATATATAAAAAAATATTTCAGAGAAATCGTTTTACAAATTTATGAAATAGGAAACAATTCATTGTTACTTGTAATCTTTACCTCAAGTTTTGTTGGAATGGTTGCTACAGTCCAAACAGCTTATCAGATAAGAGATTATGTTCCGATAATTTATATAGGCTCAGGAGTAGCTAAAGCGGTTATGATTGAACTCGGACCTGTTATCACCGGTCTTGTTGTTGCCGGCAGAATAAGCTCCGGAATAGCTGCAGAACTGGGAACAATGGTTGTAACAGAACAGATTGATGCTTTAAGAGTAATGGGAATAAACCCTTTTAGATTTCTGGTAATGCCAAGAATTCTCGGAGGAATAATATCTCTACCCTTATTGACCTCCATAGGAATTGCAGTAGCAATATTTTCAGGAATGTTCGTTGCAAATATGACAGGAATAACAAATTATATTGTCTTTGCAAGAGGAGCAAAAATGTTTTTTCTACCAAAAGACTTTTTTGGAGGCTTAATAAAAGCAACTTTCTTTGGATATGCATTAACACTTTCAGGTGCAATATCAGGACTTTCATCAGAAAGAGGAGCAGAAGGTGTTGGAAAAGCCACAACAAGGGCAGTTGTCCTCTCCTCAATTTTAATCCTTGTTCTTGATTATGTTCTTGGAATAATAATATTCGGATGATTACAGTAAAAAACATATATAAAAAATTCTCAGATTGGGTCCTTGAAGATGTAAGTTTTGAAGTAAAAGATGGTGAGTTTGTAATTATTCTTGGAAAAAGTGGAGCAGGGAAATCTGTGCTTTTCAAAATCATGGTTGGGCTTTTAAAACCTGAAAAGGGAAGTGTTTTTTATGACGATTTTGATATAACAAAGGCAAGTGATGATGAACTTATAAAAATAAGAAAAAGAATAGGTTTTGTATTTCAGGGAAGTGCCTTATTTGATTCAATGAATCTTTTTGAAAATATTGCACTTCCTCTAAGAGAACACTTTAAACTGACCAAAAAAGAACTTGAAAAAAGAGTAAGGAACGCACTTGAATCAGTTGATTTAATAGGATATGAAAATCTATATCCTTCTGAACTTTCAGGAGGGATGAAAAAAAGAGCAGCAATAGCAAGGGCAATAGTTTCAGAACCTGATTATATATTTTATGATGAACCCACAACAGGTCTTGATCCTGAAACAGCGGAAAGAATCACCAATCTTGTAAAAAGATTATGGGAAGAAAGGAAAATCACCTCTCTTGCTGTTACCCATGACTTCTTTTTTACAAAACATGTGGCTACAAAGATAATCTGGCTCTATCAGAGAAAAATAAAATTTATAGGAACAATCGAAGAGTTTAAAAAGCTTGACAACAGGGAAGCAAAGGCGTATTTTATTGAATGAAATTTTTATTTATTTTAAAATTAATAAGGTTCAAACCCTTTGAAAATGCACAATAAATCATGAAAAAATTAAATATTGTGGCAAGGAATTTTGAATTAAGAGATGATATGAAAAATTATATTGAAAAAAGGCTCTCTAAAATAGAAAGGTTTTCAAAACATATAATAAAATCAAATTTGGTTTTTGAGGAGCAGAGAGGAAGATACACAGGAGAACTTCTGGTTGAAGTAACAAAAAAGGGGATTTTAAAAGCAACAGCAACAAATTCTGATTTTTTTGCAGTTGTTGATGAATTAAAGGATAAAATAAACAAACAGCTCAAGAAATATGAGCAAAAATTGAAAGGGAAGTGAAAGAGTTTGATAATCTAAAAATCTATTACAATGAAATAAGGCTCAGGGATTTAATAAAAATCCTGTCTGAAAGGTTTAGAATAAAAAATTATAATCCTGGATTAAATCTTAACACAGTAATCCAAACTGCTGACCTCAACAGACCTGCTCTTTTATTTAAGGATTTTGAGGAAATTTTTCTTTATGACAGAATACAGATTATAGGAGAAACCGAGCTTCTTGTTCTTAATTCACTGAATAAAAAAGAAAGAGAAAAGGCAATAAAAAGATTTTTTTCATATCCCATACCTGCAATTTTTGTAACAAAAGGATTCAGACCTCCACAGGATATTGTAAAAGCGGCAAGAAAAAACAAAGTACCTTTATTTTCTGTACCCGAACCAACAACATCTTTTATGAGAGAACTCTTTTTCATACTTTCCTATCTCTTATCTCCGTATACAGTTTTACATGGAAATGTTGTAAATGTTTACAATGTGGGAATATTATTTATAGGAAGAAGTGGCATAGGAAAGTCTGAATGTTCTCTTGAACTTGTGGAAAGGGGACATAAACTTGTCGCAGATGACCTTATAAAAATAATCAAACACCCTGAAGGTTTTCTTATAGGGGAAGCTTTCAAAAAAAATATCAGAACCTTTCTTGAAATCAGAGGAATCGGAATACTTGATATACTCTCTCTTTTTGGTCCAAGTTCATGTATGGAGAGAACCAAGGTCGATATTGTAATAAGATTGATTGATTGGAGCGAGACTCTTGATGTTGAAAGACTTGGTCTTAAAAAAAGAACTGTAAATATGCTAGGAATAGAAATTCCTTATGTGGAACTGCCTTTAAATCCAGGAAAGCACATATCTGTTCTTGTAGAAGCAGTAGCTCTGAATGAATTGACAAAAAAGAGAGGATATCTCTCTGCAGAGGAATTCCTTGAAAAACTAAAAGAATAAAATTAAAATACTAATACTTCTTATTCTTTTCCAAAGTCAAAAATTTCCTGAAAAGGAACTCTTTATAAATGGTGAATATAAAAAGATTGTAAAAAATTACAAAAAATCACCTCTTTATGAAGAAGCGTTCTTAAGGGTTCTTGAAAATATAGAAAAACCAGAAGAATTTTTCAGTTTTTTAAAAAACAAAAAAAGAAAATTTCTTAAACAAAGAGAATTAAAAATTTTATACTTAAAATCAAAATTTGAAAGAAAAAGAGGAAATATAAAAAAAGCAAAAAAAATAGAAAAGTTAATCATAAAAAAATATCCTTACAGTGATTTTGCTCTTAAAATAGTTTCAGAATCCCAGAACAAACTTCCACTCAAAGATGTTATAAAGATACTTTATTTACATGGAAAATGGAACGAAATTCTTGAAATTCTTAAAAAAAGAGAAACACATAGCCCTGAAATAATTTTTTACAAGGCATATTCAAACTTCAGATTAAAAAGGTATAAAAAAGCTCTAAATTATTTTAAAATTTCACTCACTATGGGATTTAAAAACAGGGAGAGGGTGAACTTCTATAAAGCTCTGTGTTATCTATATCTTGGAGATACTCTAAAAGCATTAAATTCATTTATCAGAAATTTAATATATGAAAATAACTACAAAGACCATACCTTAAGAGAAATGAGAATAATATATTTATCAAATAAAAAATACAGAAAGAAAATAAAATCCCTTTTTGATAAGGAAAAGATTAATGATGAAGTAATTTATTTTTATTTTGATACAGCAAACACACAAAAATTATCCTTTTTATTAAAAAGTACAGAGTCCAGAAGAATACTTATAAATTATCTCAGATACTTAACATTTAACGATGAAAAATTTATGGATGAAATATACAGGGAATCTCCTCTGAGTTATTTTTCACTTTCAGCAAAAGGACTTTGTATAGAAAACAATTTAAATATTGATTCCATACTCATTGATTCAACCTTTCCACTCTATGACACCTTAAAGCTTTATCTTGAATTAAAGCTTGAAGATGACTTCTGGGCAAGAGTAAAAAAAATAAAAGAGCCTGAAAAGCTTCTAAAAATCTCATATTTTTTAAATATGGACAACTATTATTATTACTCAATAATTACAGCAAGAAAATTCTATAATATTTACAGAAGAGATAAAAAAGTTTGCTTTGACCAGAAAATACTTAACATTTTATTTCCACTACCTTTTAAAGATATTATAACAGAATTATCAACAAAATATGATATAGACCCGGCTCTTGTGTATGCAATAATAAGAAGGGAAAGTTTGTTTGATTCAACAGCTGTATCCCCAAAAGGAGCAAAAGGTTTAATGCAGCTTATGGAAAAAACTGCTATAAAGGTAAATGAGGGAGAGAGGGTTAACCTGTTTAAGGTTAGAGAAAATCTGGAAACAGGTATTAAATATTTGAAATCATTAATTGACTCCTTTGGTCTTTATTATGGAATCTGTGCTTATAATGCTGGTGAGAAAAGTGTAAAAAAATGGAAAAAATTTATACCTGAAAATAAAGTTTCAATATTTTTTGACATCCCTTACAGGGAAACCAGAAAATACCTGTTTTATGTTCTTTCCGATTATCTTGTTTACAAATTACTTTATCCTGAATTAAAATTAAAAATATGAAAAGATTTCTTCTGGCTATGCTTGTGCTCATAGCGTTAAGTTGTAAGAAAAAAGACGAAGAACCGCCCTCGGTCAGGATTTTAAAACCATCACAAGGAGAAACTTTCTTTCCTGATACAATTGAAATAAAAGTCAAAGCTGAAGACAATGAAGGGATTGATTACATTGAAGTCTTTGTCGATAATGTTTCTATAGGAAAAGCCCAAAAAACAATAGCAACTTTTAAATGGGATGGAACCTCTGTTCCTGATTCTTCAATACATAAAGTCTATGCAAAGGCACTGGACTTTGCAGGAAATGTGGGAAGGTCACAGGAAATAGAATTTATGGTTTATTCCGGGAATCATCCACCTGTGATAGAGCTCATCTATCCTGACTCAGGAGCATACCTGAATACCTATGTGTGCACATTAAAATATAGAGGAATTGATAAAGACACATTTGATACACTTTTTTATAATATCTATATTGACACTCTACCCTATCCACTTTTTAAAGAACCTGTTGCAAAAAATATAAAGGACACTTTTTTTATAACTGATTCTCTTGCACCTGACAAAAGATATTACTGGCAGATTGTTGTATCAGATTTACTCGGAATTAAAGACACATCAAAAATATTTTATTTTCAAATTCCTCCTTTAAATCAGAAGCCTCTTCCACCTATAAATGTTTTCCCTCCTGACGGGGCAATTGACGTGGACTACATGCCTCAACTTTCTTATACCTCAAGTGACCCTGATGGTGACTCAATATATTTCAGAGTAAAACTTGATACTACAAACTCCTTTGTAGCCCCTATTATAAATCAGATAACACCTGATACATTTGTGAACATATCCGATTCTCTAATTCCTGGTGTTAAATATTACTGGCAGGTAACAGTATATGATGAAAAAGGTGATTCAGCTCTGGGGAATATATGGAGTTTCACAGTCAAAAAGGTTACTCTTAGTCAGATATACTCAATAACAGGTGCTTGGTATAAAGATATAACTGTGTATACAGATACTGTTTTCACCTTAAAAGCTCCAAACACACTTGAAATTTATTTAAATACCGGTGGATTTCTAACATTCCTCAATTCCTATTCTCTTCCTTACTTCTCCTACAGAGTTTATTATAATCCTCCCTATATCTTTGTAACCTACGGAAATTCAGGAGCAAAAAAACTCGGTTTATTTAAAAAACAGAGGGATAACATAACATTTCTTGATGAAATTTCTTTAGATTCAGGAGCAATCACTGAAGTTCTTTTTTATCAGGGCTACATTTATATGGTTACACTCGATGGATTCAAAATTCTGAAAATAAATTCTGACACACTTGAAATTTTAAAAACTGTAAATGAAACATTTCAGGTTCTTGATGGTGATATTGAATTTTCAAATATTTATATTACAGGAGAATCCTACGTATCCGCATATTCTCTTGCCGCTCCAGAAAACCCTCTCTTTTTATACCAGAAAACAACGGGATATTCAGGTTTAAGAAATATTTCAATTAAAGGTAAATATATTCTTTCAAACTCTGATTACTATATCATTTTGTTCTATATAATTGACCCTCAATCATTTCCTGTAACACTCACATCAATCTCAATAACAGATCCCGTAGTTTCAATCAAAGAGAATAATAGATTATTCGGTACATTTTCTCAAAACTCTGCTTATATAATTTACCCAAATAAAAACGGAATCCATTATTTCTCAGAAATTTTCTATGAATCTTATATAGAATCAGGCTATATTAATTATCCATATTTCTTTGTTGTTTCGCAAAACGGTCTTTATGTTTTAAAATGTCAGAAATTTTAGTTATTGAATCAGCGAGTAAATATCCTTCCATCGGAATTTTTAAACACTCTGAATTTATAATTTCAAATTCAGGAAAAGAAGGCAATCACTCGGTTTTCTTCTTTGAATTTCTGAGAAAAATTAATTTAAATAATATTGATAAAATTATAATAACAATCGGACCCGGAAGATTCACATCCTTAAGAGTGGGCTTATCCCTTGCTCTCGGACTTGCAATACCGAGAAATATAAAAATCATTCCTTTAAATACTTTTGAAATCATAGAGAATAAACTTACAAAAAAATACGACGATTTTGGAATATTTCTGAAAAAGGGAGGAGAGGGCTTTCTTTTTAAAAGAAAGGGAGACAAGAACATAAAAATAGTTAAAGAACTTCCTGAAGATTTAACGCTCTTTACATTTGAGCCCTATAATTTTAATTTTGATTTCAATATCATTATTCTTGATCCGATTATGATGTTTGAATATTATTCAGAAAAAAAAGAAGTTTTAATTGAAACAACTGAGTATGAAAAAATAAAACCTCTTTATTCCTTTCTTCCCTATGAAAGATCTCTTATTGAGAAAGGCAAAATTAAGGGATTTACCTGAAATATTAAAAATAGAAAAAGAGGTTTTTCCTGAACCCTGGTCTTTTTATTCTTTTATAATTGAATTAAATCATCCTTTTAATCACTTTGTTGTCCTTGAAATGGAAAATGAAATCATCGGATATATGATAGCAGGAGAATTTGAGGAAAGTTATCATTTAAAAAACATAGCAATAAAAAAAGAATATCAGGGAAAAGGTTATGGAAAATTTCTATTGAATCATTTGATAGAAAAGGCAAAAAAAGAAAACAAAAAATTCATATTCCTTGAAGTAAGAGTATCAAACGAAAGAGCAATCAAATTTTATGAAAAACTCGGATTTAAAAGAAACAGGATATTAAAGGGATACTATGGATATAAAGAAGATGGTTATGAATATGTATTGTACCTTTAAAACTTTACAAATAATTAAAAATTAAATTATATTCTTCAAAATCCAGAAAATAAGTGGTGATGTTATTGAAATTAAAAAGTTTATTAAATCGGATGTAAAGAATTTATATTTTTTCTCAAAATAGGCACCCATAAAGGAATCAAGAAGATTTGAAACAAAACCCGCTATTATGAGTGGAATTACGTAATTTTTTTCTAATGAAAAAAAAGAAAAAACAACAGCAGCCAAGAGTCCAGCTGTTGTTCCAATAAAAGATACTGCTCCACTCTCTCCGGGTTTCACTTTTTTAAAACCTTCTAAAGTATAAGCCTCTTTTGAAAAGGAAACCCCGATTTCACTTGCCCAGGTATCCGAAATAAGAGCACATAAAGAGGCAAGAAAGAAATGATAATCAAAAAAGGAAAAAACTCCGGGCATTAAACCATTTGCAAGCACCTGTCTATAATTCCTCGGATTATGTTTCTTTTTCCTGAAACTTCCCCAGAAAATTGATGTAAACACAAAAAATAAAAGCGGAAATATACCCTTTAAACCAAAATTATAGAAAATAACCGTTCCGACAAATGTGATGGCAAAAAAGGCATTATCCTCAAATAGTTTTAAATATATTAGAACCATTGAAATAAAAGAGACAGAAATTAAACAGAAAGCAAGATATATTGAATCAAGGGCTCCCATCACACTATTATATCAACCTTACCGATTTTCCAGAGCTTTGAATAGAAACCATCTTTTGATAAAAGCTCTTCATGGGTTCCCATTTCTATTATTTTTCCTTTATAAATCACAATTATCTTATCACAATCCCTGATTGTTGAAAGTCGGTGTGCAATTATAATTGATGTTCTTCCTTTAAAGAGTTCATTGATTGCTTTATGCAAAAGATATTCTGTGTATGAATCTATATGACTTGTTGCTTCATCAAGTATTACAATTTTCTTATCGTATGCAAAAACCCTTGCAATCGCTATGAGCTGTTTTTCTCCGACAGAAAGTGAATCAGAATTGATTCTTGTATTCAGACCCTCGGGTAATCTATTTGCAATTTCATTAAGAAAACTTTTATTAATTGCCTCAATAATTTTTTCATCAGGAATATTATCATAAAGTTTTATATTATTTAAAAAGGTATCATTAAATATGAAATTCTCCTGCATAACAATTCCGATATTTCTTCTCAGATAATCAAGGTTCAGTTCCCTGATATCAATTCCATCTATCAAGATTCTACCCTTCTGAAAGGGATAAAATCCAAGCAAAAGATTTATGATTGATGTTTTTCCAGAACCGGTCGGACCAACAAGAGCAATTTTTTCTCCTTTTTTTACTTCAAAACTTATTCCTTTTAAAACCCATTCATCTTTGTTATAATAAAGCCATACATTGTCAAAAACAATATTCCCTTCAATTTTTTTCGGAATAATCCCAGCTCTTTTCTCTGATTCCTCTTTAAAAACCCCATCAATTCTTTCAAGTGCTGCCATTGCGGATTGAAATATATTATATTTTTCTGACAAATCCATTATGGGTCTGAAAGCCATCCTTATATAGGATAAAAAGGCAACAAGTGCTCCGATTGTTAAATTTCCCTTGACAACCTGAGGTCCTGAAAGTAAAATAACAAGTGCAATTGCAAGAAACTCATGAAAATCAACAAGTGGTCTGAATATTGCAAAATTTCTAACTTGAGAAAGATTTGCCTTTAAAAGGTTATTGTTTATAACACCAAACTTATCTTTAAAGAAATTTTCTTTTTTAAAAACATTTATAATCCTTATTCCTGAAAAACTTTCCTGAACAAAAGCATTAACCTCTGCAAGATGTTTTCTTATATTTCTATATGCTTTTCTTACGGATGTCCTGAAAACATTGGATATATATAAAAGGGACGGAGTTAAAATCAGAATGGAAAATGTAAGAAGTTTATTCATTCTGAACATCAGAAAAAAGATTCCTATTAAAAGAAGAATATCCTTTAAAAGATAAACAAGAACAGAGGAAAAAAATTCATTTAAGGCCTGAATATCATTTGTTAATCTTGTTACAATTCTTCCTACAGGATTTTTATCAAAATAAACTATTTTTAAAGAAAGAATTTTCTTCATCAGAGATTCTCTCATATCCATCATTGCTCTCTGTCCTGCATAGGTTACAAGTAATATAAAGAAATAGGTGGAAACAGAGGAAATGAATATTAAGAGGAAGTAATAAAATGTATATCTGAATAAAACATTAAAATTTTTTGTATTCACAAAAGGTATGATTCCCTTATCAATTGCATTTTTTAAAACAATGGGGGCAAACATATCCGAAAATGTGGAAACAATCAGGAAAATAAAAGTAAAAAAGAGAAGCAAAATATAGGGTTTTATAAATTTTATGATGTATTTAAATAGCCTTATATCTTCCATTATCCTTTTATCTCTTCACTTAAAAGCGCGGTTTGAAGTTCATAAAGTGCACTGTAAAATCCTTTCTTTTCAACAAGTTCATCATGTGTTCCTCTTTCAGCAATTTCACCTGATTCAAGGACTATTATTTCATCACATTTTGAAAGAACAGGAATTCTTGTTGAGACAACTATCAGTGTGATATTCCCGAATTCCTTAAAAATATTTTCAAAAACTTCTTTTTCTGTTTCAAAATCAAGAGCTGATAAAGCATCATCAATTAAAAGTATCTTCGGCCTTCTCAGAAAAATTCTTGAAAGAGCAAGTCGCTCCTTCTGTCCTCCTGAAAGTGTAACTCCTCTCTCACCCACAATAGTATCAAGTCCTTTTGAGAAATTATCAATATCTTTCACAAATCTTGATAAGGTTATTGCCTTTTCAATTTCCTCATCCTTGGCACCGTTTTGAGAACCGAGCAGGATATTTTCTCTTATTGTAGCAGAAAATATAAAAGGTTCCTGTTCAAGTAAAATTATATTTTTTCTTAAATCCTTTATTTTATATTTCTTTATATCAATATCATTAATAAAAATTGTCTCATCAGGCGGGTCATAAATTCTTGCAATAAGATATAAAAGAGTGGATTTACCAGAACCAGGTTTACCTGTAATTCCTACAAATTTACCAGGTTCTATCTGAAGATTTATATCTTTCAGAACAGGCATATCTTCATACTTAAAGGTGAGATTTTTGATTTTAATATGCCCTTTAAAACCATCATCTATTTTCATCTCACCATCTTTTATTTCATTTTCTTCACTCAATAGTCTTTCAATTCTTACCATTGATGCAGAACTTCTCTGGAACAAATTAACTACCCATCCGAGTGCCATCATCGGCCATACAAGTAAATCAAGATAGGAAACAAAGGCAACAAAATCACCTAAGGAAATCTCATTAAAAATAACTCTCTTTCCACCGAAAATTAAGAGAAAAAGAACTCCGAAACCCGAAATAAGAATTATGATTGATTGAAATATTCCGTAAACAAAAGCAAGGTTTATATTTTCCTTCAGGTATTTTTTGTTCTCCTTCATAAACTCTCTGAGTTCGCCTTCTTCCTGAACATAGGATTTTATTATTCTTATTGAACTTATTATCTCCTTTGATTTTTCTGTTAAATCCGAAAATTTTGCCTGAACCCTTGCAAAAAACTTATGAATTCTTGGACCTATAAAAAACATTGTTATAGTTAAAACAGGAAAAGGAATCAGAACATACAATGTGAGTTTAAACGAAATTGAAAACATTATAATAAAGGAAAATGTCACCATTATTAAAAAATCAAAAAAGGCAACAATACCGATACCTGCTCCCATTCTTATTGCTTCAAGGTCATTGGTTAAATGAGCCATCAAATTTCCTATGCCCTTTCTCTGGAAAAAAGAAGGATGAAGGGCTATGAGATGGTCATAAAGTTTTTTTCTTAAATAGGCTTCTATTTCTCTTCCTGCTCCGAGAATAAAATGACGCCAGAAAAATCTAAAAACAACAACAAAGATTGAAAGCAAAACAATAAGAAGTGAATATTTAACAAAAGCAATAAATTCCCTTTCCTTTTCTATCGCAGAAATTACAGACCTTATAACAAGGGGTAGTATTAATTGAGCACCATCAACAATTAAAAGAGCAAGAACTCCGAATATAATTTTCTTTTTCCATTTAAAAAGAACTTTTAAAAGGGATTTCACTTTTTCTTTTCTATTATAATTTCAACCCTCCTGTTTTTAGCCCTTCCCTCCTCTGTGTCATTTGAAGCAATCGGTTTTGTATCACCGAATCCTTTATATTCAAATTCAAGGTCCTTTAAATTTTCCACTTTTACAAAATAATCAACAACTGCCTTTGCTCTTGCCTCTGATAATTCAAAATTATTCTTATATTTCTTTTTCAAAAGCGGACCTATAGGAATATTATCTGTATGACCGTAAACTTTTACTTTATATCCAGGATAGGTTTTTAAAAATTTTGCAATTTTTTTCAGGGTCAAAATACTTTCAACAGTAAGACCTGTCCCTCCTATTTCAAAATGAACAGCCTTTTCTGAAGCAGTAATTTTAATATACTCCTTTTCCTCCTGAATTTTTATACCCTCTATTTTTCTCAAAGCCTCCAGAGCCTCTTTCCTCATCTTTTCAACTTCCTTCTTTTCTTTTTCGATAATCTGTTTAAGTGAATCAATTTGTTTTTTCTTTATTTCAATTTCCTGATTGAGTCTCTTTACTTCCTCCAGCATTTTTTCTGACTCTGAGAATTTTCTCTTCGCCTCTGCTATCAACTTTTCAATTCTTTCTCTTTCTTTTCTTCTCTTCTCCTTTTCTTTTTCCTTCCATTTTTCATCACCTGTCAAAACATTTAAAGAAAAGGAAAATCTGAGGTCATTATCAGGGAGAAAATTAAGAGCAAAAGAAAGTATATAATCTGTCCTTTCAATAAAATTTGTTCCTGCTGAGATAAAAATCGACGGATAAACGGGCATACCTTCTGTCCATGAAATACCCAATCCAGGATAAAAACTTTTAAAAATATCAAATTCAACACCAAATCCTGCAAACAGATTATCAAGTTTTCCAAAAGAAACACCCAAATTTCTTATACTCACATTTTTCCCGGGATTAATATTGAATAGAGAAAATCTTGTCACAAACTTTAAATCCGCTTTTTTAATCCCTGGACCTATAAAGGAAGCTTCAAAAAATCCTGGATAATAAGGATTCATAAAACTTAATCTGAGTCCTGAAAGTAACTTGATATCATTTTCAATTATACTGTAAAAACCGAGATACCCGTACATAAATGAAAAAAACTTTTTGCCTGTTAAAAGAGAAAAATCGTTGAAGTAATTTCTTCCCACTGAAAAATTTGATGAAATTGTGGAACGCAGGGAAGTCATTGAATCTATATTATATCCAAAGGAAAAGGAATAAAAACCATCTTTGAAAAGTATCCCCCTTTCAAACTGCATCGTGTTGAGAGAAAAATAGGGTCTTAACTGTTCCTCCTCAAAAATAAGGGAAAAGGGGTAGGAATAACCTGTAACCGCATTGGCGGTTGAAAATGCTTTTAAGTCAAAGAATAAAAAAATTAGAAAATTTACCATTTTTAATTTTATATTAATATAATGGAAAAAATAAAATTACAACCCCCTGAAAAAACAGGTAAAGATTTCCTTGAAGTCCTAAAGGAAAGAAGAACAATAAGAGAATATAATTCAGAAAAGAAACTGGATACCCAGAAAATCTCCCTGCTCCTCTGGGCAACCTATGGAATAACCGATGAAAACTATGGATTGAGAACAGCACCCTCAGCAGGAGCAAGATATCCTCTTGAAATTTTTTTATGTAAAGAGGATGGAGTTTTTAAATATATCCCTGAAGAACATTCTCTTTTGAAAATATCAACAGAAGATATAAGAGAAAAATTGGCAGAATATTCTTATAATCAGGACTTTATAAAAGATGCTCCTTGTGTATTCATTATAATGGCAGAATTTGAAAGAACAACATCAAGATATGGGAAAAGGGGAATAAGATATGTTCATATTGATGCAGGACATGCAGCTCAAAATCTTCTTCTTGCAGCCACATATTTAGCTCTCGGAGCATGTCCTGTAGGGGCTTTTGACGATGAAAAAATAAAGAAAATCTTAAATACAGAACTTGAGCCGATATATATAATACCTGTGGGATACCCGTATTGATATAAGTCTTCTATTTTCACAATTTTGCAGATTAGATTTTAGAATCTGGAGAATATCCGGAAATCTACTCTTCTGGCAATATTACAAAAGGTCCCTCAATATCTTTGAGTGTAAAGTAATTATCCTTTCCCAGATAAAAAGCAGGTTTTAATTTCCTCATATCAGGTAATCCTTTTTCTGTAAATTTCTCTTCATTTTCATGAGTTTCCACAATCTCACCCACAAACATTATATGGTCTCCTGTCTTCACCTGCCTGTGTTTCAAACATTCATATACCGCATATGCATCTTTTAAATAGGGTGAATTAATTTTTGATGACTCCACAAGTTCAATATTGAAATCCTTTATTTTATCCCTGTCTCTTCCGCTTATTCTTCCCATTATTGCATAGAGTTCTGCTTTTTCAAAATCCACAAAGTTTACAGTGAAATCCTTAGCCTGAACAATAAGTTCATAGGTGTATCTCTTCGGGGATATGAGGACTCCGTATAGAGGCGGAGAAAAGGAAAGGGGTGTATGCCAGGCAACCGACATACCATTGATTTTATTATTGTGCTTAACAATTATTATACACGGAACTACCGGGTATGGATGATATAAATGTTTTATTGCCATAATATTTTTATAAGTGAAAATTTTTATAAATTTCAATTTACTTTTAAAGTGAATTATAATATAGGTATGAAAAAGGGAATATTTATTCTTCTTATAGGAACTCTACTTTCTCAACAAATAAATAATGAAAAAATTTTCAAGTATCTTGATAAAATAGAAAAAATATCTTCTGAACTTCCTGATATAAAAAAAGACTCTGTTAAAATCCTTATTCAGAAAATAAAAGAAATGCTTAAACCCGAAAATTTCGGTAAAGAAATTTCTGAAATTGAGCTTCAAAAAATAATTGAAAGAATAAAAAATATACCCATTGCTGATGATGCCCTGAGAGAATTAAGAAAATTAACCGATGATAAATACTTTACAGTATCTCAAGCAAAAAAGATTATGGAAATATTTCATTTCAAAGAGGACAAAAGAGAAGTATTTAGGATTTTAAAGAATAAAATAATTGACAGAAAAAACTTATCTGAACTTGAAAAGGAGGTAAAATGAAAGCTTTAATTTTGAGCGGTGGAAAAGGAACAAGATTAAGACCCCTGACCCATACCTCTGCAAAACAGTTGATTCCTGTAGGAGGAAAACCTGTATTATTTTACGGAATTGAGGCAATTAAAAATGCCGGAATTGAGGAAATAGGAATAGTAATAGGAGAAACAGGTGATGAGATTAAAAGGGCAGTTGGAAATGGAGAGAAATTTGGAGTAAAAGTTACATATATTCATCAACCAGAACCCATGGGTCTTGCTCATGCAGTGAAAATTTCACAAGACTTCCTTGGAGAAGATAAATTTATAATGTATCTCGGTGATAACCTTATAAAGGATGACCTTAAAAAATTCAAAGAGCATTTTGAAAAAAATAACTCAAATTCATTGATTCTTCTTGCAAAGGTTCCCAACCCACAGGATTTCGGAGTCGCTGAATTCAAAGGCGGGAAACTTGTAAAACTTATTGAAAAACCAAAAAAACCACCCTCTGACCTTGCTCTTGTCGGTGTTTATTTCTTTGATAAAAACATTTTCAGTGCATGTGAGGAAATAAAACCATCCTGGAGAAATGAACTTGAAATCACAGATGCAATTCAGTGGCTTATTGACCATAAACTCAAAGTCGAAGCTTTAACAATTAAGGGCTGGTGGAAGGATACAGGTAAACCCGAAGATTTGATTGAAGCAAACAGATTTGTGCTTGAGGATATCCTTCCTGAAATAAAAGGAGAAATAAAAAACTCAAAAATAATGGGAAGAGTAATAATAGAAAAGGGCGCTAAAATAATTGAAAGTTCAATAAGAGGACCTGCAATCATAAAGAAAGGAACGAAAATAATAAAAAGTTATATAGGACCCTTTACTTCCATTCAGGAAGAATGTATAATAGAAAATACAGAGATTGAAGACTCTATAATTATGGAAAAGAGTGAAATCAGGGATGTGAAAGGTAGAATTGAAATGAGTATAATAGGAAAAGAAGTTAAAATCTTTCAGGACCACTCAAGACCAAGAATTCACAGATTTATACTTGGAGACCATTCTGATGTGAGACTGGTTGAATGAAAAAATTTCAGGAATTTAAAAAATGTTACCGAAAATATGAGATATACAAGTTTTTATTAATTTTTCTTTCAGTTTTTCTTCTTGCCTCCTCAATCTCAGGTGTTACAGGAAATAGGTTATTTTTATTTTTCCCAATCTTAACCTTTTATTTTTTAATCAGAATATTTATAAAAAAGGATAGTTTCTATGCTGCACAGTTGGAAAAGCTTATAGGAAATTTTGATGGAAAGATTTTAACAGCTCTTTTATACAGAAAAAGCGATAATCCTCTTGAAAAGTCATATTCTGAATATATTCTGAAAAAAGTTGAAGAAATTGATGTAAAAAATATTTTTAAAAAAGACTTTATAAGAGAAAAAAAGGTTTTCATATTTTCCTTCACTTTTTTCACACTTTCCCTTCTCTTATTTCCTAATGGATTTGTAAGAATAATCTTCAGTATTCCGGAACCAAAGGAAAAAATAATATACACTCCTCCTCCTGAATACCATTACACAACTCAGAATTTTGTATATTCAGCAAGAATAATAGGATCTCCTGTTAAGAAAGCAGAAATCATTTATATATTTAAAAGGAAAGAAAAGAAAGAAAAAGTTAATGTTAGTGACAATAGAATTGTATTCGTGTATAAGCCTAAACCAGGTACTTTAAGGTTCAAATTAAAAACAAAAAATGATGAAACACCCTTTTTAAGCACTGTGTTTCTTGAACCACCGAGGATTGAAGAAATAAAGGTTTTTTATAATAAGAAAGAAATGGAAATTCCGTTCATCAGAATAAAAGAGAATAAAGAGCTCTTATTTAAAATAAAACTCTCACAAAAAGTTGATTCAGAAAAGGTTACAATCGAAAAAGAAAAAATAAAGTTTAAAAATGTAAAGGACTTTGAGTTTAAAATTAAATTAAGAGAAAGCACACAATTAAAATTTGTGCATTTTATAAAAAACGATAGTTTTCGTGATCCTCAGATTATTTATGTCAATGTAACAAAGGAATTAAAACCTTTTGTAAAAATAATTTCTCCTGACTTCAATGTTAACATTCCTGATGAAATGAAAATTCCGTTTATACTTTACGCAAGTGATGATGTGGGACTTGATAAGGCATATGTTTATATAGAAAAAGAAGGAAAAATAATTTTTGAAAAAGTGGTAAAAAAATTTCAGAATATAAAATCAGATACCTTCTCTTATGTTGTTGATTTTGATCCTCTAAACCCGAGCCCTGGTGAAAACTTTTACGTTTTTTTCAGAGTGTTTGATGATGATGAAATAAAAAAATATTCGGATACAAGAAAAATCCTTGTTCACATGCCAACCTTTGAAGAACTTTATGAACAGGTAAAAAAGGAATCAGAAAAATTAAAAGAGGAACTTGAACCTGTGAAAAGTGAGGCAAAGGATATAATTGAGGATTTGAAAAAATTAAGAGAGAAAATAAGCGAAAATATTTCCAGAAAAGATTTAAGGAAAGAAACAAAAGAACTTGAAAAATCACTTGAGGAAATTACCAAAAAACTTGAAGAGGTTGATAAGAGAATAAAACAGATGGAAGAAAATATGGTTTCCCTTGACCCTGAAATAAATGAAAAATTACATAGAATAAGTGAATTAATGAAAGAACTATTCAGTGAAGAATTAAAGGAGGCATACAAAAAACTTGAGGAGGCAATCAGAACAGGAAACAGAGAGGAAATAGAGAAAAGATTGAAAGAGCTCATTCAGAAAAAGGAGGTCTGGAAGGAGAATCTGGAAAGAACACTTTCATTACTTGAAAGAATTAAAAAGGAGTATGACTTAAAAAAACTTGTGGAACAGGCAAAAAAAGTGGAAAAGGACATTCTTGAAACCTCAAAAAATCCGGAGAAAGGTAAAATTGAAAAAACCTCACAGGAACTTGAAAATTTATTAAAAGAAATGGAAAAACTGAAAGAGGGATATGAAAAAGATATAAAAGAAAAAATTGAAGAAGCACAGAAGGAGGGAATGAAAGCTCTGAAAGAGATGGAAAATAGAAATTTAAATCAGAGTTTCAAAAGTGCCTCAAAGATGAGAGAAAATCTTGAAACAGCCATGCAGAATTTTCTTAAAAAGAATATGCAATTTTCTATGAAACTGCTTGAAAAAGCATTCTGGGGTGTAATGGGTTTTATAAAAGAGATAAAAAATTTAAATGAGGACATTTATCTGGCTTACAAAAATTTTCTTGAGGAAACAAAGTTATCAGCAAGAAATACACTTATGTTTCCAAGGGATGCGTTTAGAGAAATGGCAAATGCAAAGTTTTTCATGGAAGAATATCTGCTTGCAACAAAGAACAATGAAAGAAGTCAATCAGAATTATACTTTAAAGAAATAAAAGCATCTCTTTCAAGAGCAGGATATTATTTATTACAGTTTTCAGAACAGGTGGCAAGTTCAGGAGGAAGTGAAAGTCAGTTCATGAAAAATTTAATGAAAAAATTATCGGAAATGATAAAGAACCAGAGCAACATCAATCAGATGACCTTTTCACTCATGCCATTACCATCACCTCAGCAGTTATCACCACAGGAAAAAGCTCTGCTTGAGGAATTAACAAAAGAACAGGGGAAACTTCTCAAAGAACTTTCAGAGCTTTTAAAAGAACTTGAAAAAAGAGGCGAAAAATCAGGAATAAAAGGAGCACTTGAAGGAGCAAAAAAAGACATGGAAGAAGCAGAGAAGGAACTAAGAAAAAAAGAATTGACAGAAAGATTAAAAAACTTACAGGAAAGAATCCTGTCACGTCTCCTTCAGGCTCAGAGAAGTGTAAGAAAAAGAGAATTTGTAAAAAGAAGATATGCTGAAAGACCAAAGCCCTACAATATAGAAAAACCCGAAAATATTGATTTTTCAGAATATTACAGAATAATGAAGGGTAAGAGAAAACTTTTTGAAAATAAGGATATTATGCCCTACGAAAGAGAAACAATATTAAAGTATTACGATTATCTTGAAAGATATGAGAATAAATAAAGAAGATGCTGAAAAATTAATCAAACTTGCAAGAAATGCCATATTAGCAAAACTAAAAGGTGAAGATATTATTGTAAATGATAACTTAAAAAACAAATTTTCAGAAAAGAAGGGAGTATTTACCACCCTTTATACCTATCCTGAAAAATTTTTGAGAGGTTGCATAGGTCTTCCTTATCCTACAAATCCATTATGGGAAGCAGTTGTAATAAGTGCAATAGATGCAGCTTTTTCTGACCCCAGATTTCTGCCTATAAAAGATGTTGGTGAGATGACAAAAATAACGTTTGAACTCACAATCCTTACACCTCCCCAGCTTCTTGATGTTCCGCCTGAAGAATATAAAAAACATATAAAGCTTGGTAAAACAGGTTTAATGGTCAGAAAAGGATTTTTCAGGGGTTTACTTTTACCTCAGGTTGCAACCGAATATGGATTTGATGAAGAAAAATTTCTATCGGAAACATGTATAAAAGCAGGACTAAATCCTGATGAATGGAAAGATAGGGAAACCGAAGTTTATATTTTTGAAGGTTTAAAAATAAAAGAGTTAAAACCTGAAGGAGAAATAGAGATAGAAAACTAGTCAGATTTATTACTACTGAACTTTCAGCAAACTTTTAGCTAAACTTTCAAGATATTCCTTTAATTCCTCTTTTGACATTCTCTCTGCATTTTCAGAAGTATAGAATTCAAATCGTGTTTTACCATTAATACCGTTATATCTTTTTCTTTTAAATTCAAAATTTTCTATCTCCACTGGTGTTTGAATAATAAAAAGGTCATCTGTTTCAAGTGTCCATTCTGATTCTTCAGGGCTTATAAGTGTCTCATGAAACTTCTCTCCGGGTCTCGGCCCAATTTCAACTATCTTTATTTCGTCTTTTTTATATCCGAATAAAGGGGCAAACACTTCTATAAATGCTTCAAATAACTCTCCCAGAGTTACACTTCTCATTTTTAATACAAAAATCTCTCCTCCCTGAGCCATTTTGGCTGATTCCAGTATTAACTCTATTGCTTTTTCTATCGGCATAAAAAATCTTGTCATTCCAGGATGAGTTATGGGTAAAGGTTCTTTATCTCTAATCTTTCTTATTAACAAATCAAAGATCGAGCCTCTTGTTCCGATAACATTACCAAACCTGACTGAAGTAAAGATAGTTCTTCTTTTTCCTTTATAATAATTGGCAGCTGAAACAAGTCTTTCAGCAAGAAGTTTTGAAGCACCCATAGTTGAAAAAGGCTGGGTGGCTTTATCTGTACTAACATTTACAAAAATTTCCACATCTTCTTCCAGAGAAATATCAATCAAATTCTGCGTTCCTTGAACATTTGTTTTTATGGCTTCAAAGGGATTGTATTCACAATAAGGAACATGTTTCATGGCAGCACAATGGAAGACAATATCCACTCCATGCATTGCGAATCTTAATCGTTCTCTATCTCTAACATCACCTATTAAAAATCTAACATTAGCATCCTGAGGAAGTTCATTCTGAAGTTCAAAATGCTTACCTTCATCACGTGAATATATACGAATCACCTTGGGATCTTCTCTTAATAGCCTCTTCACAAGTGCCGAACCGATTGACCCCGTGCCACCTGTTACAAGAATTGTCTTTCCCTTAAACACTTATTTCCTCCTTTTGAAAATATTCCTTAATTTGTTTTCTGTTATCATATATTTTTTTTACACATTCACAGACTCTTATTATATCCCCTTCTCTCAATGAATAAAAAATTGGTAAACTTATAACATTCTCTGATATTTTTTCTGTTATCGGCAAACTGACATTTTTGAATCTTTTATAAAGAAACTTTTGTCTGTGAACAGGAGGGTAAAAATATCTTTTAACTTGTATATTTTCCCTTTCAAGCGCAAATTTAATTTCATCCCTTTTCAAACCGAACTCACTTTCATCCACTATAAAGGAAAAATCCTTATATGTGCTTCTCACATAATCCTTCACTTTCTGAAATGAAATACCCGGTATATCCTTCAAATTTTCCATATAAATCTCTGCAATTTCATTCCTTCTTCTAATCTCCTCCTCTACTCTTTTTAGAGAATAAAGACCCAGAATAGCATGCAATTCACTCATTCTTGCATTTAACCCCAGATACTCAAAATTATTTGTTCCAGGGTCTCCGTAATTTCTTAAGACTCTTAATTTTTCAGCAAGTTCTCTACTCTTTGTCGTAATCACTCCACCTTCACCTGCAACCACAGGCTTTGTTGGACTTAAACTGAAAATTTCCGCATCTCCGAAATTGCCGAGAAATCTATCTTTATACTTCCCACCAAATCCATGAGCAGAATCAAAAATCAGATACAGATTATATTTCTCCGCAATCCTTTCAAGTTCCTCAACTTCACATGCGGTTCCATAAATATGCACAGCAAGAATACCTTTTGTATTTTCATCAATATTTTTCTCAATCTCTTCTGAATTTATATTGAACGTCTCAGGGTCAATATCAACAAATCTTGGCTCAATATTATTCCATAGAAGTGCATTTATTGTTGCAGGAAATGTGAAAGAAGGAACAATAAAATTACCATTTTTTATATCAAGTGCTTTTAATGTTAAAATAATTCCGAGTGTGCAGCTTGAAATACACACAGCATAAGGAACACCGAGATATTCAGAGATTTTCTGCTCAAATTCATAAACATACTTACCGTTTGTAATTTGACCTGTATAAAAAATCTCTGAAAGACCATCTTCTATCTTTTTAACATCAGGACAGAAAGGTTTATTCACAGGCAAAACTTGCTCAAAAGTGGGCTTTCCTCCTAAAATTGCAGGTTTATTCATAGTTTGAATTATAATTTTAAATAATATTAAAATTCAACACTATACCGTTCAATCCGGTTAAAAAACATAAATAAGGTATGAAAAAACTTTTAACAACCATACTCATAGGTGGAGTAATATTTTTAACATGTAAAAAATCAGAAGAAACAACCCAGCCGGAGACAAAGAAAAATCTCGACCAACAGACAGCACAGGTGATTGCTCCTGCTGTTGCTGAAGGCACATCAGAAATGTTCAGTTCTTTCTTTAATCCCGAAGACTTTTCATCCTTGTATCTTATGCAACTCGGAATACTCACTCCTCCATGTGTTACTGTATCTGGAGACACAACTGATGCAGATGGCGATGGGTATGTAAAAAATGCCACTTTTGATTTCAACTGTAACTATCAGGGTCCTGATTATACTCTCACAATGACCGGAACAGTAACAGTTCAGGATGATGATGACAATGACCCCACATCAGGTTTTTATGTTGATATCAACAACTTTACCTTTAATTATTCAGGTATACAAACAATATCATGGACAATGGATGCTACCTATGATCTCAATAAAACACAGACAGGATGGAATGGACACATAGAATATTCCTTTAGCTATAACAATGTATCCTGGAGTTGGACATGGGACTTCATATATGAACCTGATGACCCGAACACACCTTATGGAGGTGGAACATTTAACTTTGAGGGTAATTATAATGTGAGCTACCAGAATTACAACTACTCTCTTACTGTAAAAGGCACAAACATCCATTATTCTGAATACTCCTCATGTAAGTATCCTGATTCAGGAACACTTACGGTCACAGATGGCACAAACAACCTTGTTATTACATTCAACTGTGATTCATATACAGCAGAATATAACGGAATACCTGTAGCAGCTTCAAATTAGACCTATAAATTTAAAAACCATTTTCAAATATGGAATTTAAGATAGAACAGAAGCCTTCATATTCTGTATTGAAAGTTAAACTTGAAAAAGGTGAGGAGGTATCTGCAGAACCGGGTGCGATGGTTTTAATGAAAGGTAATATTGAAATAAAGACAGGAATGCAGGGAGGTTTTTTGAAATCTCTGATGAGAGCAGCTCTTGGAGGAGAATCAATATTTATAAATAAATTTATTGCAAAAGGTGAAGGTGAAATATGGTTTGCTCCTTCTGTTCCCGGAGATATCCATTACATAAAAATGGAAAACACAGCTTATGTTATGCAAGATACAGCCTATCTTGCACATCACGGTGAAATTGATATCGGAGTAGCATTTAGGGGATTCAGAGGCTTTTTAACCGAAGGAGAACTTATATGGTTAAATCTCAAAGGAAACGGTGGAGTATGGATTTCTTCTTTCGGAGGAATCGAAGAAATTGAACTGAAAAAAGGAGAAAAAATCACAGTTGATAACTTCCATTTTGTTGCAATGAATGCTGATGCAAAATACAAAATAAAAAAGTTCGGCGGATTGAAATCAGCGATACTGGGGGGAGAAGGACTTGTTGCAGAAATAGAAGGACCTGCAAAAATATTATTACAGACAAGACATTTACCATCCTTGATTGAAAAAATAATACCTGTTCTTCAGAGAAGATTAAAATAAAAGATAAACTTACAAAATTAAGTAAAAAACTTTCTTATATACTCAGACATAATCCTGATAAATTCGGGTTAAAACTTGATTCTCAGGGATTTGTTAAAATTGATGAATTGTGTGAAAGAGCAAAAATAAATAAAATGGATTTATTGGAGCTTATGAAAAATCAGAGGAAAAGAAGATTTGAAATAAAAGGTGATAGGATAAGAGCTTTATACGGACACAGTGTGTTAAAGATAAGTTATAAAGAATCAGAACCACCTGAATTTTTATATCATGGAACATCACGAAAAAATATAAAAAAAATTTTAAAAGAGGGACTAAAACCTATGAAAAGAAAATATGTCCATCTTTCTTTGAGTAAGGAAGAAGCTTTAAGAGTGGGAAAAAGACACGACAGAAATCCTCAGATTCTCTTAATTCTATCAAAAAAGGCTTATAAAAAAGGAATAAAGTTCTATAAAACAGGTGATATATATCTGTGCGAATATCTCCCTTCAGAATTCATAAAGTTAATTTCCTCAATAGAACAGCATGATTTCCAGTAAAATTCTTGAATTTTTATTCCCTCTTCAGTATTATCTTTAAAATGGAATTTAAGTGTATAAAATGTAATTTTGAGCCACTTATTAAGGAGAATGAATATTATTATTGTAAAAGATGCTCAGAGAAATTTCCTATAAAATTTGGAATCCCAATATTTCTATCATTTGAAAAAGAATATTTAATAAATGAGATAAGAGGTATGCAGTTTGAAGCTGGCTTATCTCATATTCCTGTTAATGATTTCTTGATAAGGGAAGTCGAACATCTCAAAACATGGGAAGAATTAATTGAAGAAAATAAAGAAAAAAATTTCAATTATTATGAAATGGTAAAATTTAATTTTGATACCATACTTAAAAGTCTGGAATTAAAAGAAAACGAAAAAATCCTCGAAATTGGTTGTGGTTCGTCATCTTATATACTTAGTAAATTTCAGAGTCTGGGATGCGAGGTATGGGGTGTTGATATTTGTTTCAGACTCGAAAGAAAAAAGAAAAAAAACATTAACCTTGTCATTGCAGACATGAATAATCTCCCTTTTCCTTCGCAATCCTTTGATATAGCTATAGCTTCCTCATGTATTCATCATACTCCATTTCCGTTGTTAACATTTAAAGAAATTAATAGGATTCTTGTAAAAAACGGAAAATTTATTATGGTAAATGAGCCTGCATGGGGGATTTTTAAATCTTTTGGGAAATTAAGGGAAGAAGATAACAGACATTTTCTCATAAATGAGCATAACTTCAGTGTTTTTAAATACTATCACTCCTTAAGAAAAGCTGGATTTAAATCCAAATTTATCTTCCCTCCTTATATAGAAAAAAAATTAAGTGAGGGTAAAGTTGATAATTTTAGATTCAGCAAAATAGGAAAAATTGTCTCGCTTATTTTCAAAAACAAAAAAATAAAAAATTTATTACTCAAAATTTCTCCTATCCCAGCTTCCATAATTTTTGGACTAGGAATCTCCGTGATTTCAGTCAAAAAAGATTAGATATAAATTTATTAATATTATCATTCACTAATTTTAACTCTTAAAATTTTATCATCTCCTCTCCTGGGCTTACCCCTTCCATCTCTGTTACTTGTTAAGACATACAAATAACCGTCAGGTCCCAGAACAACATCTCTTGATCTTCCGTATTTTCCTTTATAATAATCTTCAGCAAACCACCTTTCTATGCTTTTCACTTTATACTCATTATTTTTTCTTTCAATTTCAATTCTGATAAGAGCCTGACTTCTTAAAGTTGCAACAAATAAAAAGTTTTTATAAAAACATATTCCTGCAGGAGGGGTTGCTTTTTTCCATAAAACTATGGGGTCTATAAATTCTTTTTTATTAACAGCTCCTACTGCATAGGGCCATCCGTAATTTTTACCTTTATAAATTATATTTATCTCATCATGACCGAATATACCTTCCTCACCCGATGGTCCGTGTTCTGATTCAAACAAATCTCCTGTTTCAGGATGAAAGGTAAAACCCTGTGGATTCCTATGACCGTATGAAAAAATCGGAGAATTTTCAAAAGGATTATCCTCAGGAATCTCTCCATCAGGAGCTAATCTTAAAATCTTACCTCCCAGATTATTCAAATCCTGAGCAATTCTTCTTTCAAAAATTTCACCTGTTGTAATATAAAGCATTCCATCAGGACCGAATTTTAACCTACCACCGTTATGGTATCTTCCAGCCGGAATCTTATCAATTATTATCTTATCAAAAACACAGGAATCACCTTTATCAATAAATCTTACAACTTTATTGTAAACCTTTCCTTTCTCTTTATATGTATACATTGCATAAATATAAGGTTTTTCAGGAAAATCAGGATGTTTTTCAAGCCCCATAAGTCCGCCTTCCCCTATGTGATATACATCCTTAATAACCTTATAAGGCTTTTTTCTTAATTTCCCATCAACAATCAGCCTTATTCTTCCCGGCCTCTCGCTAACAATCGCCCTTTTATCATCAAGAAAAACAAGTGACCATGGTATTTCAAGATTTTGAACCCATATTTCAACCTTAACATTCGGTGAAAGAACAAACTTATCATAAACTTTCTGAGGAACCTCCCCTACTCTTATTTGAGAAAAAAATAAAAGATTTAATAGAAAAATCATAAATAAATTATCAGATGAAAAATTATCAAAAGCAATCCCTTTTTACTAAAGGTCTTATTTTAGTATTAATATAAAAACACTGACAAAAAATTAAAAATATAATTTTTTTTAAACCAAAACTCTCATTTATCATTCAGTCAATTAACCAAATGAGAAAATAATATCGGAATCGGTTAGTTAAAAGAGGAGAGCGAAGAGTAAGCTATTTATTCCCTGCTTCTTTTTCAAATCCTCCGAAGCAAGAATTCCATCTAAAAGAAAATTTAAAAAATAAAAAAATCTTGACAAATTAAAAAAATTACTTTATAATAACCTGTGTTCAATTGGTTAAAAAAGTTTTTAAGCTTAATATTAAATAAAAAATTATTTTTTATCCTCTTATCTTCTTTTTTATTTTCCCAGTGGACAATAGAAACAGTTGATGTAAATTTTGCAAATTATTCAAAAACCTATATTGTTATTGATAACCAGAATATTCCTCATATTGCATATTTGCCCTGTTATACAAACTATCTAAAATATGCAAAAAAGATTAATGGAACATGGAATATCCAAACAGTTACAACAGATGCCTATACAACAGCAGGAGGACCAACTCTTGCCCTGAGTATGGCTTTTGATACAGCTGGAAATCCGTGGATTACATACACTTCAGGAGTTGATATAAGCCAGAGACTCAAGGTCGCATATCTCAATGGGACTATATGGGATACTATGAAAATTAGTGAGCCTGACTGTCCAAAAGCATTAATTGCCTTCAACAATTCAGGCAACCCTGTAATAGGTTATCAAAATGACACAAAAGGTAAACAGATCATCGCTGAATGGAACGGAAATTCATGGGTTTATGATACGGTTGATAATGTAACATGGTCAATCGGCAAAGTTTCCCTTGTAATTGAAAATTCAGGAATGCATCACTACGCCTACGATTTCAGTGTTTCTAATGCATCAATAAGATGTGCTGATGGAACACCCACAAACTGGAACATAAATAATGTGGATTCAGGAGCATGGACATCTATGAAGATTAATAATTCAGGAACTATCTATATTGCATATACCTCACCTTTTAACACAGATTTATGGATTGCATATTTTGACGGTGTTGGATGGAATAGTTCTCTTGTGGATACAGGACATGGAACAGGAGCACAGCTTATAGCTCCTTCTCTTGATATTGATACATTTAACAATTTACACATAGCCTATCTTCAGCAAATAGCAACAAGACAGGACACCTATCGTCTTAAATACGCATTTTATGATGGTTCAACATGGTATTTTGAAAACGTTGACTCGGGTTTTGTCTGGCATGTTCCCTCTCTTGCAGTTGAACCTGATGGTTCAGTACATATAGCATATCAAAAAGGTGATGAATTAAAACATGCTTACAGGGGCTCCTTTTTTGGAGAAGAGGATAAAAGACCACATTTTGATAACAATAAAAATACAAATGTTAAATTTTATGTAAAAGAGATAATTCTATCAGACAACCTGACCATCATATTTAAGGGCAGGTTAGAAAATCCTTTAAATATAAATATAT
>Ga0209426_1000587_pt1 | contig 33901 bp, 29 predicted proteins | sample Deesub1362B_J571_FD_187697 | JGI IMG/M metagenome (GOLD analysis project Ga0209426, IMG submission 187697) | Deep oceanic, basalt-hosted subsurface ecosystem from Juan de Fuca Ridge flank, Pacific Ocean, CORK Borehole 1362B_J2.571 (SPAdes)... ...
TACAGAAATATGCTGTTGCTGGCTGTGGTTCTGGTAAAAAGAATTTTATTTCTCTTCCATTTTCAAGTGTTATTGTTACCGGAATCCCTGGTCTTTCATCATAAACAAGTACCCACATATCATTTATCTTTATCAATTCTCCATTTGTATAGTTTCCATCATTATATTCCTCATCACTTTTCAAATATGAAATGAAAAGTCCTGCAGAGGGTTTAACAATAGAAATTGTTATGTTTGCATTACGATAATCTTCTATTTCTCGATCACTATATGCTAGAATTGCATGCATGCTCCTATTTCTCCGGACAACATATATTTTCCTTAGCTTGATGTCATCTGGCATCCATGTCGGTATTAGAGTTTCGTTGCCAAAAAGTTCAATAAATTCCTCTAAAGAAACCTCTTCAGCCTCGCTCATAAATTCTCTATAGTAAAGTTCGGCCATAGCTTCATGTTTTTCTTTAACGTATCTTTGCCAATATTGTTTTTCAAGTGTTATATTAAGGTAATGAAATGTGCTTAGCATTAAAAATCCCAGGATAACTACTATTATTAGGTGGTTTGTAGTGATTTTTGTCATCCAGCCTCCCCTATATTATCTTAAATTCTATTTCATTATAAATTTTTATTTAAAGAGGCAAAAAATACCAGAACTCGTATTTTTCAATTTTCTTAAGAAACATAGTAATCCCCCTCTCTCATCTAGAATTTATTATTGGAAAAGAAATAAATAAAGCTTATGAATTGCAGCCAACTTAAACCTCTTTCAAAGGAAAAAACGATAGAAGTGCAATATAATTTTAAAAGGTTACTTTAAAACTCTTGTTAAAAGCCATATCTCAAGTTTCTCGAAAATAATGAATAATTAGAGACTTTTAGGTTAAGTTATGTTTATAAACAGTTAATTTCCTTAAATTTTGGTAATACCAAAATTTGCCGAGGGGCTTGCAGTGAGAAAGAGAACCTTCTTAATGATACTATTGATTGTTATTTTTCAGTTTATCTCGTTTCCTGGATTTACACAAGGATTCGAGGTTAAAATAAATGTTGTTACATCTATAAGTGTCATAGGTGAAATTGTAAAAGATATTGGAGGTAGTAGAGTTAGCGTTTACTCTATTCTACCTGAGGGCGTTGATCCTCATGATTATGCCTTAACTGTTGATAATATTCAAAAAGCTTCAAAAGCGGACTTGCTTGTTTTTGCCAGTGTTGAAAACTTTTCACTGGAAAGAAGCATTTTGGAAAACGTTCCAAACAAACCTTACCTTGACCTATCGGATTATATGCATTATAATGCAGTTCTGCTTGACATCCCAAGTTTTCAGAGAAACTTTCATGGCTATTGGATAAAGCCTGAAAACGCGTTAGCTATCGCGAAAGCTGTTCATGAGAAACTTGTGGAACTGGATCCCGATGGTAAAGATATATATGATTATAATCTGCAGATTTTTGAGGAAAAAATTGCCGATTTGAATAGATTTTTGGAGAAAGTTTCAGAAGATTACAATATGAAAAATTTGAAGGTTGCTATTGCTGTTCCTGGTGCTGCTTATGTGGCTGACGCTTTTAAGATGAAAATCGCTTCTGTGTTTTTAAAAAGTCCTGGCCAATTTATAAACGCAAGTGAACTTGCTGAGCTAGAAGCCGCAATCAAAACTAGTGAAATTTCTTTACTTATTTGTCCAGAAATCATGAAGGATGCTAAGGCTGGTGAAATTTCAGAACAGATTTCTAGAGATACAGGTGTGCCCGTAGTTTATGTTAGAGTTTTTGGTATCGACGGTATGAATTATTTTGAATTAATGATGTATAATGCCGGGATACTTAAAGGCACAATTAGTTACATGGATGGATATGAAAGATTTCATAGCGATATTGTTCTTTGGCTCTATACTGTTCTTATTATCTCTGTTGTTATTGCGATTATTGAGGCTTTTGTGATTTATAAGGCTAGAAAAAAGGTGGAAATGGAGACAAAGCTTAGCCTAAAGCTTGTTAGTTTAATATTGTGAGGTGGTTTAAGTGGGTAATAATTATGCCATAGAGGTGGAGAATTTAACTGTAAAGTATGGAGATGAAGTAGCTTTGGAAGATATTAATTTTAAGCTTGAACATCCATCTTTTCTCACGATTATAGGTCCAAATGGATCTGGGAAAACAACTTTATTAAGAACTATTCTTGGACTCATTAAACCTGAGAAGGGCTACGTAAAAGTTCTTAATATAGATGTTTTGAGAAATCCGACTAAAGCTAGACACATGATTGGTTATGTTCCACAAAGGGAAAGAATTTCGGTAAATATTCCAATTAGGGTAGCTGATATTGTTCTTATGGGTCGACTAGCACGTTTCGGCCCGCTTACTACACCCTCTAAATACGATATGGAAAAGGTAAAGGAAGCTTTGGAACTTGTAGGCATGGTTGATTTCTGGGATAAAAGATTTTCTAGCCTTTCCGGAGGACAGCAACAAAGAGTTTTGATTGCTAGAGCTCTTGCTGTTGAACCTAAAATGTTAATTCTTGATGAACCCTTTTCAGCTGTGGATATACCTACGCAAAGAGAAATCTTAAATCTTCTTTATAATCTTCGCATACGGAAGGGCATAACAGTTGTTATGGTGACTCACGATGTTAACCCGGTTATAGAATGTTCAGATAAAATAATGATTCTTAATAAGAAGCTTATAGCTTATGGTACACCGGATGAAGTAATAAAAGATGAGAATTTGCTGAAAGCTTATGGTGTTGCTATTAAAATTATACCCCATGAAGGAATATGCTACGTGCTTTCAGGTGATACTCATGCCTAGCATATTAGATATTCTTTTAACACCCTTTATGATAAGAGCTTTTATAGCTGTAGTATTGATAGCTCTTGTAGCTTCAACTGCTGGAAGTTTTACTGTTTATCGAGGACTAACTTTCTTGGTAGCTGGGGTTGCTCATGCCGCTCTAGCTGGAGCAGCACTAGCCATTCTTTTGGACATGTACGGTATTTTCCCCGGTTTTTCCGAAGTTTTTGGTGCAGCTATTTTCGCGGTAATTACGGCTTTAGTAGCTGGTTATGTAGGGCGTAAAGGTGAGACCGAGAAAATGGAAGTTGCAATTGGCGTTTCTTTTGCCTTAACAATGAGCTTGGCTATCTTACTTATTTCAATGATTAGAGAATATGCAGTGAGAGCTTGGGGACTTATTATAGGTGATATATTATTGTTAACTGAAAAGGATTTACTTCTTCTTACAGTCACAACTCTCATCGTTGTTTTTGCAGTTTTACTCTTTTATAAGGAATTTCTTTTTGTTTCCTTCGACATGGAAGGTGCCGCTGCTTATGGTGTTCGCGCAGAACTGTACCATTACGTGATGCTTTTACTAATTGCTTTATCAGTGGTTGTAGTTTTAAAGGGTGTGGGTGCTATACTGGTTTATGCTATGCTTGTTGCCCCTGCGGCTGCTGCAAATCAATTTTCTAAAAATACAACCTCGGTTATGGTATGGTCTTTTATTATAGCTCTTATAGGTGGTATTGCAGGTTTAATTATCGCAGCATTATATATTAACGTTGCTCCAAGCGCCATTGCCGGTTTAATAGTTACAGGCTCGTATTTTATTACTTTGATCGTTTCTCGTAAGTAAAATCATTTGAAAATACTTTGTTAAGAGGGATGAAGATGAATGAAGTAAAGGGAAAAAGAGTCTACGATTATCTTAGAGTTTTGTTAGAATTTGAGACAGAGGGTAAAAGTGTGGTAAAAACATTGGAGATTGCTAGAAGATTTTCTCTTCATCCTTCAACAGTTACGGAGATGTTGAAAAAGTTATCCAAGAAGAAATATATTGAATATGTTCCTTATAGAGGTGTGAAACTTACAGAAAAGGGTAAGAATGTAGCAAAGACTATTTTAAGGAAGCACCGTTTATTAGAGATTTTCTTAGTTAAGGTGTTTGGTTACGACATGGATGAAGCATGCAATGAGGCGGCTTCCTTCGATTTTCTTTTATCAGACAAACTTACAGATAAAATATGTAGCTTCTTAAATCATCCAGAAGTCTGTCCTCATGGAAGACCTGTATTTAAAAACGCAAAATGCTGTCACTCCAAAGCCGGTATCATCAAGAAATCTATTGAATGAATCTTTAAACTAAAAAGCTTTTAACAGTATTATTAACTTACTTAACTGACAATTTTCTCGATATTGACGCCAAACTTCGATATTTGTAAAAATATGTGCTATACCTAATATCGTGATGAAAAAATATTTACAAGCTCGTAATAAAGTTATGGAGATGGTTAAACTATTACAAAGGTGATTTCATGAAAGTGGGAGTTGGTACAAGCAATCCTGTTAAACTTCAAGCTGTAAAGAACATTTTCACCATATTTTATCCAAATGCTCAATTTTTAATGGTACCTGTGGAAAGTGGAGTTTCTAAACAACCTATCGGCGATCTTGAAATCGTGAATGGCGCTATCAATCGTGCCAAAAGAGTTTTGGAAAAATCCGATTGCGACTTTGGTGTTGGCATAGAATCAGGATTAGTTAAACTTCCTTTACTTGATGATAAGTATGGTCTTCGTCAATGGTGTGCAATTATTGATAGAAAGGGAAAAATTACACTTGGTGCAGGTGGAATTTTTGAAGCACCAAGTAAAATAATTGAGAGAGTTTTTAATTTTGATGAGGAAGTTGGGGAAGCTACTGATAAGATATTTGGTACTAAAGAAAGTAAAAAGAAGGAAGGATTAATAGGATTTTTAACTAAGAATGTTATGGATAGAACTAAACTGACTGAAAATGCTGTAATTTTAGCATTAGTTCCCAGGATAAATGAAAAACTTTATCATATATCAAAATCTGCTCTTAAAGACCCCTAAAAATATGTAGTTAAAGGTTTAAGTTTCTTTCTTATCTTCCGTAAAACTTATCGTGAATGTCTTTGTATTTACATTCTAGACATTTATTTCTATAGTATGTGTAAACTTCTTTGGGCATTGTTTTTGTGGATGCTGAGGTTACTGGACATAGTTTACATGGAATTTTTTCAATTTCAAACTTTATACCATTTTGTTTGGCTTGTTTATAGCTTTCAATAACATCTACTCCTGTGCTAGTCCCAATGCGATTTGCTCCTGCGGCGATCATCCTTAGAGCGTCTTTAAAGTTTCTTATTCCCCCAGCTGCTTTTACACCTACTTCCCTACCTACGGTTTTTCTCATGATTTTTACGTGATGTATAGTTGCTCCCATAGGTCCAAACCCAGTTGCTGTTTTAACAAAATCCACTCCAGCTCTCTTAGCTATCTGACATGCCTCGATTATTTGTTCATCTGTTAGGTAACCTACTTCTAAGATTACCTTTACCATAGCTCCGTGTTCTTTTGCTACTTCTACAACTCCTCTAATATCTTCTTCTACAAGTTGATAGTTGCCTTCTCTAAGAGCTCCGATGTTTATAACCATGTCTAACTCATCTGCCCCCTCCTCTAATGTTATTTTTGCTTCTAATGCTTTTACCTTTGGTAGTGTTGAACCTAGTGGAAAACCAACAACTGTATCCACCTTAATGTTAGTGTTTTTTAACTGTTGCTTTGCGAAGGAAATCCATATGGGATGTACACATACCGCAGCAAAATTGTACTTTCTTGCTTCTTCACAAAGCCTTTTTATGGAATCTCGCGTCTCATATGGCTTTAATTTTGTGTGATCTATCATCGCAGCTAATTCTTCGGGAGCAATATCAATATTTTTAATTGCATATTCGATTTCTAAGGGATCTGTTATCAAACTTCTCACTTCCATTTTAACGTATTCAGTTCTAGAAATAGATTGTATGAATGTTGTGGTATAAATTATTATATGTTATGTTTATTTTTCTACTTAATAGCTAATATACGAGCTTTCGCTTAAAATGTGTTACATATTTTTTAGAAAATGATAAAATGTATATAAGAGCTTTATTCTTTCAAATTATTGATGTTAGAGACTGGTATATAATAATTCCTTAAGCTAAGAGGTAGTGGCGGGCTTTTATGTTTTCTTAAGTTTGTTAAATCTTTGAAGGCTAGTATATCTTAAAGCTTATAGGTTTACTGAACTAAGTTTATTGAAGATGAATTATTGTGAGTTGGGTTGAGGTGTACAGAAAGTATAAAGATAAGTTGGTGGAACTTTTAGAAAAGGGGATAAGTCTTGAAAACTTACATCTTATTTCTAAAGAGTTTTTAGAAATTATGGAAAAAGAATGTAAGACCTGTCAAGCAAATAGAATGCATTGCATTTTGATGCCAAGGTGCGGCTATAATAGACCTTTTCTGTCAATGCTAATCGAAATGGGTGTAGAAAAAAAGGATTTACCTTCATTTTGTTATTCTCAGCTTTTAAAAGAAGTACAAATGGCTTTTAAAGGGACAAAAAGACTAAGAGATGCCAGCATACCCTTAGAAGACTTTTTAAAATCTGTTTTTAGAAGTTACAAAAAAATACATGACCTCTTCGTCTCAGGCGACTTAAAAGAACTTTCTAAAGTGATTAAAAAGGAAACTATAACAAAAGATAAAAACGTTCTAACATTAAGCAAAAACGGCTTAATTTACTTTATTATTGATGGGTTAATATTTTATGTTGATATAAACAGAAAATTGGTTCGTTTTAATCCGTATGAAACTCCAATTGCGTCATTAGATGAACTTGAGGCTTTTATAGAACTTCTCGCTCTGGAAGCAGATATGAAAGTTAAAATGGAGAGAGAAGTTGGTGGAATATTAAGTATTGACCTTCATTTTCCTATGGAAATTGAGGAAACAAAAATCGACTCAATAAATGATTCAACAAATACTATTTTTGAGAAATATAGGAAAGAAGTAGGAAAGTTTTTTGATCATGCATACCTTTATGTTTCTCATGACGGAATACACCTTATACTTGACTTAGAAATAGGAGATATCGAGGAATTAAGACATATAACTCCAAAGATAATTATAGAAACCTTTAAAGCTTTAAAAAGGCTTAAAGATGAAATTTTTGAACGTCCAAAAAGAAAAGCTCGTAAATAAATGATATTATATTGGGGGGTGAAAATTGAAGAAAATTGAATTTAAAAGTTTTATTGGGCGATATCTCTCTTTAACAGAAGAAGAGGTGGAAATTTACAGAATAATTTTGAGAAATGGTCCGATAACTGCGGGAGAAGTAGCTCTATATGTTGAGAAGCCTTATGAAGAGGTTAATGACGTCTTAAGAGCCTTAAGAGAAAGAGGATTAATTGTACAGTTACCCGGAATTGTTGAGAGGTATATTGTTACGCCGCCGTACCAAGCATTCACCGAGTATTTAACTGAAGTTGAAGACGTAATTAAGAAAGAGGTTGTTGGTACTAAGGAGAAATTTGAGAAATATCTTACAAAAACTAAGATGAACATAGAAAAAGCCAGTAAAAGTATGGTTGAATCTTTAGATGATAGTATTGAAGCCTTGAAAAAGGAAATATCAACTATTAAAGATACCATTGAGGATCTAACTGGCAAAAGTTTGGAGGATTTTGAAAAGAAACTAAAAGATATGGATGCCAAGGAAGCTAACCTTCTTGAAAAAACACGTGTCAAAGAAGAAACTTTACTTGATAACGTTGAAGAAAAGGTTAGGGATATCGTTAATGAAAGTTCAAAAACTTTAACTTTAACTCTTAATGAGTTGGAAGAACAATTAACTACAACACTTTTAGGGGAGAAAAAGACCTACGAAGATGAAATTAGCAAGTGGAAGACTGAATCATCGAGTATAATTAAAAATGCAATAAGTGATCTTAAATCTAACCTTAGCGGTGCTTCGAACGAATTAATAAATCTAGTTACAGAAATGAGTAATGACTTGGGTAAAACTATTAATGGAATATCAAATGTTGTTGATACCTCCTATAAAAATGGTTTATCTTTGATTGAAAATTCCATTTCCACTGTTCAAAATAAAGTTGTAGAGACTTTAGATGACAGTTTTAACATTCAAAAGGAAGAAGTGTCTCGCTTAAGTGGTCGACTTGGTAAAGCAGCTTCTGAGTTGTCTTTATTTTTCAACAATTCTGCCTCTGAGATTAGAAACACGATTGAAAGTGATCTAAATACTTGGCTTAAAGAAGAAGAAAATTATCTAAACAGTTTGCTAGAAAAAACAAAAGAAATATTGTCTACCTCAAAAGTTACTGTTGTAGAATCTTTAGAAGAAGTTAACGAAGAAGTAAGCAGTAGATTATCTTCGTTAAAAAACAGCTTCTTAGAGTTTCTAAAGGATGTAAATGTGAACGTCAACAGTTATTTGCGGAAGGACTTAGAAAGAATAAAGAAAAATTTTTCCACCATTGAAACAGAAGCTAATCAACTGTTATTAGATAATCTTAAGGATTACGAAGAAGTCACGGCGTCTTTAGAGAAAAGTGCAATCGATATTCTTAATATAAGCACAACAACCCTAGCAAAAACTCAAGAAATCGTAGAAAAGACTATTCAATCCAAGCTTTCTTCAGCGCTGGAAAATTATAGGACAAAAATTGAAAATCTTTTGAGCAGTGCTACCGCTTCTATTAAATCTGTTAAGGAGGCTATCGAAGGAGAAATAACTAGTTTGAAAGAAGAATTTCAAAAGGAGTTGAGAAATCATATAGAGGCCTTTTCAAAGGAAATAGTCGCATTAAAACAAGAGTTGGAAGATACGGTTTCTTCTGGTCTTTTAAAACTTAGAAAAGAGGCTGAAACAGCTAAAAAAACCGTAAAAGAAACTATTTCAACGGCTATCAGCGACATAAAAGCAATAGTTGAAGCGTTAGAAAGAAAACTAGTCTCAACGGAAGAGTACTTTAACAAAACGATTGAAACAGAAGCTACCAGGATTAGCGAATCAATAAATAATATAAGGGAAGTGTCTGAAGAGAAAATAACTGAATATGAAGAATTACTTAAAAGCATAGCCTCTCAAGTTGAACAATCTGCTTTGGCTACGATATATAATTGCTTTGAAGAATTTTCAAAGGGATTAGAAGTTGCAGAAGATAACATAACTACAAATCTTGAAACGAACTTAGGTGATTTAAATCAAATATTTACTGATGTAGGAAAAGATGTTAATACTACCTTAACTAATTGGGTAAATTCTACTACACAGGAAGTTAAAAAACTAGAGGATATAGTAAAAAAGACGTTTTTACAGATCATAGAGGAATATAGGGTAAAAAACGAAAATATACGATCCACTTTTCAGAAAAAAATACAACAACTCTTGGAAAACAGAGAAATTGAAACAAAAGATGTAACTGAAAAAATTAACTCATATGCCTTAAACATGGAAAACAAATTAGCAGAGATCATAGCGACAAGTGATCTGCATACACTCATCAGCGAAGGGAAACAGGCCGTCGAGGAAAGTATGTCTTCATATACAACGAAAATAGAGGAAGAAACTAGTGATCAACTTGAAAAAATAAAGAAGATAACTAGTAAAATAATTGAAGATACAACAAGAAAATTAGACGCTGTTTTACAAAAAACTGAAAACTATACCGTAAATTCATCCAAAGATGCTTCGAAAGTCATCAACGATATTTTAAACCGTCTAACAAAAATCAAAGAGGACACTAAAGAAAGAATCTCAAACATAACACTAGAATATCTTACAAATTTCAAAGAAGCTTGGATAACCAATCAAAAAGATATTTTAACCCAATTACAGGTTAATAGTAAGAATTTTAACAAAAAACTTACAAAAACAAAGGATAAAATCACAGAACTACTAAACACCTCTTCCGAACTATTAAAGACATCATCAGAGAATCTGAAAACGTCAATGTACACAGTCTTTGACAATCATTTACAACGATTTAGAACACATATAGAAAACTTAGAAGAGTTATTAAAAGGTAGTATAGATGAAAAGAAGCAATATCAAGCTGAATTATATGCAAATGTTGAGAACGAAATTAAAGAGACTATAACAACAATTAAACAGTCAAGAAGCAATTTGTTTGAAGCAATAGAAAATACTAGAGCAACCTTAACCTCCAACGTCTCAACATTAGCAAGAGAATTCGTTAATAACGTTTTACAAAGTACATTGCAATCGCTATCACTACACGTAGAAGAGTACATATCAGTAAGTGCTGACTTGAGTGGAAAAATAGAAAAACACTTGACAAAATTACCTAAAGAAATTAAGGCTCTTATAGATAAGCTAAATATCGAAAAATATGCGAAAAAAATTGTAAGAAAGACTGAAGAGACTAGAGAAGTTTTGATGCATATATGGGAAGAAATAAAGAAAATTAAACCTTTAGAAATTGAAAGAATATGGTACATAGTGGGTAAAGAACCAATTTTCACATATGTTAAAGATGTAATATCTCGTACTGAAAAAAGCGTAACCATAGTACTTCCAAGTCTTGAAGAAATATCATTATTTGAAGAATATATAAAGAATTTAAAACCTCCAAAGAGAGTTTACATAATTGCAGATGTAAAAATACCTGAAGACAGCGAAAAAGTTAGAGAACTATTAAAGCTAAAGTATGTTAGGATTAGGTCGAGGCCTCAAAGAGATTGTTACGGAATCGTACGAGATGGAAAAGAAATACTCATTGCTCCAACATCAGAGAAAGAAGAAATAATTGCAATAGTCTCGGATAAACCAGAATACGTTGAATTATTTCAAAATTTAATTGGAAACATGTGGATAAAACAAAGCAAAAATATAGGGGAAAAAGGCATACATTGATACAATGGGAACTTCTCTATATGTTATTAGAAGCTTGAAAAATCTCTATGGATGTTTTAAGGAAAACCATGGAAATATAGTAGACAACTGTATATTCTGATGGAGACAAGCTGGAGGTAGATAATAGGGAATAAGAAAAATATATAACAGCTTACGGTTTCAAAAATATTCATAATTTAAAATTCCTGGAATATAACTGAAAAGTAAGTTTAATTCCGGTGTTGAAATTAATGGGGTGACCTGATGGCTGGTTCCTCGCTCATCGCAATGATAATCTATGTGTTACTTCTAATAATGGTGTACGCCCTTATAGTAACAGAAGTAGTCCACAAAAGCATTGCTGCTTTGGTTGGAGCAGCAATAGGTGCAATAGTGGGCAATTTTCTAGGACTTTTTGATATAACAGAAGTTGGAGAATTTATAGACCTCAGAACACTTGGGATAATTATTGGAGTAATGATCTTAGTCGATGTGTCAAGAAGAAGCGGACTTTTTCAATTTATAGCTCTTAAAGCTATAAGGGCAAGTGGATATAAACCAAAACGACTGTTTGTGATTTTCTGTCTTCTTACAGCCCTTCTTTCAGGAATTATCGGTAATATAACAGCTATGTTAATCATCGGAACTCTTACAGTACTTACACTCATCCCGCTTAGAATAGATCCAGTTCCATTCCTGATAGCAGAAGTAATCATAGCGAATGTTGGAAGCCTAATGACTTTAATTGGAGGAATCCCACCGATTTTAGTCAGCGGAGCAGCAGGATGGACTTTCCTCGAGTTTACAGCTCTATCCATGCCTTTTTGCATAACCCTAGTAGTTGTTACCACAAATATTCTTCTAGTTATATTTAAGAACAAAATTCCATCAAAATTCGAATTAGACATAGAGTTTTTTGAGGAAATGGATCCATGGGTTGTTGTTACTGATAGAAAACTCTTCTGGAGAAGCTTAATAATACTTGCTTTAACTATAGCTCTTTTCGTAACTTATGATAAATTTAATCTTACACTTGAATTTGTAGCTATGCTTGGTGGAATATTACTTCTCTTCTTGAGCGGTGTTGATCCTGAAGAGGTCTTTAGAAATCTTGAATGGGGCACAATATTTTTCTTTGTAGGTTTCTTCGTCCTTATAGGTTCTATTGAAAGGTCTGGACTGTTAGAGGAGGTTGCAAAGGGACTTTCACATGTAGCTGGATCAAATCTTTTAATTGCAGTGTTAATGTTAATTTGGATTGGTGGACTGCTTTCTGCTGTTATTGACAATATTCCTGTTACTCTAACTTTGATCCCGGTAGTGAAAAGTTTATCTGCATTAACTGGAATAGATATTACACCTCTTTGGTGGGCTCTTCTCTATGGTGCAGTTTTTGGTGGGAATTTTTCTCCTATAGCAAGTCCTTGTGGCATTATTATGCTTGGTATTGCAAAGAGAGAAGGATATAATGTATCTTTTAAGGAGTTTGTGAAGGTGGGTGCTCCCCTTGCAGTATTACAGATTTTTATTAGTTTAATTTATGTTATATTAGTCTTCGGAGGATTGAAAATTGTCTGAAGAAGAGAAGGAAGGAAAACTAGCTAAACTAAAGGGTAAAACCAAAGAGGAATTAATTGAAAAGTTTATGGAGGAAGTAGCTAGAGTTAAACCAGCATTCGAGGTTCTCAAAGTTATCCCACAAATACCAGAAATTCGTAGAATCATGGTTATTATTAGCGATTTTGAAAAACACAACAACGTTATTCTTACAGGGGAGTATTTAGCGAAAAAATTTAACGCTGAAATCTTCGTTTTATCTTTAATAGATGCTACTAGGGAAAAACCAGAAGATATACCCGAGCTAGTAGAGAAAACTAAGAATGAAGTTCATAGAGCTGCAAAACATATAGTGGTTGAGGGTATAACTCTTACAGGAGAAACTGTAAAGGAAGGAATTGTTTCTGAAAAGCTTACGGAGACTATTAAAGAGAAAAAGGCTGAATTAGTAGTTGTACCTAAACACTACGGGGAAAAATTGCCACCGGAAGAAGAATTGCGATTAGGCGTTGTTACGGAATATCTTATACAGAAAATGCAACTACCTGTAGTTGTTATCGAAGAAGGAGTTGAAATTTCTGAAGAAACCTTGAGTAAAGTTGTGATTTTGATCAAGGGAACTGAGAAAAAATTGGATAACCTTGGTTTCGGAATAGCTTTAGCTAAACCTGATGGTAAAGTTTATTTATTATCAATAGTTGATGTTGAGGAGGTTCAGTTGAGAGCGGAAGCCAGCGGAAAGGGTATTACTGACATTACGAATGAATTAAGGAAAAATAGAGAGGAACTTTTGGCTACAGCTGCCAAATATATTAGAAATCTTGGAATTGAAAACGTGGAAATTCGAGTTAAGGTAGGATCACCAATTGATGAAATTTTAAAGGAATTAAAAGCCATAAATGGAATCATAGTTATAAATAAGGCTGCAGAAGAAATTGACAAGTTAGGAAGAGTGGCAGAGTATCTTGTAAAGAAATGCAACCTTGTAATATTAATTCCAACTAAGTAAATTACTGCTTAATTGCCTTAATGTTTTTAATATTACACTCTCTTCCCCTAATGACTTCAATGTCGGAATTTCCACATTTTGGACATTTTAAAAGTATAATAGGATAAGTTGTATGATATTCCGGCCCACTATAACTTATTCCACCTGTATATCCGCAATTGTTGCATTTAATTTCAGGCTGAATTATTTCTATGTTAATTTTTGCGTCTTGAGCAATCGTATCCTCTGAAAGCACCTTTAAGGCAAATTTGAGTTGCTCCGGGTTAAGAAAAGTTAATTTTCCAACTTCTAGATTCATCTCTAATATTTTTCTCACGCCATTATCTTTAGCTACTTTCATCACTATGTTAAAGATTTGCTGGGCCATTGAAAACTCATGCATATTAGCTCACTTCAAAATCTTCAAATCTCCAAATCTTTTTAACCTTTCCATTAAATACTAGTTTTGGGTTATCCACAATTTTAACGGTCAACATACAGTTCCTTACCCTTCGGTCACCGTTATTAGTCTCAATCAATGTCAGAAATAGGTGAAAACGATTCTTCTGAAATTTGTTCACACACTGGGAGAATTTTAAGTGCATAGAACGCTACTATTAATGCGAAAATGGTGATTGCAAACTCAGTTAAAACTATATTCTGTGTCGTATGGTAAATTATTAAAGCCATGAAATCAACTATCGTATGAATTGTTATAGCTAAGTATAGGTATATTTTTCTCTTAAGGGCTTGAAAAACTATGAAAGTAAGTGAAACATGTAGAAGAGTAGCAACCCATCTTTCAAATGCACCTGCAAGACCACTTACAAAAAATTCAAAAGGCGAGGCGTATGATGGAAGTTCAGGTATAGATGCACCTAAGTCTAGGAGAATAGCTATTGAAATTATTGAGAGAACATATATTAGGAGAGCCTCGAAAAATCCCCATCCTAAACCCATTGAAAAAACATGTACTCTACTTTTCCTAAACTTTTGCCATTTTTTCATAAAAAAATATCTAAAAAATTCTTCAAATAAACCAGCAAGTATAGCTGCATAGGCAAAATAAACAAGATTTGATGGAAATATGGATTGAAATAAGAGTAAAGGCGTTCTTGAAATTAATGCTAAAAGCCATATTATACCTCCAAAAATAAAAATTTTCCAAAGATCGGAACTAGGTTTAACTTTACAGATAAAAACTCCTAAAATAGGTCCTAAAGCTATTATCGACAATAAGAGAGCATATATAGTGAATTCTAACAACTTTACCACCTGAACTCTTAAAAATATATGGTAATGAAATATTCTGATACTTTTTAAAGATTACTGATTTCTACTAAAAAGATAAAGTTAACGATCATCTATTTGGTATATAAATCATTTTTCCAGCGTCTTTATGTATTTTAATTCCCTTAAAGTTCTTCTCAATTTCGGCTTTAAGTTCTTCAGAGCGTAGAATCTCGAGGAAGATTTGTGCTGCTTTTTTATCTATACTATCGGCAGAGATTAAGAAGTCGTAGTTTTCCTCAGCTATCGGAATAAACTCTAGGTCAAACATTTCTGCAACTGTTCTAATTCCTAAACCTACATCAGCCCTTCCATGAAGAACTGCGGATGCTACTGCACTATGTGTTTTTGCCTCTACATCGTAGCCTTTAATTCTACTTGTAAGTTTCTCAAATGATAAATGAAGTTTCTCAGCTAATTTCTTAAGTTCAATATCGATAAGAGTTCTTGTACCTGACCCTTTATTTCTATTGATAAATCTTATGTCCTCCCTTAAGAGATCAGGGAGCCCATGGAAATCTTTAGGATTTCCTTTAGCAACGATAAAACCCTGCTCCCTAATATATCCTCTAACTAAAACAACTTTATCTTTAAGCCCAAATTTTTCAATAAATGGTATATTATAGGTTTCTGTTTCTTCATCAAGCAGATGAACACCTGCAATATCTGCTTCTCCACGTTTGACAGCCATAAAACCTCCAGTAGAGCCAACATTCAGAATTCTCACATTAATGTTAGGGTAGCGTTTCCTCATAAGCTTATAGATTAAATCAACACCTAAGCAATGGCTACCAATAAAGGCGAGATCAGGTAACTTAATATCTTTACTAAAAAGCTTAACCTGAACTATCTCACATTCATCGATAAATTCTACATCTTCAGGTATTTCAAAATAGCCATCAGCATTAGCTAAATTCGTGATAGTCCCAGAACCACCAGGGGTTGGAACAGCAATCAAATTGCCATCCTTATCCCTTACTAAAGAAACCGAAACAAGGTATTTTCTTCCAGGTGGAGCATGGATCCTCGTTTTTAAAATAGCTGGAACCGTATCTTCCTCTATAATGAGAGATAAACCAGCCATTTTTCTTATAACCGGAGCAACAATTAATCTGAAGATTGTTAATGCCGATGTCGGATAGCCTGGTAATCCAAACAAAGGTTTCCCATCAACAACTGCTATAACTGTAGGCTTACCAGGCTTAATTTTGATACCATGAACTAAAACTCCTGGCTCACCAAGTTGATCAATAATTTGATAAAGAACATCTTTAACGCCTGCAGAGGTGCTACCAGAGGTAATTACAATATCTGCTTTTTCAAAGCCCTCCCTAATCATATCAAGTATTTCTCCAACATCATCTCTAGCAATTCCAATAAATATAGGGTCTCCGCCGCATTCTTTTACAGCGGTAAATATAGAGGGGCCATTGATATCGTAAATTTTTCCATAAGGCAGTTTTTCACCAGATTTAACGATCTCATCTCCAGTACTAATTATTGCAACCTTGGGTTTTCGGTAAATCTTAACGCTAACTTTACCTATTGCAGCTAAAACCCCGATTTCTCTAGGAGTTAGTAGTTGACCCTCTCTAAGAACTAATTCACCAACCATAATATCAGAACCAGCTGGCTGAACGTTTTCTCCTGGAACTACGGGTTTAAAAATTTTAACGTAACCATTTTCCTCCTCTGTATATTCAACCATAACTACAGCATTAGCGCCACCTGGCATAGGAGCCCCAGTACCGATCTCAACAGCTTCACCTGCATCAACGTAAACTTCTGGCTTGGAACCAACTTTAACCTTGCCAATAACCTTTAGTTTAGCAGGTTTATCTTCTCTAGCTCCAAAAGTATCTGTAGCTTTTACTGCGTATCCGTCCATGGCTGCACGGTCAAATGGTGGAACATCAACCTCAGAATAAACATCCTCAGCCAAAACACGACCAAAAGCCTTAGTTAAAGGTACTTCTTCAAACCCTAAAGGTTTAGGTTCAAAATAACTATATAGCTTTTTTATAGCTTCTTCGAGGGTAACTAAAGTCTTAAATATCTTTCTCACCTTAACCACCGAACATTTATCACTTTAAATCATGTTAGAATGTCTGTAAATGGAATTATTTCTACCTCTTCTCCCTTCTCGTAGCCTTCAACATCTTCAGGAACAACAAGGAAACCGTGAGACCTAACTAAGCTTGACAAAATTCCTGAACCTGAAATTCTAATAGGATATGCATACATTTTGCCATCTTTCTCTTCCAATCTAACCCTTACATAATGTCTGACCCCGATTTTAGAAGCAACTCTACTAGCAAGTATAGCTTTAACCGTTGGTTCAATACGTTTACCCTTAATTCCAAGTTTAAGTTCAATTAAAGGTCGAACAAATAATATGAAATCTATAGCAGCAGCAACGGGATATCCAGGTAGACAAACAACAGGTTTACCATCTATAGATGCAAGGGCAACAGGCTTTCCTGGACCTATGGATACCCCGTGAACAATGATACCTGGCTTACCAAGTTTTTGAACGACTTTAGGCACTAAATCTTTCTCACCAACGCTGGTTCCCCCAGAGATGGTAACTATGTCCGCTTTACGTAAACCTTCAGAAATTCTCTTAGAAATTTCGTCTTCACTGTCACCAACAATACCCAGGTCGAGTGGAATTCCACCGAATTTTAATGTCAATCCTTTAAACATAAGTCTATTGGTCTCAATGATCTTATCAGATGAATTAAAAAGAGTTTTTATGGTTAGTGGGTCAATTAGTTCTTCGCCACAAGCTATTAAAGCAACAACAGGCTTTACTCTAACTTTAACTCTTAAAAACCCTAAAGAACTTAGAAGGGAAATATCAAAGGGAGTTAATATTTTACCTTGTTGTAAAATCTTTTCTCCTTTCTTAATGTCTTCTCCTCGCTCAGAAACATTTTCACCAGGGGAAACAGACATATATATTTCAACAGAATCATTTATACGATTAGTGTACTCGACCATTACAACAGCATCTGCTCCACGGGGCATAGGAGCTCCGGTACTAATTTTAACAGCTTCATACTCTTTTACTTCACCCTTAAAACTCTTGCCAGCGTAGGCTTCACCTATAACGCGAAAAACAACAGGACTGTTTAAACTAGCTCCATGCGTGTCGACTGCCCTTACTGCGTATCCGTCCATGGCTGCACGGTCAAATGGTGGAACATCAACCTCAGAATAAACATCCTCAGCCAAAACACGACCAAAAGCATCCCAAACCGGAATTTCCTCTATTGCGGTTGGTGTTTTATCTATTTTTTCTAAAAATATTTCTAAAGCACGTTTTAATGATGTTAATTTTTTGAATCCTTTCATTTCAATACCTTTCATGTTTGACATCACATCACTCTTTTGTAAAATCTTGACAAACTATTTTATATTATTGTTTACGCTGAAATTCATGTCCTCATTCCTTTCTTATTAGTCTTATTTAGATATTTGAATGTTAGTTGTTCAAATGCACAGTATTTATTAAATATTTATCCCAAACCGAAAATGAGAATTGTTGCCAAAATTAGAAACAAGTACTTAATGTAAGTTACTAATTAAGATGAACGTTAAAGAGATAAATTGTAGCTAGGTGTAATTGCTAAGTTTGAAATATTTTAGGAACAAATATTGTTAGTGATGTTATCGATAACGACATAGAGGACGTGGACATTGTGAGTGGTAAAGTTGCGTTAATTTACAGTAGAGAATTTGCAGCTTATAGTTTCGGTCCTTATCATCCTTTGCGGCCTGAAAGACAGATATTAACCTATGAGTTAATTAAGGAACTAGGATTGCTTGACGATTCGAATGTTTCTGTTTTGAAGCCACGAATAGCTGAAATGGATGAATTAAAACTTTTTCACACTCAAGAATATATAGAAAGGGTAAAGAAGCTTTGTGAACGTGGCTACGGGTTTCTTGACTATGGAGATACACCTGCAGTCAAAGGAATATTTGAAGCATCAGCTTTAAGAGTTGGTGCAACAATCGTAGCATCTGAATGCGTAGCTAAAGGTGAATTTATACACGCTTTCAATTTCTCCGGAGGGTTACATCACGCAAGAAGTAGTAGTGCTGCTGGTTTCTGCGTTTTCAATGACATAGTAATTGCCACAAAATATCTTAAAAAGAAATTTGATGTGAAGAAAATTGCTATTGTTGATATTGATGCCCACCATGCCGATGGTACCCAAGACGCTTTTTACAGCGATCCAACTGTTTTAACTATTTCTCTTCATGAAGACGGCCGATACCTCTATCCTGGCTCGGGTTTTATTGAAGAATATGGTTCTGAACTTGGTATTGGTTATTGTATTAATGTTCCTTTACCTCCAGAAACTTTTGATGACGCTTATCTCTACGCTTTTAATGCGATTGTGCCTCCTCTCATAGAGTATTTTGAACCAGATATTATTATTCAACAATTTGGTGTAGATACTCATTATACCGATCCACTCACCCATTTTGCCTTTACAACAAAAGTGTATGAGAAAGTTGCAAAGAAAATGCATGAACTAGCACATAAATACTCCAACGGAAAACTAGTAGTCGTTGGAGGTGGAGGATATAATCCCGAAGCCACCGCAAGATCATGGACTATTGCCTTTGCTTCATTTCTAGGATCTAAACTCCCTGAAAAGACTCCAGAAAACTGGAGAAAACTTTGTAAAGAAACATATGGAATTGAACCCTCTGAATATTTACATGACGTGAAATCCCCTGAACTAATCGAAACAGAGAAGAAAATTATATTTGAAAAAGTGAAAAGAGTTGTTGAGGAAGTTCGTGAAACAATATGGCCCCTCTTATTTGATTAAATCTTTATAGTTTAAAATAAACATACGAACAATAAATTTAACGCTTATTCGGTGAACGTTTAAGAGTTAATATCTAGAATCCGTCGATGTTCTCAATTTCTATATTTTTCCCTACTGGGCAAACATCCATACAAATTCTACACTGAAGACGAGTGAAATTTGTGATATACTTTACTTTTTCTCTTTGTAGTTTTAACATCTCTTCATCTGGGTCAAATTCAGCTATACATTTATTTCTTGAAAAACCATTTTCAGATAAAGCTCCTGTTGGACAAGACTTTATACATAAATCGCAATTCAGACAGAAATCTTCAGATATTTCACTATCTGGTTTAATGTCAGCATCAGTAAAAATGGCTGTAAGTCTAACTCTTGGGCCAAAGCGAGGAGTTACGAGCAAATTATTCTTTCCCATTATCCCAAGCCCAGCTTTAACAGCCGCTTCTCTCAACAATATCCTTTTCCAACTACTCTCTACAAATGATAAGGATCTAGCTCTAACCCCTAATTTCTCAAGTCTAAAACATATAAAAGAAGATCTCGCCATTAAATATTCGTAAATCCACTTCGACCAAAAATCTGTTCCATTATAACTTATATGGATCGTATAATCTAAAGCTTCGTCAGGCGTAGCTACTGCAAGCACAATAATAGAGTTAACCCAGCTTGGAAGATTCCAATTAGATTCCTTCTTAGTTATTCCAACAAGATCAAACCCAGACTTAAGACATAAACTTTTTACAAGCTCTGAATCAAGCTTCTTAACCATTTCCTATCGCCCTCTCAACAAACCAGACTAAATATAAATACAAAATTGAAAAACAACTTAAAAATCATTCTAAAACACATAACCCCTAAATACTAATTGCGATATTAGCCTTTACCATAATTGTCTTGAAACGAAACTTTCACGACAACTTTAATTAAAATTGATAGGAATGTCTTGTTATTTTAGTACAAGACATGAGAAATTAGATTTGTTAAGTTTACTTTTATTTTTGTTTAAATGTTTAAAATTTGTTTTAGAATAGATAATGGAGTTAGAAGATTTTATTTTTCAGCGATATTTGAAATCTAAGCTGTTTGAAATATTTTTATAACGTTGTATCACGCAAAAGTTTAAATGTAAGGTTGTCCCTATGCGTTGGTGGAGGAGTAGGCCTTAGATATGGAAGACTTGTATCGGAAGCTTGTAGATATTGTAGGTGAGGAACATGTTTCATGTGATCTCTGTGATAGGATCGCATATAGCAAAGATTATTCGATTGAAGGATTAGTCGGCAATTATGTCCCCGACATCGTTGTAAAGCCAGGTTGTACAAGTGAAGTTGCTGAAATCATAAAGTTAGCGAATACTATTAATGTTCCAGTGTATACTTGGGGCGGAGGAACAACAATGTCTGGTAATTGTTTACCAGTTTACGGTGGAATAGTGCTGGATATGAAGCGGATGAACAAAATAATTGAAATTGATACCGAAAATTTAACGGTAACAGTTCAAGCAGGTGCAACTATGGATAAAGTATATAGAGAGGTTAAGAAACGTGGATACTTTTTTACACATCATCCAGAAAGCGCCGTTTCATCAACTATTGGTGGTGCTTTATCATGTTATGGAGTCTCAGTTTTCTCTGCAAAATATGGATGCGCGTATGATCAAGTTTTGGGATTAGAGGTCGTGTTAGGTACTGGTGAAGTAATTAGAATCGGTGGAAAGAATTACGTATCTGTACCGAGCCATAATTTGATAAATCTATTTTTAGGCGCTGAAGGAACTCTTGGAGTTATAACTGAAGCTATTCTTAAAATATATCCATTGCCAGTTTCTAGAAAGAGGATAAGTATAGGTTTTCTCTCGTTAGAACAGTCCATACAGGCTTGTATTGCGTTAAATAAGGCTGGAATAACACCGGAAACAGTTTATCTATTTGAGTATATTAATTGCGGACAGTATTTGGAACGAGCAAAAGTCGAGGTACCCGGTGAATTTGATGCTGCTATTCTTTTTGGTTTTTCAGGGGATGAAGAAGTAGTAAACTTATTCATAGAACGGACAGAAAAAATTTGTTCGGAATTTGGTGGAGTGAAGCTTGATGAAGGTTTCACCGAGGCATGGTGGGAATCTATTTTCATGACCAAGGATACATTGGATAAAAATCCTTTTCCAACAAGCCACAAAGACGTTGAACCAGATTTGATTGATGCTTGTGTCCCCATTGGTAGAGTGAAAGAGTATTACGAAGAGTACGTTAAGCTTAGAGAGAAGTATGGATGGGACAAGTGGCCCTTTGGATTGACAATGGTAGCTTCGCCAAGAGGCCCCATACCGTTTTTGATATACTTGTGTATTCCCATCGATACGAATGATGAGAAGGAAATAGAGAAATGGTTTAAGTTCAAGGAAGAAATGTACAAGGTAGCGTTGCGTTTGGGCGGTACTCTTTCAGATGGGAACGGTATTGGGCTTAGAACGAATCAATGGGTAAAGGATGAACTTGGTCCAGCGTTTGATGTTCTAAAGAACATTAAGAAGCTTTTAGATCCAAATAATATTCTAAATCGAGGAATAAGAGGTTTTTGAGGTTATCAAAATGAATGTAGAATCCATACTTGAAAAATATAAGGAAAACGCAACTGCATGTATGCATGTACGCTGCGGCTTCTGTAGAGAAGAATGTCCCATGTATCGGTACTTCAAGTTCGACTCTTATGCTGCAAAAGGAAAAATTGGAATTTTATACTGGTTGTTAAAGGGCAAATTAGAATTTTCAGAAAGCGTTGTAGAACGAATCTATTCTTGCACAACTTGTGGTTTTCTGTGACATAGTTTGCGGGTTTAATCAATCTGAAGCTATCGAAGCTATGCGACAAGTTGCTGTTATGTTAGGAAAAGGACCCATGGATAAACATAAAATGATAATAGAAAAGACATTAATGAATGGAAATCCCTATGGAGAACCAAGAGAAAAGCGACTTGACTGGTTACCAAAAAATATAAAATTATCTGATAATGCAGAGACTCTATTTTACGTAGGTTGCACATCCTCGTATAGAACACAGAAAATTGCTCAAAATGCAGTGAAAATTTTAACAAAGGCAAATGTAGAATTCATAATTTTGAAGGATGAAGAGTGCTGTGGCTCGGTGCATAAAAGAATCGGTGATGTTGAAACAGCGAAAAAATTGGCATTACGTAATGTTGAAATTTTTGAAGAAAATGGATTTAAAACGGTAATAACAAGTTGTCCTGGATGTTATAGGACTTTTGTCAAAGATTATCCCGAATTGATAGGGAGAAAACCTAGGTTCGAAGTGAAACATATTGTTGAGGTTATCAAAGATCTTTTTGAGAAAAACGAGTTGAAACCCACTAAGGAACTTGAGTTAAAGATAACTTACCATGATCCTTGTCACCTCGGTAGACATACGGGAATATATGAAGAACCAAGGTTTATCATTGAAAATATTCCCGGAGTAGAATTGATTGAAATGGAATGGAACAAAAAGCTTTCTAGATGTTGTGGAGCTGGAGGCGTTTTTAGAAGCGGCTTTCCAGAGGCTTCAGTAGCAATTGCCATTGAAAGACTAAAAGAAGCACTAGAGCTAGGTGTTGACACACTTGTAACAGCATGCCCATTCTGCATACTTAACTTCGATGCAGCAGTTAAACAAGGACAACTACCAATAAACGTACTGAACATAGAAGAAATAGTTACTCTATCTATCGGCTAAAACTTTTTTATTTTTAAAATTAAAAGAAGAACATTGAATAGCATTTGTAAGTATCATATATTTTGGAATTTTATTATGCTTGCTCCCTTTGATGCTTTTACTGATCTTGCTATGGGCTCACATTTTGCTACTAGAAAATAGGCCGTGGGCTTTTTTATTATGTTTGTGTATTCGGTTAGTGCTTCGTAGTTTGCTAAGCCCTTTGCTATGATAATATCTGTTTCTTTTAGTTTTTCCAGAAATTCTTTTGAGCATTCTTCTAATATTATTCCTGCTGCATCACTTCCAGTAGTAATTACTTCATCTGCAACTTTATCTATACCTGATTTCAAAGCGTCCTCCAAAGTTACATCGTTTTGAAATGTTCCGCTTTTAACAACGTATATCACTTTTGTTCCATAATTTTTTAGTTCTTTTATCAATATTTTGTCGAAGAAAATTTCTCCGGAGTTATCTGCTAGATAAAGGATGTTTTTTGAGTTTTTTACGTGTTGCAGTAGTTTTTCTGTATCATCTATGTGGGGTTCTTCATGTAGGAGTCTTTCTATTAGTTCTCTTTCTTTAAATGTGTGTCCTGCGACTCCTGGATCTATTGCGTTGCTAAGTGTTGCTACTATACATGTCCTTCTAAAACGTTCAGTGGGATCTTTTATTTTTGCTAGTTCTAATTCTATTTTTGGTATAAGTTTCTCTGCTACGCTATTTGTTTTTTCTTTATATTCTTTGTAAGGATCTTCGCAATTTGATATCTTTTTCACGTATCTAAATGCGCATGTTGCTACTTGGTTTACGGGTAGATTTTTCTCTACGCCCTCAATTAGTATTTTAAGTACATTAGATAGAGCTTCTAAAATCCTTCTTCTATCTTTAAGTAAAGTTGATAGTTCTGCTGTTCTTACTCTCACTTGACACATAATACATTCAGGTTCTAGTTTCAATGTTAACCCTCCACTTTTATCGCTTTATGTTGCCAGATGAAGAATAGTAATTTAGAAATCTTATAGTACAGTTAACATGGAATACAAGAACTTTCCTGTGTGCATGAAGTAAAAGGTTTATTTTTTATGTTTTGATAATCCAAGATAACGTTTTAGTGCATCAAAGTTTAGGTATAGGTGAATTACTCCGAATCCTATGGCTAAGATGCTTGTGAATGTATGCCACCTAACCCAGTCACTCCTAGCTAATCCAAGGAAGGCCGGTTCTTCTAAGAGTTGTCCACTGGGCAGGAATAGTAGTATTATACCTGTTAGAACACTTAGTGTGCCCAGAATCAATAAGCTTAGAGATGTTATTCTCCTAACTAACGGAGATTTCTTTACAGTGAAATGCAAAATGATCAGCGATATTATTGTTAGAATGACAACAATTATTAGAAGGAACTTTAAATTAGCTATCGAAACTTGTTCTCCGAACCTATATTGCCCCAAACTTTCTACGTTCATATGATCCCCCTCCTATGGGATGAATACTGGATATAAATTTTCAAATTTTAAGGTTTTTAAGTTTGATGTAATATCTTTTTCAATTCTTGATACGAATGTATGATATAGTCTGGCTTTGTTTTTACCGATTTTAATCTTTGTTTTTTAGGGTCAAAAAGTATTATTTTTATTTTTGCTGCTTTTGCTGCCATTATATCGTATTCCGTATCTCCAATTATTATGCATTCCTCTGGTTCGACTTTCAAGCGTCTTGCCGCTTCTAAGAATACATCTGGGCTTGGTTTTCCTCTTTTAACATCATCTGCTGCAACGCAAGTATCGAAGTATTTTTTGATATTAAATGTTTGAAGTACTTCTTTTGCTTTTTCGGAGAGAAGCGAGGTAGCTACTGCAAGTTTAAATCCCCTTTTCTTCAAGTATTCTAGTGTTTCCTTTACTCCAGGATATAGTTTAACTCTTTTAGCATAGGTTTCTCTTTGAATCTCATTCCATCTTCTTCTTATTTCTTCAATTTTTTGTGGATCAGATATTTTTAACACCCGTTTTATGATCTCTCTTCCCGGTATACCGATTAGTTTCCTTACATCTTCACTTTTAATTTGAAATCCTGCTTCTTTTGCAGTTTCAACAAATGTATCAACAATAAAATCTAATGAATTTACAAGAGTTCCGTCTACATCAAATATAATGGCTTTAATTTTCAAGTTCAATACGCTCCGTCTCAAAGGGAAATCTAAATTTACTAGCTTGAAAACAGTAAATATAGTAGGAACATCGGGTTAATAACCGTATTATAGTCGCACTTAAATAAGGTAATGCATTCCGGATATCTGAGTTGGGATTTATAACATCGTGACAAGTCTATTTATGTTATTCCGTGTTTAAAAGGATGGGATAAAGATGGGTAACGCTATTGAAATAGGCCATGCAATAATTGATTTTGAAGACCGTTTAAAATCTGTGTTTTATATTTAAAGGGTAAACATTCTTAATGGTGCAGAAGAACTTCCTCTACGGAGATGAAAATTGATTTATGTCCTTAAGGATAGTTAAATAGTTGAAGTTGATAAAAATGGTTGTTAAAAAGCCACTAACAAAAGAAATGCTTAGTAATCTCCACTTCAATCAGTATCTCACAATCGGGGAAATAGCGCAAAAAACCGGGTATCATCCCGAAACTATCAGAAGAAAATTTCGTAAATGGAACATTTCTTGGCTAACTCGGAAGCAATTAGAAGCATTAAAAATTGGAAGACAACTCCTTCATAAACCTAATGCAAGTTTGGAAGAGATACTTTACGAATTCTACTGGAAGAAAAAGAAATCTACTCGTAAATTAGCTAATAAACTCCTTGTTAGTAAATCCGTTATTGGCTCGTGGATGAGAAACTTATCAATTCCTCGGAGATCGAGAAGCGAAGCCTTATTGAAGCATAAAAAAGCTCCATTTTCAAAGAATCTTTCAGAAAAATGGTACCTACGATGCTTTTGCACTGGTGATACTACAGTAACTCGTCACAGAAAACAAATAAAGGTAATGTCATCAACTACCCATCCCGCCTTTTTAGCTCTCTTTAAACAGCTTTTCAGCGCCGGTCATGTTTTTTCATACCCTAAAAAATCTGGAAATGGTAAGTACAGCTGGGTAATCACCGCTCACTTAGATTCATCTTTCTCTTTTCTGCTAAGAAAGGTAAAGAAGCTTCCTCAAAGAGTACTATTGATCGATAAACTTTTTTACTCTTCCTTGGCAGGATACGTAGACTCGGAAGGATTCATCACTATATATCATGATAGGAAAAGTGGAAGAACGTATGCTCGTTTAGGAGTTGGAACGAAAAAAGACATTCATCTATTAGAAAGTTTTTGTAAAGGTCTCGAATTACGGAAGTTTCATGTTGTTAAGACCACTAGCAAAGACGGAACCAAGAAGTTTTACCTGGGAAGATCAAATGAACTGAAATATTTACTCTCATTGTTACCATTAAGACATGGAGAAATGATTGCCAAAAAGAAACTTGCTCTTGAATGCATTGGTCAGCCATGGGAAAAAGTGAAAGAGCGTGTAATAAGCTTACGAAACGAAATCAAGTGCCAAAGAGACTATTGTATAAAAAATGCCGAATTGCGTTACTTACGAACACATCCTAGAGAGAGGAGTTGATTTTATGAAAAAATACGCAATAGTGCTTGATATAGGAGCAACCTGGATTAGAATAGCAATTGGGACTGAAGAGGGTAATTTTCTTCAAAGGGAAAAGAAGAGAACTAGAAAAGTGGGTAAGAATGGTAAGATAGTAACCAGTCAAGTATTGGATTTAATTTCATCAATGATAGAAAAAATTGACCGAAAAAGTGTAGAGGGTATTGGTATTGCCTCGATCGGGCCTTTAGACTTAAAAAGGGGAAATATTGTAAATCCCGCTAATTTACCATTTAAGTGCATTCCACTAAGAAAACCTATAGAAGATGAATTTAATCTTCCTGTTTATCTACTTAACGATGGTTCAGCTGGCACGTTAGGGGAAAAAGTGTATGGAATTGGCAAGAAAATAGATAACTTGGTTTATATTACCTTCAGCACAGGAATCGGTGGAGGTGCTTTTGTAGATAGCAATCTTTTGTTGGGAAAAGATGGGAATGCTGTTGAGATAGGTCATATGGTAATCTGCCCAGAAAAAAAGCTGAAATGTGGTTGTGGTAAATATTCTCATTGGGAAGCGTTCTCAGGAGGCGCTAACCTACCGAATTTCATTAAATTTTATCTAAAAGAAAATAAAAGTGTTAAATTAGAAAACAGCCTTTTGTTTAAATTGGCAAAAGGAAAGATCGATAATATTTCTCCAAAAATCTTATTCGATGCTGGGAAAATTGGTGATAAACTTTCATTAGAAATAATCGACGAGATTGGGAAATTTAACGCCATAGGAATTGCAAATATTGTAGCTGCATTTGCCCCAGATCTTATTATAATTGGCGGTTCTATCGCTTTAAATAACCCCAAATTAATTCTAAAGCCCATTAAAAAATATTTAAGAGATTACGTCCTCGGTCAACCGCCAAAAATTAAAATTACATCCTTAGGAGAAGACATAGGATTATATGGAGCTTTAGCGATGGTATTCAAGAAAGCTAACTACTCCGTCCTTACAAACAAAGCTTCTCCTGTTTCATCTTGATTTTACATCAGGACTTTATCTGGAAGTTCGGTGTTCACAGGTCCCCCATCCCATAGAGCCCAATACCCTACGGAGTATGTCTATACACGCATTTAAATCCCTACCAGCTCCTAACCGCATTTTAGGCATCTGAACTCTCTACCTTTCTATGAAACAAAGCACTTCCCTTGTTTTTCATTTATAGTTTCTATGATAAGATTTCAGAGAAATTGGCTTCTAAACGACATAACAGTAGCTTTATCCAAATGGATAACATCAATGCATTTCCTATTTATCATCATTTTTTCTTTTTTCTTCGTCAAACCACTTCCCTAGCTGTATCGAAACTCCCACGAAAATTAGAAACTCCCTTCCACCAGAATACGTAAACTACGTTCCCTACATTACAGTATTGCTTGGGGGCAAACATTCCAAACTTCGCCAGACTACTAATGGAGAATGTGAATAGGGTTGAGGTGGAAAAAAGTTTACTTTTCAAGTTGATAAAGGGAGATTTTTCTAATTTGACTACTGAAGTGATTTTTAAAGCAGCTAAGGAAGGCGATGAATTATCTTTGTATATTGTGGAGGAGATTGGTAGGTTAAATGCCATTGGTTTTGCTAACATTATAGACATTTATGATCCCTCATTGATTACTGTAGGGGGTTCTATTGCTTTAAATAATCCCAAACTTGTTATGGATCCTATAAAGAAACATGTTGAAGATTATGCAGTTAATAGAATACCTAAGATATTGCTTACTCCCTTGGGTAGTGATATTGTCCTTTACGGAGCCGTTGCTTTAGCTTTAAATCCATCCCAAATCGATTGGCAAAACATTGATTAAGAAAAACTTGATTTATTTGTAATGTGGAGGAGAGTTTGTTGGCTAAGAAAATTCTTGTTATAATTCCAGTTTATTATCCATCTGAAAAACTTGTGACAAGAAGAAAGTTTCTTGCTAAGTTTGTTTCTAATGGTTTTGAAATTGAAACTAGAAGTATAAAATATGGTACTCACTCAATTGAGTCAAGCTTTGACGATGAACTAAATGCCCCTTTTATTTTAGAAGAAGCTATAAAAGGTGAAAAAGACGGTTTTGATGCTGTAGTTGTCGATTGTTTCATTGATCCTGCAATAGATGCCATGCGGGAAGTGTTAAAAATACCTGTTATAGGACCCGGTGAAACTTCGATGCATATTGCCTCAATCCTAGGAAATAAGTTCTCTGTTATAACTGTAGCTGGTTTATCCCTAAATAAACTTATTTTCAGAAAAGCAGAGAAAGCTGGACTAGTTAATAGGCTTGCTTCAATAAGAAATGTTAATTTACCTGTTCTCGAATTAAAGAAAAAGGAAAAAGAAACTATTTCCATACTTTTAAGCGAAGGAAAAAAGGCTGTTGAAGAAGAAGATGCTGATGTTTTAATTTTGGGATGTACTGAACTATCAGAGATAGCTGAAAAATACGAATTGCAGAAAGAGTTAAATGTTCCGATAATTGATCCGATAAAAGTAGCAATAAAATTTGCTGAGCTATTAGTAGACTTAAATATAACTCATAGCAAAAGAGCATACCCTACACCAAGTAAAAAACCTATCACATATCTTAAAAATCTAAAGCTAATTGACATTTTAAAGTCAAACAATTAGAAGCATTACATTTAAACATGTTAAGACGTCATTGAGCAGAATATTTGAACAATAAGTTTTTAATGTTTTTTAATGTTAAAGAATAAAGGAAGACCGTTTAAAATAGGATAAAGTTATTAAATTAAAACTTTTTCAGAGATATTGATTAGTCTCGTATTTTATACCGTCATCACTTTTTTTCGTGTTTTTCCTTTAATTCGTTTTCTATTTTCGATAAGTACCATTCATATTTTGGATCCTTTTTTAACAGGTCTTTTAATAGATATGCACCATTTTTTACTATAAGAGATAGGTAGGCTACACGTTTTCCCAGGCTCTCTGCAGCTCTGAGGGTAGTTTCAGCATCAAAATCTTTTTGTTCTAATAGTCGTTCAAAACTGTCTGTAAACCAGGAACGTTTTGTCCAACCATATGCACCTATGTAAGATTCTGGTCCGTCTCCTGCAATTGGTATACTTCCCATGACTAGAGCATGAGTTATAGCTTGGATCATTGTTAACTCAGCTCCACCACCGAGATCTGTACCTTGAGATATTACTCCAATAACTTTCATAAATTTGGGAGGTTTGTCTCCACTAGAGCCGTAGAGTGTTTGTCCTAATCTGTCTATGAAGGCTTTGAAGTTGCCTGGCATACCTAGGTGGTATACTGGTATGCTGTATATTATTCCGTCAGCGTTTAGCCATTTTTCCTTAAGTTCATGAAAATCGTCTTTAACCATACAATCCTTATATTCCATGCACAGTAAACAAAAATCACAAGTGTATATTGTTTTTCCAGCTATAGTATAAAACTCTGTTTCTACATATTCAGGTGCAACACTTTTTGCAGCATCTAACGCCTTTTTTAATAGAAATTCACTATTACCGTGTCTAAGACTTCCGCATATACCTAAAATCTTAACTTTAAGCATAACTTGCACCTCACAAATCTTATAGATCTAAATTTCGATTTTTATATCTAAAAGCTCTCCTAACTTCTTTGTAAAACGAATCCACCATTCTTTTGCTGTTTTTTCCAGGTTTTCCCTAAAATCTTTACACCATTTCTCTGAATCAAATTCACATGAAGCAGCTTTTAACATTTCCATCATTCTCTTTCCATCCCAGAAGGTTGGCAAAGCATTTGCTTTCCTTTGATACTCTGCTAAAAGCTTATAATATTTCCTTGCATGCTCTAAGGGATCTATATTTACTCCATATATTTCTCGGTAAAGCTTCGCAAGCATTTCCTCTGCCCATCTTCTGTGAAATCTACACCAACCAGCATTATCCATAGCATACTCTCTGATAGCGGTATCTAGTGCTACAGAAGCGTAAGTTTCAGGGTCAGAGAATACATTTGCATAATAGGTCCAATACCTTCCAAGGATGAAAAGTGGAACTATCATTCCTGGAGTCCAGTAATAGTTTGGGGTTATATGGCCTTGTTTTCCATAGGGAGCATACATAGCTAAGTCTTCGAAACGTATGCCTACTTCTTTAACCCTTTTTTCAAATATTTCATCAAGCTTTTTAGAGGCTGCTCTAATGCCATTATTAGCGATTAAACTTAGTATATCGTTATTGCCATATACTAGTGTCTTAATTATTTTGACTGCCAATTGAGCGTTATGACTAGAGTATTTTAAATCGTAGTTTCTTGGATCAAAGTACGGTTTTTCCTCTATTCCTAATTCTTCTGGTTTTAGTAGACCCTTTTCAAGAAGTTCGAATAGCCAACCCAATATGTTCCCGGTTTCTATGGCATCCAAACCCGTTAAATCTATTTCTTCTATAACTTTGTCAGCATCATAGATATTTAGAACTCCTATCATAGGGCCTGCGCCGTTATAAGGCTCATAGTCTGCATGCTTACCTTTTCTAACTTTTTTACATTTAACAGGACAAGGCTCTCCACATGTAAACCAGTTTCCAGTATCAATGGCTTCTTTTCTAAAAGGTTCATGAAAATGTTTAATAACTAAGTCAAAAAGTTTTTTTCGCTCATTTTTTGATAAATATATCATTTTCCAGTTGAATAATGGAATTTTATCTTGGTAATATGGATAGTTTGATCCAAATGTTCCTCCTGCTCGATATTCGTGAACATAATGGTATTTTTCTGTTGCTTTGCGTAATACTTCGATATAAGATTCGCCTAGAACTTCGTTAACTATACCATCTACTACAAGAAAACTTGACACATCTTTTAGAGGAAATTTAGGTTGGTAAAGTCCTCCACCTACAATTCCAATAACACCATGGGCTCTGAATAGTACACTACCTCCGCCACCTCTAGCAGCCCAATCTTCTAAAAATATTTTACGATTAATGTAATCTATACTTGGTACACAAAGACCAGCGAGAGATGTCTTGATTGCAGCAGGGCCCACTAAAATCATGCGCGCTCTATTTTCACTAATAAAGTCCCAGTAATTATCCATTATATAATATGTCAGTGCTTTAGTACCTTTAAAACCTTTATAATCTGTGTATATATCCTTAAGCTTTTTTTCGTCTATAGCTACAAAGTCCACAGTTACCTCTCCCTTTTCGTCTCCCTTTATGAACACCAATGAAGGAACATTTGCTTTACCTTTAATGTAAAATGCTTCAATACCTGTTCTCATAAAACTGTACGCAGCACCACCTACTGCGGATACATGTAATCCTCTCGTTAAAGGACTTCTGAAAACAGCAATAAGTCTATGGGTTCCGTAGAGTGCTCCTCCTGCAAAAACTCCTCTGCCTATAAGAACAATGTTGTGAGAATCATAGATTTCTTTTTCGTAGCTTTTGTAGATATCAAGATGTAATTTTATGCCCACATCTATCGGACCAATAACATCTTTACCCAAGTCCTCAACTTTAAATCTACCAGTGGAAACATCTATTTGCAGTGTTTTATACTCAATACTCACGTGAAACCCTCCCGTAGATATGAGTATGCGACTTTAAAACTTTGGTTTCGTGAGTGAAGACTCATGTTTTTTATTTAAATTCGCTCAAACCCGAATTTTAGGAAGACTAGGTATTTTCTTTTATATAAAATTAACTGTGTGAACAGTTATTGGATACTTTTTTAAGTTTTAATGGATATTTTAAGATAAAAACGTAAATGGGTGCTGAGGTGTGAGTGACAAAATTCTTGAAAAGGACGAGTTGGAAAGTATGTTGATAGGTGTTGGTATTCTGGGAACTGGTGGTGGAGGAGATCCAGAGTTTTTTGGTAGGCCTTTAATTGAATGGGATTTGAAGAAGGGGCGAGAATATCGGATAGTTGATCCACAGGAGATCAGAGATGATGCTTTTGTTGTCAGTGGTGGTTATGCTGGATCTGTTAGTGCTTTCAAGTCGATAAGTGATATGTTAAATAAGTGGGAAAAGAAATTTGAGCTTTTAGAGGCACTCAAAGTTACAGAGAGTTTATTTAATAGAAAAGTGGACTATGTTGTTCCATTTGAGCTTGGTGGAGCTAATACACCTGTGATCCTTTCATTGGCTGCACGAGCTGGTATAGCGACTATTGATGGAGATGGTCTTGGTAGGGCGGCCCCAGAGACTCAAATGTCAAGCTTTTTAGGTCATGGAATTTCGTTGACACCAATGCCGTTTGTTGATAGAGAGGGAAATGTGCTGATAGTTAAGCATGCTGTGAAATCAACGTACCCAGATGAGATTATGCGTTTTGCCTTAGATTTAAATGGAGGTGTTGGAGCTAACAATCATTATCCGATGAGTGGAAAACAGTTGAAGGAAAGCGTGGTTCCAAACACGATATCCTTCTCGATCAAAGTTGGAGACGCGATAATAAATGCAGTTGAATCAAAAAGTGATGTTGTTGATGCTTTTATCGAAGTTTCCAATGGAATAGAGCTCTTTAGAGGTGTAGTAAAAGAGATGAAAGGAGAAGATGTGCGTGCACATTATCTTGCGAAAGCTACGCTCGAAGGTACTGGAGAATATGCTGGTAGAACCATGGAGATTATATTTAAGAACGAGGCGATGATGGCTCGGATAGATGGTCAAATTGTCACTGTTTTCCCAGATCTCATATGTATGATTGATCCAAAAACCGGAAGAGGCATAATGACTGTTAACATAAAGCCAGGAATAGAAATGGCGGTTGTAGGCGTACCAGCTCATGAACGTTTAAGAGAATGTTTAAAGACCGAAGTTGGCCGTGAAGCTTTCAGTCCAGCACGATTCGGATTCCCAGAAATAAAATACGAACCAATAGAGGATCTTGTTAAACGTGTACTAAAGTAAACATTGTTCGCTTAATTACCGAACAACTACATGTCAGCAAATTTAAGATAAATAAGGAAAGTTAAATTGCGAAAGAAGTTTTATTTACCTTACAAACATCTTTTTACAATCTTATTAGAGAGAGTTATTTTCTATAAGTCTGATCGCTTTGGTTTAACTACATATTCACAAAATCCATCTCCCCTTAGCATATGTTTAGTTAGTTTGAATTCCAGTTTAGGGTTTAAAGCTTCTACAATT
>Ga0209426_1000588_pt1 | contig 33889 bp, 33 predicted proteins | sample Deesub1362B_J571_FD_187697 | JGI IMG/M metagenome (GOLD analysis project Ga0209426, IMG submission 187697) | Deep oceanic, basalt-hosted subsurface ecosystem from Juan de Fuca Ridge flank, Pacific Ocean, CORK Borehole 1362B_J2.571 (SPAdes)... ...
TGTGTAAAATTTTATCTTTACCGAGAAAATCAAGAAAAACTTTTTCGTTTATTTTCTCAATAGGGTATATTCTTAAAGAACTATGCATCATACTTCGCCATAGCCATTTAATTATGAAAATAACATTTTAACAATTATATGTGCTTACATAGAAATTTTAAACTTTCCTTGGAGCTTCATAACAATTTCATTTTGCCAAAATATCTTATACTAAAGTAACAAGATACAATATTCTTTAATTGAATTGTTTGGTATGTTTCTTATGTCATGATTGTAGATTTAGGCGGGATGGTGACACATTGAAAATACGTAACATTGAAGATGTTAAATCCGTTGTTTATGGTGGTGCATTTTTCGGTGGCGGTGGAGGAGGACATATCAGTGAAGGTCTAAAGTATGCGGAGCTTGCTCTTAATCTTGGTGGTGAAATAAACATTTTGGAGCCTAATGAGATAGATGATGAGCAAGTACTTGTGACTGTTTCTGTTGTTGGTTCTCAAGCTGCTGAAGAGAGATATTTGAGACCTATACATCTAGTTAGAGCTGTCGAGGTACTTAGGGAGAATGGTGTAAGAATTGATGGATTAATACCTTGTGAAATGGGTGGAGTTAATAGTGTTAATGGATGGATCCAATCAGCAATTTTGAAAATACCAGTTGTTGATATTCCATGTGATGGAAGAGCTCATCCAACAAGTGTTATGGGCTCCATGGGGCTTCACAAAGTTAAAAACTACATTTCTAAACAAGCTGTCGCAGGAGGGGACCCTGAAACTGGTAAATACTTAGAGCTGTTTGTTTCAGGCAGCTTACAAGTGGTTAGTAGATTTGTTAGGAAAGCAGCCGAGGAAGCTGGTGGTGAAGTTGCGGTAGCCAGAAACCCGGTAGAAGCAAGATATGCTAAAATTCATGGAGCTTCGGGTGCTATAAAACAATCTATGAAAATTGGTAAAATTATCATCGAATACATCAGTAGAGACCGCATGGAAACATGTTATAAGGTGTTTGAGGTTGCAAAAGGAGAAGTTATAGGTGAATGTAAAATAGATGATGCATTTCTCGAAACACGTGGTGGATTCGACATAGGAATCATAAAACTCGCCTGTGGCAGTAATAGATATGAGATGGTGTTTTTCAATGAGTATATGACTTTAGAGAGGAACGATCAAAGAATCGCTACGTTTCCAGATCTAATAGTATTAATGAATCCTGAAACAGGATTACCGATGCTATCCGCGGAAGCATTAAAGTCTAGGGGTAAAACTGTAATTGTAGGCTATGTTCACAAGGAGCATCTTATTCTTGGAGATGGGGTTAAACATCCAGAAGTATATATAGATTTAGAGAAAATTATAAACAAGAATATAGCACGCTATCTTTAACCATCATCTTAAAAATAATAATTTTTGGTCTGAAATCGTGAAATGACCGAACTTTGTGAGGTTAAGATTTTGATGAAAGAGTCAGATTTAACTTTAAGGGAAGCACAAATGCTAGTTAAAAACTTTTTAACAACAATGGGCAAAGAATGGTCGCAAATAGATAATCACTTTTATCTAATCACTCATTTAATGGAGGAAATTGGCGAGTTAGCAAGACATGTAATAACTATAGAATTCAATCTAAGCTTAAACAGAACAGAAAAGAAAGTTTTACCAAGAGAAAAAGCGTTATCGTTAATAGAAGATGATTTAGGAGATCTCTTGTATCATATCTTTAAAATAGCAATTGCATATAACATTGACATTACCAAGGCGTTTCAAAAATCAATGAAAAACATCCAAGAAAAATATTCCAAAACAAAATAAACATGTAATAAACTTACAGATTTATGCAAACTATGTATCGGCGTTTCCTTTAAATAATGCCACTAACTTGTTGACTAACCAGTCTAGTTTTCTTCTTACATCTTCTTCCTCAACTTATAGTTAGTTTCATGGAACATCTTTAAAACTCGCCTTAAAGATACGGAAGAATATTTATTAATAGAATATTATAGAGATTATATTTGGTGTAATTAATATGTCAACTATAGCCATTAGAGAAGAAACAAAAAGAGAATTATTAAAGTTTGTATCAGAACTTCAGATCAAGTTAGGTCGTAGAGTTGATTTTGACGAAGCGATACGATTTTTGTTAATGTATAAGAGGAAAAAGAACCCTAACCTTTTATTAGAGGCATGTATTCCAAGAGAAGATGTTGAAGAAGCGTTAAAAGAGCTTTATGAGGAGAGAAGAAAGGATGAAAGAAAGTATAACAGGTACATTAGCGGTTGATGCCAGTGTTTTAATAGACCTATTAATGTTATCTATTCGAGGCAAAATTATCCAGAGAGCTCTCTTAGATGAAATAGTGGATGTGCACACAACAGAAGTGGCAATAATAGAAACAAAATATATATTATGTAGAAGACTGGGATGGAATGAAGCAAATGTCCAAGTAGAAAAATTATTAGCATCTGGTTACATAAGTGTTGAAAAAACAGAGCCAATAGTTGACTTAGCTGCCAAATATAAATGTGAAAGAAACATATCACTAGCTGATTCTTTAATATTAGCTTTAGCGAAGAAACTTGGTTGTAAAGCTTTATTTTCGCATCGAGAAAAAGAATTAATTAACGAAATTCAGAAAAAGAAATTCGATGTTGAAATAATTTTCTTAGAGGACTACGAAAAGTAACTTTCCCATAATAAGCAATATTATGAACAAGTGATACTAAACATATTAAGACGTAAAACTTTACAAGTTTTTTCGCTTAGCCTCATGTCCTACCATGTTTTGACGTGGAAACTTCCTAGATTGTAGATTTATTTTTAAGCTTCTCATGGCTTATGATAGTGAGGTGAGAGGTTATGGTTTATTGGTATGATTTAAGTTGGGATGAAGTTAAAGAAAAACTTCCAAGTATCAAAGCTGTTATTCTTCCAATTGGCAGTTGTGAACAACATTCTCTTCATCTTCCTTTAGGCACAGATACCTATAGTGCAGTTCACTTATCTGAGAAGGTTGCTGAAACCCTAAAAGACAAGGTATATGTTTTACCTCCAATATGGTACGGCATTTCTCCACATCACATGAATTTCCCCGGAACAATAACTTTGAGCGAGGACACTTTAATCGGACTTGTTTTCGAAATAGCTTATAGTTTAAAACAACATGGGATCAAAAAACTCGTTATCATAAATGGTCATGGCGGAAACATACCTGCCTTAACAATAGCTCTTAGAGATATAAGAGACGGACTAGGTATGAAGGTCGCATTGATTAATCCATGGCTATTTATCAGCGATGTTACTGAAAAAATATTAGAGTCTAAGATTTGGGGCCATGCAGGTGAATTTGAAACAAGCACAGCACTCATAGAAATGCCTGGAAAAGTTAGAGTTTCAAAAATCAAGAAACCAGTAATAAAAGAACCTAAGACACCCTACACTGCAATATGGGAGAAAAATAAAGTAATTACACCTTGGAACACCGATGAATTTACAGATACAGGAGCAATAGGCGACCCGACAAAAGCATCAAAAGAAAAGGGCGAAAAACTATTCAATGCAATGCTAGAAAGAACAATAAATTTCGTCAAAAGCTTCATAGAAGAAAAATAAAGAAACGTCGATTTCAATCCCAATGCTAAGATAGAGAGCGGTTGGATGCTGAAATGCATATGGAAAGAGTAGTTCTAGAGGTTGATAACTTAAAAATTGTAGGTGTGCTTCATAGAATTAAAAAACCGAATGCACCAGTTGTTGTAACGTGTCATGGAATGCTAAGTACTAAGGATAGTGAGAAATATCTTGAAATTGCAAACGTATTAACTAGCAGTGGAATTAATGTTTTTAGATTTGACTTCAGAGGATGTGGAGAGAGCGAAGGAAATTTCACAGACTCTACCGTCACTGCTAGACTAAGAGATCTTGAAGCAGTACTACAATACATTCATGATATGTTTGAAGACATAGCTCTTCTAGGTAGTAGCTTGGGAGGAACCCTATCTATACTTGCAGCTTCAAAATTCAAACTTATTAGAGCAGTAGTAACTTGGGCTGCCCCAATATTCCTAAAGGAAATATTGAAACCATTAAAAGGAGTTATTCCTTATAAGTTCATCAAAGATTTAGAAAACATAGATATTACTGGAGCGGCGAAAGAAGTTTCTCACATACTAGTAATTCACGGCGACCAAGACGAAATCGTACCTATTAAAAATGCTCATACGTTGTTTAAGCTTGCAAAGGAACCAAAAGAGCTAAAAATAATAAAAGGGGGAGATCATAGATTTACGGATCCAGAGCTGAGAAAAATAGCATTGAATGAAAGTCTTAGATGGTTTAAACAACACCTAGTTAATCAATAGACACTTAAACATTACATTTTCCAGTATTCTTTAAGCAGCGTATGCAATTGTTCGACAACTTTTTGCGGATCTGGCAGTCCTATGGCTTCTGCCAATGAAACATCAAGCTTTACCCGATATTCTTCATCTAATTGATAGGGTAATGGAGGTAATTTTCTTGTAGCAATTTCTTCTATAAACTTGCAAATGCTTCTCACTTTTTCTTCACTTAGTGTTTTAACATTCGGAATGGGTAGTTTTAAGTAGTCATCCCCAAGAAATCTTGTCCAATGCTCTGAAATTTTTCTTCCAGCAACTAAAAGAAGAGATATGAAAAACGTGCTATTGAACCAAGCTGTAAGAACCTTACACACCTTATCATCATCAATTTTTACTATGTAAAAGTTCTTAGAAGCCATAATCGGAACATCAGAGTAATTAGCAAAAACACCACGATTTTTAAACTTAGAATCTACCTTATCTGGTAAAAACACTTTCCCGTAAGGTTTCTTTGTTTTAATTTGTCTAAAAACATGACTATACCAATATTTTCCAAACCCTTTTACTGCAGACTTTGCTACACCCGAAACTTTTCCCCAATTAAGATATTCAACAAGGTACGAGGGAAGTTCATCTAACTCAAAAGGGGAAATAACAAGAAAATAGTGTTCAGGGCGCACCAAAATTTTATCAGAGTAAAGAGCAGGTTTCCTCAAAGTAGCTTCTAAATATTTTCTCTCAATAGAAAACTCTTTGCTCAATTCTTCATTTCTTATAATAACTTTTCCGCAAATATCGTTAACAATTTTCCAAAATTTGTTAGGAATAAAGAAGAAGTTTGGGCCATATATTTCTACTCCTCTCACAAGGAGTTTTCTTTCGAAAACATTGTTCCATGAGGCAATAGTCCCCTGCTTCATGCTATGTGAAAAAATTTGGTGAAGTAATTGTTTCAATTCGTTGTTTCTGAAGAAAACAAGCCAATTCATATCCCAAATTCCTGAAACCTTATGTAAATTAACATAATTTACAGTACAAGATTTCAAAGTCTCTTCATTTGGAATTCTTCCAAAACACAGTTTTGAAAGACCCTTTATGTTTCTTGTTTTGTTTAAGCAGATAAATGCTGTTTCATGAAATTTATCTTCTTCTTTTATGCACACGGTTATTAGTTCTTTGAATCCGCTGTCCGTGGAGAATGCTGTTTCAGAACTAGATTCTATCATTCCAAGTACTTTGTATTTCTCTTTAAGCAATTTCTTTATACTTTCGCCTGAAGTTGTATAGAAGGTGGATGCAGGAAGCACAGAAACAAGTAATCCATGATCATTAAGGAAATAATCCATGAGGAAAAGAGATATTAATTGCAAGTTTAATTGTCCTCGAATAACATATTTTTTATATCTTAACTTCTTTACGAGTTCTTTAAGGAATTTTCTATATTTTTCATCTAAGGTTTCCCATCTGGTGAATGGAGGATTTGTAAGGATAATATCTGCTTTTCTCATCTCTCGTGTTTTTTCATCATAAGGAGAGTTTGACATTTCTTGCATATATGCTAATTGAAAAAAGTCGCCAACAATGATCCTAATTCTCCTGACGTCTCCTTTCATAAGGTATAGTAAGGATGCATAGGCTGCTAATGCTGCAAGAGGGTGAGGTTCAACTCCCAAAATCATAGAAAAATGTTTACGCCCTACTTTTTCAATTGTTTTCGACAAAGTTAGACCTGAACCAAGGAAAAAATCTGCAAGGACTATTTTATCCTTCGGATATTTTTCTAGGAACAGTGCAGTAGATTCAGCCATGACATCTAGCCCTATATCCTTTGTATAATACGCTGCCAACCTTTTTCTTTCAAATGGTGTAAAAATTTTTTGAACATCTCTCTGTAAACCATACACATAATTTTGATCAATAGAAGAATGTTTATCCACATTTCTCCAGAGGAATTCCCTTTCTTTCTCGTTTAATTCAAAAAAATTAACCCCTATCAAACCCTCAAATCTATTAACGTTATCTTCTCCAAGAGTTTTTCTAATAACAGCTAATGATGATGTAAGTATCTTAAATGCTTCCTTTGCATCATTTATATGCTTTATTCGAAGTTTATCTAAGATAGCATTGACATTCATCTTGACCGCCAATTTCCATAGAATTTGCTAGTATAACAATGCTTATTATATCTCCATAACATATAATGTGTACTATTGAGCATCTTGTTGCTTTATGGAAGGACTACCCTTTCATGCTTTTAATGCTACAAAATGTTAGATGATTTAACTCGATCATGTTGAGGGGTGAAACATGCCTTTTACTCCTTTCCATTGGGGACCTGCGTTATTAATAGGTCTTCTTTTCTTCTGCTTTTTTGATCTCTTTTCTCTCTTAATTTCAAGTGTTATTGTTGATATTGAACCCTTTTATAATCTGTATAGACCAGGTGTAAGATTACATGGGTTTTTACACACCTATCTTGGGGCAACTTTACTTAGTATACCTCTATCTATAATTCTATATCTGGGTAGAGATTACACGAGAAAACTACTAGAAATCTTTAAATTGAAGCAGAAAAGTTCATTTAAGAAAATTTTATTCACAAATATCTTCGGAACATATTTTCATATTTTTCTAGATTCCTTCCTTTATACAGATATTAGACCATTCTTCCCCCTGCAAACTAACCCCTTACTGTACACGATTTCTTCTTCAGCAATATACATGTTTTGCACAGTTTGCTTTCCTCTCGCATTATTCACATATCTATACAGAATCTGGAAATTGTGAACATCTACGAGGTGAATAAATTGAAGAAGTTAATTTACATGATAAAAGATCCCGTAAACTTTTTCGAGAATGTTAAAGGTGAAAATTGGAAGCCCGCTCTGACATTTTTTTCCAAAATTACCTTAATCATATCAATTTTAACTCCCATCGTAAATTTTCTAGGAATTAAGAGCACAGACTACTCTTCATCTTACCAAGCTCAAATTTTAGCTTACAAAATAGTGAAAGAATATTTAATACCAAAATACGGAGCCCTAGCATATTTAATTGAACCGTTTCTAATCATAGGTCTTGCTTATATGTTATTATTCTCTATGACCATCTTTTTCCACATTTTATACAGGTTAATGGGTGGTAAAGGAACGATTTTGAGCACGTGGAAAGCTCTCTGCTATGGTATTGGCCCATGTATATTCGGAGGCTTTTTACCATACATTTCTCTATTCGCTGCTTTCTACTCCCTACTTCTACAACTCTACATAGGCCCCAAAATCTTACATGAAATCGAAGAATCAAAAATGATATTGTTTCTTGCTGCAGTACTTGCATTGACATTTATTGAAATGTTTCTAACAGATACAACTATCAGTTTCTTGAAATAATTCTTTTAGATTTAGGCAACTATTTTTTGAAGAAAATTTCCAAGGTTTTGTGCGGTTTTCTTGGCGGCCCATGACTAAGTAACCATTCCTTCACTTTTTCTGGTGTTTTCAGCTCCTTTAAAATTTTAATGGCTTCATCATACAATTTATCTAGTTTTTCTACAACTTCCTGCGGATAACTTTGGAAGGGTAGTATTGCGTGACGAGCATAATTTAAAGATTTAATTGCACGATCAATCGTAATTTTTCCTTGTGCAAAGTGGCTTAAAACATCCTCAACCTTGTAAAAAGCTTCCCTAGGAGATTTACTAAACTGTCTTCCACCAGTTATCGGAGGAGGATTAGGATTAAACCTCAAATTTTCAACCGTTAACTCAAATCTTCCCAAATTGCTCCTCGACGGTGACTTAAGATCTATTTTACATTCCCTCCCACGTATTATAATTTAACTTTAAGTCTCAGTTGCACTTGAGTATCTTATTTATTCAGCAAATTCTAGGAAAACTTCATACTATTTAAGATTTAAAAGCTAATAAACTTCACAAACTTTTTGAAGTCATAAATTATATAACCGTTTAACATCGACTTTAACTACTCCACTTCAAGCGATGATCCGCATTTGGGACAGAATCTTACATCGGGCGGTATTTGTGCTCTACAATAAGGACAGAATTTATAGGTAACTATTGTAGGTTTTTCAACTTCATTTTCCTCTCGAGTTTCGATGCGCGGTATTGATGGTTGTGGAACAGTGACTGGTACTATTTGTATCCTTGCGATTGGCAACTTTTTTTCTAATAGTAGATATTGATAAATTCTCTTCACGTACTTATAGTGGAAAAATTTTACGTATATGACTGTTGTTATATAAATGGGGGCGGATGCTATTGCCAAGGTCAATATAGGGAATAATAAGGCAACACCAGCTCCAAAACTCGTATATAACACAGATATTAAGCCTAATAAGGCACTTATACCAGCAATACTTCGAAGATAGAGTAAAACATGTTCGCCAACACGCATCACTTTGTTAGTCTTCCTATCATATTCAATCCACTTACTGTCGAGAAGAGCCCATAAAAATGTAATCGGACAAACGTAAACGGGAGAAAAAAACGCTGAAAGAGACAAATTTATTAGCTGATCCCAACTTTGAATGTTCTGGAACTTAAGAACATATTGTAAAATCCCGAACATAAGAAGTACTGGTAAAAACGATTTATTTATACCTTCGTCTAATAAAGCCTCTTTCCATCCGACTTTTTCGGGAATTCTCCCTTCCGCTAAAAAGGTTCCACTTTCAGCTTCAACATGTTCCCTTGACTTTGGAACAATAATTCGTAATAGTTTAAACCATACTTTAAATACTCTTCTGGACGACGCAAAAGATCCTGCTAGTACCCAAACCAAAATCCCTAAGCTTGTGGCAATAAATAAATACAATCTTAATGATGTATAAATATAGACGAAGATTACAACAACGAGAAGAAGAGCCCATAAAACCTTCAGTAATTTCATTATACCCAAAATCATCAACTCCATTTAATATAACTAAAGTTTTTTATTGATATTTTATATAAAATTTTTTAGCTTAGAAGGTACTCAAAGCACGTTTATTGTTATTTTTTGAGTCATAATGTTACCATAAACGAATCTAACAGAATTTCTTAAATATTTTAATTTTAAACGATAGTTTTAATAACTAGAATATATACTAATATTTTCAGTTTTTAAGGTAGGTTTTAGAATGGTTGCCATTATGAGTATTTCTCCTCCAATTGAAATTGTGGATATACTGAAAAATGGAGGGCAATTATTTTTAATAAAGGGAGAAGCAGGAACAGGAAAAACGACACTTGCTATGGAAATCATACGAACAGTCGAAGAAATAGGAGGGCGTGGTTTTTACTTATCCACACGTATTCCCGCGGAGAAAGTTTTTTCACAATTCCCATGGCTAAAAGATTTAAACATCGAAAGCAGAATCATAGATGCTAGAAAAACACTTCTACCGAAAGTTGACAAATTCTATATTGAATTCTTGAATTCGCACGACTTTCTAAAAGTTGTTTTTTCAAAAGTTTCTCAAGAAGTAAAGAAACCCTTAGTAGTTGTAATAGACAGCATTGATGCATTAAAAGCAGATCTCGATATTTCACCTGAAGATTTTACAATTGAAAAAATGATGATTGAAATTACAGAAAGAACAGGCACAAATATGGTTTTTATCTCAGAGGGAACAAAAGAAACAAAACTAGATTACATTGTAGATAACATAATTATTCTTAGAAAGAAATACATAAATGGTAGAACTATTCGATTTTTAGAATTAGAAAAAATGCGAAAAAAAGAAATTAGAAGACCAATCATAGTATTTTCAATAAAAGACTCAAGATTTATACATTTCAGTTCAAAAGTCCTTGAGTATCCAACTAAAACATTGAACATAGACCTATCAGCAAAAATAGAAACCCACATACCGACTTCCATCGAAGAACTCGATAAAATACTTGGCGGAGGCTTTGAAAAGGGAAGTGTAAACATCATAGAGGTAGGAATAGGAGTGGGAAGAGATTACCGATGGATATCTGCACCCCCTGTACTAAACCTTCTTTTAAGAAAAAGACCCGCTTTCTTTATACCCTCAGAAGGACATTCTCCCGCAACGGTGAGAAAATGGTTCGAGCCAATAATTGGCGAAGAACTTTACAAAAAGTACGTTCATGTATTTCAATTTTCAACTACAAAAAATAACCCAGATAAAAATGTACATACAATTAGTTGGGCAGATTCTGTCACAGATTACCAAGTTATTAGAGAAACTACATCTAAAATTCTTGATGAAATTGGTACTGAGGAATTTTTCTTTTATGTTGGAGCTGATACCTTGGAACATCTATATGGAGAGAAAGATCTTAGAAGAATAATTGGACGATTAGCAAAAGATGCAAAAGACGCCAATGGCGTTTTCCTAATAATTGTGAAAACAGGTCAAAAAATATTAGATGGTCTTGACCATTTAGCGTCAACCTATTTTAAAATGGAAAACTTTGCAGGAATTACATTATTCTACGGACTACTACCCACAACAGGTATATATTCCCTAACAATTGAAGAAACTAAAGATAAAATAACTCCAAAACTAGTTCCACTAGAATAAATAAATTACTATGAACTCTAAATTCATTATTACATTTATCTCAACATTTTGAACTATGAAATATGTAATATATTGTAATAGATATAAATCTCCTCAACATGTCCGACGATCGATAAAGCAACGAGATAATGTCCTCCTTCGTGTATAATCTCCACTAAAATTTTATCGACAAAAAAGAACAATTAACCATACATACATTAGAAACTTTTTAGAGAAATTCAAGATTTTTCAACAACTTATTTTGATAACATAGTTTTTGAAGTTAAAACTAGAAGAAGACTATAGACAACAATGAAAACTAGGAATAATACAGCTATATTTGTCCAAACAGTAAGTCCAATAAGTAGTCTCTTAATTTCTGGAACTTCCGGGATCCATATCCTCTTTGAACCCCAAACATAAGCGGAAAAAACCCAAGCTATAATCGCTACAACAACAGAAAACACAACAATTACTAATCGTTCCTTTATCATATCTATGTCTCCCTTAATTTCCTTAACCTATAAAGCACAAGTTAATGAAGTATTTTCAATTATTTAGCTTTATTGTGTATTCTAAAACACAAACATCATAAAAATAGTTTCTACAAGATGAAATCGGAAAAAATAAAAATGAAATGTTGTGTTTATGTTTTTCTACGTTTCAGTACTAGGTACGAAGCAACCACTATTACTATGATCAATGCTATTCCGATAATCGGATAGTAGCTAGCAAGTCCTTCAGGTGCTTCTTCAGCGGAGGTAACAAGTGTCCATAGAGATGTGTGCGTTGTGACAACAACTGCATAGTATTCACCATTCTCCACGACAACTGTGGTAGATACGACATTCCATGTTCCAGTTGATTCATCGTAGTACGCAATCTTTACCTCTTCTGGTGGTATGCCTTCAGGAATCTTTATTTTGATTGTTAATTCTCCGCTAACTTCCTCCGAATCGATGTCTAAGACGACCTCTGTTGCGAGTATTAAATCTTCTGGTAATTTATCTAAAATGTCCTGTACATCGCTTGCGTTGTGTACTCTTGAGACTAAAGTTATATTTCCTTCCGCTTCTATTTTAATTACTACCTTTCCTTCTTTCTCTATCTCCAGTTTTCCATTTTCCAAGTTTACTAGTACACATTCATTAACAGAAACCCGTCTTGTTTCTCTAACAGCATCTACTATTCTTTCAACAGCTGGACCATGTAATCTCTCTTTCATCGCAGTTAACTCTTCCTCCGTGTATTCTCCTTCTTCAGCCTCAAGTATCGATCTAACGATGACTTTTAATGAGAACTCTTGTCCATCTAAGTATGATACAAAGTCTTCAAAGCTTTCCCTTGCCATCGTAGTTCCAATGAATGAACAGAAGTCTATTGTCGTACTAGGAGTCACAAACATAGCTTCATGAATTCCAAAGTATGTCTTCAATGGTTCACTTTCTGTTTCAATGTAACTTAGCACCGTGGGTAAAAGTCCTCCTCTATCACCCCAAATACCACTTAGCAACTCTATTGCAACGCCAACCTTCACATCAACTACATCTGAGGTAGTTACATTGTACCATGTAACTGGTGAGTCACCGTATTGTTGCAGAATAACTCCTAATTGCTGTTCAATGAGTGCCTTTATAGTACCATTTGCATTGTCTGTAACATGAATATAGACAGTGCCGTTGAGATATCTGAATACTTGAATAACGCCATTCTCGGTAGCTTCTCCACATACCTCTTTTGACTCCTTCATAAGTTCCATCATTTTACTGCGATCTTTTACAAGATCCTTCATATCGTCTGGTGTCATTCCCTGCACGGTTGTTTCGTCGCTGAAATTACCAAGACCCCATTCACCCTCTTGATGTCTTTCCATGAATGTCGCCATATCCATCAATGCATAGTGAATCGTATAACTGGTGAAGTTATCAGTTCTCCTGTAGAAGAGACCTGCAAACACTGCTTGCGATTCTAGCGGCCTTGGTTGAGTAAAGGTGCTCATGTTCACTAATGTTCCATCAACAATCAACGTTTCGTCTGTGACTGCCACTGCACGAAGAGTAGCAATCTTTTTTGATACTTCCATTTGTCCTACTTTGTATTCATTGACTCCATATCCACTGAGAGCAACAGTTGATGGTATTACTAACATAAGAACCATTGCAACCGCTATCGCCGTGTACAACATTTTTCTCACATTAACACCTCTATAAGTGTACTCATAATTCATATTTTTTCTATATATAATGAAATATGGCTCCAAATATAAACATTTAGTTAAAAATTTCTTTAGTCGCCCCTCCACAAGTATCGAGGCCAAACTCGGAGAAATTCGAGGTCATAAACATCGACACAAAATACAATTCACAATATATCTATCTGTTCAACAATCTAAAATAATTCCCCCTTGATATTGATTTTCACAAAAACACTTTTCTAAATGTAAATTTCACTGTTTTTCCAATAGTTTATAATCAAAATTTACAAGATCTTGCTAAATGGTACGTATGCTTTTGATAAAATCAATAGAAATATACTAAGTAATTATAAAAGGAAAAGTGAGACGATTATGTGGGGGAACTAGACGGGTTTATGGATAATTTAACTTACCTATATCTTTAAATAATTTTTATTAATGCAGTTTCGATGATAAACAGACATTTACGTGATTAATTATGAATGGTGACTGGGTACAAAAACTCTTTGTCGAATCGAGTGAATTGTTTTTACAAATAATGAATGAAAAATGGAGTACTGCTGAAACTGAAGCTAATGCCATAGCCAAACTCCTAAGAAAATATGGTTTAAAAAACGGTAAGATATTAGACTTAATGTGCGGCAACGGTCGAATCTCGATAAATCTAGCAAAACTTGGCTACAAAGTAATTGGAATTGATTTATCTTCTATGTATATCGAGGATGCTGAAAAAAGAGCTAAAGAACATGGTGTAGAAGAAAATGTAAAATTCTTTGCTGGAGATGTAAGAGAGCTAGATAAAGTAGTCAAAGATGAAGGAAAATTCGACGCTGTTATAAATATTTGGACTTCCCTAGGCTACTATGACGACGATACAGACCAATTAATATTTAGCAAAGCTAGGAAACTAACAAAAAGAGGAGGCATTTTAATTATAGCGAATTGCGCATCTAGAGATCTTCTAATAAAAACATTTCAACCAAAAATTTGGGAAAAGATTGGAAAGTTTATAATTCTCCATGAATCTGAATTTAATTATCAATCATCAAAGCTAAAAAGCACCTGGAGTGTCTTTAAACAAGAAAATAATAACTTAAAATTCCTCAAAAAACTTGAAATCAACCTTAGACTATACAGTATACATGAACTCGTCACAATTCTAAAGAAAGCAGGCTGGGAAACCATAGAAGCATACAAAAACATAATAACCTTGGGAGCCCTTTGACCCTCAAAGACCAATTAACATCGTAGCAAAAGCAACATGACACATAAGAGAATATTAATCAAAGTTTACCGATGTTCCACCGACCCCGAAGTCTTAGTTAAAACTGTCTCATATATCCATTTTTTCCGATTAAAATTGTCCTTTAATAATTTTAAATCTTCTCTTAATTTCTCAGAAAATTCGTTACGATATTCTAGTATAAGTGAAGAAGCAGGATTTATCAAATTTGTATTCAATATTTTACGAAAATCAAGCACACCTTTCTCATCAAATATTGGAATGTGGTTCAAAGGTTTTCCCGCAGTTTTATTAGCTCTTTCTCTATTTGAAATATGATATACAAATATGTGATTTCTAAATTCCCTTATCTGCTTAATTACATAATTTTGATCATCAGGAATGTGAGAAAAATCGTAACACATCCCATAAAAGTCTCTTTCTACACAAAATCTATATATTTCATATGGATTTCTAAAAAGTCTATTTTCATTAATGAAAGTCTCCCAACAAAGCGTTACCCTGTAATTCTCAAGTATAGAAGTAATCTCCTCGTCTAATACCCTTATTGCACCTTCTCTATCAAATTTTTTTCTCAAAAAACAAGGATGTAACACTACTGTATCGCAATCGAGCTTATTAGCAAGGTTACAACATCTTTCAATCACAATCTCGAACTCTTCAACCCTATGAATTTTTGCATTAGGTGCATGTATTGTCACAACCTCTAAACCTCTCCCTTTTACCTCTTTAAGAATATCTCCTATTCTCAGCTTAAGAAATTCCTGAACATTAAAAAACGCTAACTCTACCTCCCTAATATCTTCAAAGAAGTTTAAAAAGTCACACCGTACCCCAAAACGCACACATACTCACCTTTACCACTACTTCGATCCATATAAATCACGCTTGCTATACTACTTTATCTGGAGTTCAAGGCTATGCATAAGTTACTACAAAATGTTAAAATACCTTTTTTCGATGTTAAAAATGCGGCTAAATCGCCAAGGTTCTATCAAATGTTTAACTGGAGAAATCTAAGATACAAATTAACACAATTAAAGATAACTATTTGAGAGGTTAGAATGATGTTTGAAGAAGTTATTGAAAGTGTTCCGAATTACAAGGAATTTATGTACATTAATGAGTTAAATGAAAGTTCAAAAAGACTAACCAAGAAATATCCGGATATCGTTGAGTTTTTTAAAATTGGAGAATCTACCCGTGGAGAAGACATATACGCTTTGAAAGTCGGCGAAGGAGAAAATAAGGCTATTTTAATAGGTTTCCCGCATCCAAATGAGCCAATTGGAAGCTTAACATGTGAATATCTCTCATGGAGAATAGCCGAAGACGAAAAACTCCGTGAAACTCTAGAATTTACATGGTATTTTGTTAAAGCAGCAGACATTGACGGTGCTAAGCTAAATGAAGGATGGTTCAAAGGAGAATACGACACCATAAAACACGTGCTAAACTATTATCGTACACCAAGTGATAGACAAATCGAATGGACATTCCCCATAAAATATAAGAACTTTGAATGGAATAAGCCAGCACCAGAAACAAAAGCACTCATGAACTTAATAGACAAAGTGAAGCCAGACCTAGTATATCCACTTCACAACTCTGCTTTCGGAGGAGTATACTTTTATGTTTCTGACCCATGTCCAAGTCTATACTCAAAACTACATAAACTAGTAGAATCCGAAGAATTACCCCTACATCTAGGGGAGCCAGAAGCACCCTACATGAAAAAACTTGCAGATGCCATATTTTACTTCCCATCATTTAAAGAAATATATGATTTCTATGAGAAACACAGTGATAAAGATCCAACATCTTTTATTAAGCATGGAGGAAGCAGCAAAGACTACGTTAAACAAGTTAGCGACGCATTTCTAATAATTTGTGAAATGCCCTACATTTTCGATGAAAGAATTGTAGATACTTCCCCGACAAACGTAAGTAGACGGGATGCAAATCTCCAAGGAATCAAATACTGGGAAGACGTTTACGAATTTATTAAAGAAAACTTTGAAGAAACTAAAAACTACCTCAATACTTCATCACCATTCTACGAGGCTATCTACAGATTTTTGGAAACTTTCAAACCTCTACTTGAAGCAGAGAGAAAATGGGCTGAAACCGACGAATCACTAAATAGACCTGCAACGGTCAGTGAACTATTTGACAATCAAGTTATAACAAAGTACTATAGCATGAGAATAATAGGCGAGTTCATAAGACTTCTTGATGACACCGTAAAGAAAAGTGCTTCACCATCCAAGAAGTTAATTGCTGCAAGGGAAAAATCCTACAACAAACTTCTAAAAATCAATGATGAATTTCAAAAAGAGGCAAGTATTAAGGTAATTCCTATACAGAAACTTGTGAGAGTCCAAGTAGGTGTAGCGTTATATGCGGCAGACTTTGTACAAAAAGAATATAGAAACAGATAGAGGTTAAACTTCAGACTTCTTCAATGCCTTAAATCCTTTTTTTGTTTTAAAAACAAATCCTTTTCTTATCAGTCTATGTAGATGTTTTTCTATCATTATTCTTTCAAAGTACTTGAATACGACCTTTGGTTCTGGAAATTGTCCATAAATTATTGCTTTATTAACTATTTCGTCAATAGTTCGTTCCTCTCTTAAAAAACCTAGTAATTTTCTGTCTCTTTCAAAAATTTTGTCTAAATATTCATTAAATTTTACCTCAATGGCATCATTTCCCGTAATGATTCCTTTATGACTTGTAATGACTATTTCCGGCCTTAAGCTCTTCACTTTATTTATGGAATCTATAAAATGGTCTATATCAGAGTCTAAACATCCGTACCAAGGCCCAAACGATGTTAAATCAATATCAGACAAGAAAAGAATTTTTTCATCCGGAACGTAGAAGCAGCAATGACCAATAGAATGACCAGGTGTGTATATAACCTTTAACTTTACGTTACCAAGATCAAAAACATAGTTATCTTCAAACTCTACATCGACTCTAGACTCTCTTAACTCAAAAATTTCTCTTATGAATATCTCTATAGCTTTTACTGCCTCATTTTCCTGTGGACCGTAACGATTCAATAATTCATCAACAGATCTTATAGCGGGAGCATCTAACTTATGGCAGCAAATCTTCGCATCTTTGAACAAATAATTATAATTTATATGATCTTCATGGCAATGAGAATTTATAACTAAATCAACACGTTTTTCCCTAATAATTCTCTCTAAAACATTTTTCCCAAGACCAGTATCAATTAAAACCGTACTCTCATCGTTGATAAACAGAGAATTCGAAAAAGGATATCTCCCATTATTTTGACCTTCAATAAAAAATATATTATCCGTAAGCTCCACCCACTTCACGCATACACCATCCTAACTCTTAGTAAGCAAACTAAGAAATTAAAGAAACATAAATAATAGCTAGGTATGTTAACTTTTTTCTTTGTACTGTTCTTTGAAATATGGTATGATTTTTTCTCCATAGAGTTTATATTGCAGATCTCTATGCTTCTCAGAAACCAATGCAACCAATACTATATGTTGAGCACCGGCTTTCACCCATTTCTCAAGCTTTTCAATACATGAATCGGGAGAACCCCAAACATAGAAATCTTCAATATCTTCAAACGATATTTTTGATGCATAATCCATTATTTTTTTAACATTTTCAGGTGTATATAGGAACTTTTCAAGTGAAAGCTCTTTAGGCACATCTATACCTCTCTTCTTCAATTCTTCTGCAGCGAAAACTGAAAATACTCTTGCAGGAAACTCAATAATTTTCCTGGCATCTTCATCATTATCTGCAACGACGCCATAAAGCAAAACACCATACTCAAAATCCTTCAACCTACTATACTTTCTTCTCATATTCTCCAACTCTTCACGCATCCTCTGATAATCCTCCACTGTTCTCCCCAGTGGAAGCCATCCATCACCGTATTTAGCCGTAATTTTCAAAGTTCTCGGTGAATTTGCAGCAATCCAAAGTGGTGGGTGAGGTTTTTGAACAGGTTTAGGGCGAATAAAAGCATCTCTTAACTTAAAGAATTTTCCATCATAATTTACAGGATCCCTAGTCCAAAGTGATAAAATAACTTCTATAGCTTCCTTCATTCTGGAGACAGGCTTATCCCAAGGTATACCGAAAGGAATAATGCTCATTGCTTCTCCAGCACCAACAGCAGCTATAACCCTACCATTTGAAATATGGTCAAGTGTCATAATTGTTTGTGCAAGAACCGCAGGGTGTCTAGTTTGTATATTAGTAACCGATGTACCAAGCTTAACTTTCTTTGTCACCATGGCGACTGCAGCTAGCGATGTGTAAGCTTCCATCGCATCAAGTCTTCGCAAACCCATTCCTACTAGGTGATCCGCCATCCAAATAGAATCAAAACCAAGTTCCTCAGCCATTTTAGCACGTTTCAAAATTTCCTGCCAAGGATGAAAAGGAAGAGCAATACCAAATCTAACATTTCTTTTCAATTCTCAGCCCCCGACACTCGATATAAATTTCAATTAGTATACTACATATAGTTGTTAAAATAAATTAATGATACGAAAAACGAACCTCAAAGTTTTTATTAACTCTTCTCAATTAAACTAAACGTACCATCGATATTGGGAGGGAGATTATCAATGTCAAGAGCTCCTAAAGTTGACCACAACTTATGTAAAGGTCACGGCATTTGCTACGATGTTTGTCCAGCTGATCCAAAAGTCTATGAAATTAAAGGAGACCCACCTAAAGCATGGGTTGTAAACCCAGAAGCATGCATCGAATGTGAATCATGTGTTGCAAACTGTCCAGAAGGAGCAATAGAACTAGTAGATATTGAAGAAGCTGGACCAAAACCAGAAAGTTAAACAACTCTACATCTATATTTATTTTAAATAAAATATGGAAATGTTATGTATTTTTCATGAAATAATTGTTAATCGCTGTCACTAGTTGCTGCTTTTGAATAAGAGGAATAACCTAATTTTAATGCTTTTATATTTATTTCTCTCCAAGGCTCAGGCATTCTTGAAATAACCTTTTCAACATCTTCCAATTTTACGAAGCCATCAAGTATTTTGCTACCAAGCAATGCTCCAAGCATAACCATGTTTGCTGAAACATAGCTCCCAGCTTCTTCAGCAAGTTTATCACCATCTAAAACCACTGTTTTTAGTCCACTTGATTTGATTTTCTCGATTATATCACTCATTTTAGGCATTTTTACTCCAGGAACATTAGGTCTGATTAATCTTCTATTAAGAATAAGGAGTGTTTTCTTGTTCGCATAATTAATGTATCTCGCAGCTTCTAACAGTTCCATCGAAACTATTACATGAGCACCTTTTAAGGGTATTAGAGGAGATTCAACATCACCAATTCTTATGTGCGTTACCACGCTTCCTCCTCTTTGAGCCATGCCATGTACCTCTGCGGTTAAAACTTTAACTCCATTTAATATTGCCGCTTCAGCTAAAACTCTTCCAAATGTTATTAGTCCCTGGCCTCCAACACCAACAGCTAAAACATTCTTATACCTATTTTCTTTCATTTTCACCACCAAAGTTCCTTCCACTCTTTTCCAGGCTTAATTGTAGGTTCTATTGCTTTAACTGGACATACTTGGGCACAATCTCCACAACCAACACAAAGTGTTGGGTCTATGTAGGCTTTATTATCCTCTAATACTTGAATAGCTGGACAAGCAAACACGTTGTAGCATCTCGTGCATGCTGTACATTTTTCAAGGTCAACTCTGTAAACTGGTATCTTTATGTTTTTTCTGCGAGCATCTGAAGCAACAAGCAAGGCACATTTCCTCAAAGATACAACAACTGCTGGCTTTCCTTTTTCTTCGATAAATTTTAATGCTTTTGCAATCTTTTCTGCAGTTTCATCCAATTTGAAAGGATTTACAACATCTATATATTCTACCCCGATTGATTTAGCTATTTCCTCTGGTCTTATTATTTTTGCCGTTTTCCCACTAGCTGTTATCCCTGTTCCCGGATGTGGTTGATGACCAGTCATCGCTGTTGTCCTATTATCCAATATAATTGTTAAGAATGGAGTGTTGTTGTATACGGCATTTATTAGTGGAGGAATTCCTGCATGGAAAAATGTTGAATCACCTATAATTGCGATCATAGGTTGCTTAGTTGTTATTGCAAGTCCATTTGCTGCACCTATACTACCTCCCATTTCTATACATGTATCCTGCACCCTGTACGGTGGATTTAATCCGAGAGTATAACAACCTATGTCTCCAAGATATACGGGTTTTATTTTCAACTTGCTTACAGCTTTTTTAAGAGCAAAAAAGGTTGCTCTATGAGGACATCCTGGGCAAAGAGTTGGGGGTCTTGGTGGAACTTCAATACTTATTTCTTGGTTGGTTTCTAACCATGGGATACTCTGTTTTGAAACATTTAGAAATTTTATCAGAGATTCTGCTACCCTATTTAACGTTAATTCTCCTTCTCTTGGGACAAGGTCTTTACCATGTACTTTAACTGTTATTCCCTCTTCTTGAACTATTGCTTTTATTTTCTCCTCAACTATCGGTTCCAATTCTTCTACAACAAGAACCTCTTCTGCATCCTTAACAGCTTCAACAACAAGTTTTCTCGGCACAGGGACCGTTGAACTTATTTTAAGTACAGTTATTTCATCAAGTTTATCTATTTCTTTCAACACATCAACTACGTGTCCATAAGTTATTCCACAGGCCACTATAACTTTCTTTGAACCGGGATTTTCAATTTTATTAAAAGGAAAATCATTTACAGCTTCTTCTATCTTACTCCATCTTTCTAAAAGTTTTGGTCTAAGTTTTCGTGCGTGTGCAGGAACTAAAACCCATCTTTTAACATCTTTCAAAAATTCTCCCTCAACTGGTTTCCTCAACTCCCCTAGTAGAATTGGGCCTCGTGCATGACTTATTCTTGTTGTTGTTCTTAAAATTACAGGATGCTCAAATTTTTCACTAAAATTGAAAATCTCCTTGGTGAGATCTTTTGCCTCTGCTGGGCTATACGGTTCAAAGACAGGTATAAAGGCATGTAATCCGTACCATCTATTGTCTTGTTCATTTTGACTACTCCACATTCCAACGTCATCTGCTGTTACTATTACAAATCCTCCTCTAACCCCTGTGTATGCACTACTCATTAAGGGATCTGCTGCAACATTTAAGCCAACATGCTTCATACATGTTAGAGCTCTAACACCCGACATTGCTGCGCCGTAAGCTGCTTCAAAAGCAACTTTCTCGTTTGTACTCCACTCAACATGAATACCCAACACATTAGCATACCTTGCAAGAGTTTCCACAATTTCTGTTGAAGGAGTTCCAGGATAAGCTGAAGCAAAAGATATTCCAGCTTCCACAGCTCCTCTAGCTATCGCTTCATTCCCCATCAACAAAACAGTCTTACCAGCTTGCTCAAGAAAAACCTTAGACATTTGTATACACCCATGTGAAAATCAACAAGAGAACTAATAAGTTTTAGGATAGTTTACATTTCCAAAACAATGGCTTGAAATAAATATTCCTAAAATATAAACAAACTTTATACCACATTGCTAACTTTTTGTATTATGTGTGAAGTAAATTGAAACTCATCACCCTAACTAAGTTTAAACATATAATTATCAGCATCTCCATATTGTTATTGATAGTTCTATTGGTTTTCATGCCAAGATTTAAAATATCTCCTCAAAATCACAAAATTTCGTCCTGGATATATCAATTACAAAATGCAGATTTTTACGAGTTATTAGAAATAGATGTAGATTTACTGGTAATAGATCCAGATGACGCTGGATTTACCGAAAATCAGCTGAACACTTTAAGAGAATCTGGTAAACTAATTTTAGCTTATTTAAGTATAGGGGAAGCTGAGGATTACCGAAATTACTGGAAAAAGGAATGGTATGAAAACCCGCCGGAATGGTTAGGTGAAGAAAATCCGGATTGGCCAGGATGCTATAAAGTTAAGTACTGGTACTCGGAGTGGCAAGCAATAGTATATTCTAGGCTAAATGAAACAATTCTCAATGGCTACGATGGAGCATACTTGGATTGTATAGATGCATATGAATATTGGACTGAAAAGGGAATTGATGAGGCAAAAGAGTTAATGATAGAGTTTGTAATATCAATATCTGAAAAAGCTAAGTCTTTGAAACCTGGATTTTTGATATTTCCTCAAAACTGTCCAGAACTTGTAGCTGATTCAAGATATTCAAATGCTATAGACGGCTTAGGTAAGGAGGATACCTGGTATATTGGAGATGAGCCAAGAAGTCAAGAAGATATAGAATATGATATATATTACCTAGATTTAGCGGTTAGAAAAGGTAAAACGGTTTTAGTAATTGATTATGTAACCGAATTAGATAAAATAATTGACTTCTTCAATAAAGCTAGGGAGAGAGGTTATATTCCATATGTTGGCCCTAGGGAACTTGATAAAATAGGGTATTACACTCCTCCATCAAATTCTACTTAAAATAAGAGAATATTGGTTAAATTATTTCTTGGTTTTGAAAAACAACCAATTTTTAGGATCTTTCCCAGGTCTTAGTTTAATCAGAGCATATTTTCCCCGTAACCTTTTTCCCTGTAATTCAAAGACAATTTTCGTGTCGCTTCTTTCCAAAAGTCTATAAGTCCCCTTATCCCAAATCTCAACCTTCCCTGCCCCATAACCCTCAGGTATGATTCCTTCAAAGTCAGCATAGTCTAATGAATGATCTTCAACTTGAACTGCAAGCCTCTTGACACCAGGTTCGCTAGGAGGTTCTTTTGGTATTGCCCAGCTTTTTAAAACTCCATCCATTTCGAGTCTTAAATCATAATGTAAGCGTCTAGCATAATGTTTCTGAATAACAAAAATAGGAGCTTTTTCCATATTGCTTGAAATAGTTGAGTTATTTGAGTTTTCTAAATCTTCTTTTGACATTTCCATCAAGCTCAACCAAAATTAAATATTTTTAAACAATAAAGTAAGGGAGTATTTATATGTTTTATTACTATCCTCTGACACTATTTTTAAATTTCCAATTCAACATAGTTCGTATATAGATGAAAACCAAACACATAATAACACATTTCTTAATTTGTTATACATAATTCCAAAGGTGAAAGATAATGACCAAAAACCAAATTTTTAGGGAAAGAGTAGAAAGATTTCAGCAATTAATGAAGGAAAACAACATTGATGCATCTATGATAAGAACATTGTCCTCCTTTATCTATTTTACTGGTCTCAAGTGGCTTAGACCTGCTTTACTTATACCTGCTGAAGGAGAGCCTACCGCATTTATTTTTGAATACGAAGCAGATGAGTTCAAAGAGAAAACTTGGGTCGAAAATGTTAAAACTTGGAGAAGAGCTCCGGAACTTATTGGATCAGTTACTAAAACGATAAGGGAAGGAAATTACAAAAAGGTTGGCTTCGATTATAGTGTTGAAAGAGATTCCTACGTTCTGTTTTTTGAATTATTTAAGAAACTTAATCCACAAATAGAAATAGTTGATGTACATGCATTAATAATGAAGCTTAGAATGATCAAAGACTCTAAAGAAATAGAATATATACAAAAAGCTTCAAACATCGCTGTTAAAGGTATTTCATCAGCCATAAACGCTATCGACACAAATGTTAGCGAAGTAGATATTGCTGCAGAAGCAATTTACACAATGATGAAAAACGGATCAGAACATCCTCATGTATACGTCAACGTGGGATCTAGACCAAGAGTACACGCAGAACCCCGTGACAATGTAAGAGTTAAACCCGGAGACACCATTAACATTATAGTCGCTGCCGATTACAAAAATTATTACAGCAATATGAGTAGAACAGTATTCATAGGAAGCCTTTCAGGAGAAAAGAGAAAAGCCTTTGAAACAATGATGGAAATACATAATTTAGCAACAAGTTCTCTTAAAGCGGGAATAAGATTCATTGAAATTGAAAATAAGATAAAAGAACTAATTGAAAAGAAAGGTCTCGGAAAATATTATGTGGAAGGATTTGTTCATGGCGTCGGTCTTCTTATTGAAGAAGATCCTATAACTACTATTGTTGTTGCACATAGACGATATGAAGCTGTTGAAAATATGGTTTTAGCTTTCATTCATGCACCACTAACCATTCCAGATATTGGTTCCATAAAATGTGAAGATACATTTGCAGTAAAGGCAGACGGTGTGAAGAAGTTCACAGAATATGAATATGAAATAACAAAATAATCCTATAAAAAACGTTTGCATAAGTCTAATTTTAATTTTTAAATTTCCTTGGACATAACAACCCCTAATCAATATACTGCAAGAAAATTCTAATCTTTATTTGTGCAGTAAAACACACAACCAAATAATAAACCAAATTAAAATAACAAAATGTAAAGTAGATTTCTGATGAATCAACAAATAATATTAGTTGAGTTGCGGAAGTAGATTATGGGATTTGATATGAAAGTTTTTGGTTTATCTTGTAGTGCTAGAAGACTTGGAAATACGGCAACCGCCGTTAGTATTGCTTTAAACCATTTAAAGAAAAAGAATGTCGAAACTGAACTTGTATATTTAATTGATTATGATATCAAACCTTGTAAAAACTGTAACATGGAATGTTATCACGATAAGGAATGTCCTACTCCAGACGACTCTAAAAAACTTATAGATGTTCTTGAGAAATGTGATGGGTTAATTGTCGGGTCACCACTATATAATGGTACGATACCAGCATTATTAGCAGCCTTTCTAGAAAGAAATCCATATCCCTATGACGAGATTTTAAAAGGCAAAGTTACTGCTGCCATAATTATTGGAAGTATAGGTGAAACCACCGCAGCTTCAATTCTTACCTCATGGCTTGCTCCAAATAAACATTTTATTGGTTGGATTGATCTAGATCCAAGAGCCACCGCCGCTAGAAACCCTAAACTAAAGGATTCATGGCTTAAAGGAACCATCATGTACGATGAACACAACCAAGCAATGGTAACAAACTTAGCAGAAAGAGTTTACAGAAAACTAGTAGAAATACGAAAAACGTAGAACCCAGATTCTTAACAAGCAATAATCGTATGAAATAAAATATCACTTAGTTAGTTGTACTATTATTTTCCAAAGAAATAGTGAAAAAAGATTTTTATTTTCCTATTCCACACTGCGTTATTGTCGAGGCTGTAATTTAGCGGAGATCTTCTGGGCTAACCCAGTCTGGGAACCACTTATAATGTTCAAGTGGATACGCCTCTTTTAATCCGTCATACGTTGCTCTCGCCATTAAAATTTCTCCTCTTCTACCTCTGAACAGATTCACCAATTTCTTTTCCTCAAGTTCCAATAACATTTTGTCAAGTTCATCATCTGTAATAGAGAGGATCGTTTTCATGTCTTCTTTTGTCATGTAAAGTCCTGGATTTACAACGTAGTTCTCTGCCAAGACTTTAAGAACATCTTCCTGTGTTATGGGTTCTTTAACTATAGGAGGCTGAATCTTAAAGTATGGTACTGGGAATTTCAGTTGTTCATCCATGCGGCGGAGAGGTGGACGAATATCACGTGATAAAAGTTTAGTTCCCTGCCTATATAGGATGAGTCTCATAATTTCATTTGTTCCTGCCACTATTTCCATAACTTTAGCGCTTCTAAATACTTCTTCAACTGGATAGAATTTTGTCCATCCATCACCGCCCATGCACTGTATTGCATCCATTGATATTTTCATGAGGGATTCCGTGGCAAAGAGTTTTGCCGTTGTTGCATCAAGAAGAGGTTGATATCCTTGATCCAAAAGATACGCTGCATAGTATACAATTAGCCTTGATAATCTATATCTCCAAATGATATCTGCTATCTTAAATTGATTCTCAGGTATATCGGCGGTTCTCGTACCAAATTGAACTCTTCTATTCGTATGAAAGACAGCATATCGCAAAGATTCTTTCATTTGACCTAAGCATCCAGCTGCAACTACAGTGCGCTCCAAGTTAAAACCACTCATCATTATAAGCCAACCATAACCCGCTTTTCCAAGAAGATTCTCTTCTGGAACTCTTACCTCGTTAAAATCTAAGTAACCGTTAAATACACCTTCCCATCCTGATAGATCAGTTATTCTTTCAATAGAGAACCCTGGTCTATCTTTTTCCACGATGAATGCTGAAAGATGTTGATATTTTCTCCTATCCTCTGGGTTATCACTCGTTTTAGCATATACTAAGTAAAATTCGGAGATTCCCGCATTTGTGATAAATCTCTTCTTTCCATTAATGACCCATTCATCTCCTTCTTTTCTTGCCACTGTTTCTATATTTGCAGCATCAGAACCAACATAAGGCTCGGTGACACAAACACCTGTCAAAATTTCACCTTTTGCGATCTTAGGCAGCCACTTTTCCTTCTGTTCCTCAGTTCCAAAATGAACAAGTTGATGAGTACCGCCGAACATAGTGTCACTAAATGTCAAACCTATTGGTCCTAAACGAGACAATTCCTCAGCAAGAATACAACATGCAGTAACACCATACTCCTTCCCTAATCCACCGTATTTTTCAGGGATTAGTACACCAAACCATCCACGTTTCGCTACTTCCTTCATAATATCCCATGGAAACCGTTTCTTCCTCGTTATCACAGTTACTTTCGGCATATATTCATCAGCAAAATCCTCCACTTCATCTGCAAGCTTTTTTTGCTTTTCGTTCCACCAAGGAAACTTTTCCATATAAACACCTTCCATTTCATCTTAACAAGTGAAGTTAAAGCATGATCTATAATAAAAATATACTAGTTACAATATTCTTCTCTTCTTTGCATATTCTATCATTAGAAGTAGTTTGGCTGAGGTTAAAGGCGCCTTAAAATTTCTAGTAGATTTTTAATGTCTTTGTTCATTTGGAGAAAACGTATGTTGCCGATTTCTCTGCGAATATCTTCTAAGTGAACGGTTCTATCATCAACGTATAGTATTTGTTTTGGGTTTAATTTTATGCCTTTATTTTCTAGCGATTGTAATATCTCTTTTATCATAAGGTGTTTATCTGGATGGAATTCAGCTTTTATGTAATCAAAATATTTTTCAATATCAAAAAGTTTGAGTGCTTGATGGACGTGTTCTGGTTTGTTCCAAGACGCTAAAGCTACAAATATTTTCCGCTTTTTAAGTTCTCTCAACAATTCCCTTACATCATTCTTCAGATTAACACGTTCACCTTTGACATCAATAATTGAATTTCTACTAATGCGTTTAAAAGGAAGAGTCAAGGCTGTGATATCCTCATGATCCCAAATTGTGCCATCTGCATCTAGGACAACAAGACGAATCCCCACTTTTAAACACCTTTAAGTTAAATCTATAGGTAGTTGAGGTTCCTTTCAAAGTTAATCTCAACCAACAACTTTTTGAAATGTAAAAGTTTTAAAAATGGAGGTATACAAAGGTTTTGTAGTAATGCCGGCTTGTTCATATTAATAAATGGATATATAAAGATGTTTCGATACAAATTGTTATATAACGATAATATTTATTAATGGTTATCATCAATTTAATGGTCGCAATAATAATTAGTAGTATAGAAAGTGGACAGGAGATAGCAACAGTGATTTTACCCTTATCCAGTTACTTAGAAATGAATATTTTGATGGTAGTGGGAATAACCGCTATTCTAGGCTTTATTGCAGGATTTTTTTTCAAAAAGGTCAGTGTGCCTGAAGTCGTAGGAATGATTTTAATGGGAGTTTTTCTCGGAGAAAGTATCTTAGGATTTTTAAGTCACAACTTTATCGAGAAAATGAAACCTTTAATCGACTTGGCGTTAGCCTTTATTGGATTAGGTATAGGGACAGAATTAAAATTTGACTTAATAAGTAAGCTGAAGAAATCGATCTTTTTCATTCTTATCTTCGAATCCTTCGGTGCATTTGCTTTAGTCACTCTTGGTGTTTTTGCTTTAACACAAGAACTTCATATAGCGTTAATTTTTGGTGCAATAGCTATTTCTACCGCTCCAGCAGCTACAGCAAAAGTATTATGGGACTATGGGGCAAAAGGAGATCTTACTACGACCATTTTTTCGATTCTTGCTCTTGATGACATCGTAGCTATAATTGCATATGCATTTGCCTTTTCATATGCAGAAAGTGTCGTCATAGATGGTCAAACTGTTCTATTTAAAATTCTTTTAGATTCTCTATTGCATGTTGCAGGATCCATTGTTCTAGGCTTAATTACAGGGGTTACATTGGTAATTTTATCCGATAAAATTAAGGATATTACCAGATTACTCTGGTTAATCTTTATATGTGTCATAGCAGTGAGCGGAATAGCTGAAACCATGGGATTTTCCCTAATATTAACAAATGTGATTGCAGGAGTCATACTTATCAATTTTTCAAATCTTAATGATAAATCTTTCTTTCTCATCAGAGAGGCAACATATCCCCTTATTGTACTCTTTTTCGTTCTAATAGGTGGCAAACTAAGGCTTGATTATCTAGCGCACATGGGTTTAATAGGTATAGCATATCTCACATTGAGATTTGCTGGAAAATTTTCCGGAGTGGCGGTAGGAAGCCGTATATCTAGATCATCAGCCCAAATAAAGAAATACTTAGGTTTCTGCTTATTAACACAAGGAGGACTAGCCATAGGCTTAGCAACATCATTCTACTACAGTCTAGCAGCTTTAAGTGAAGCTGGATATTACCTCGGCACATTAGTTCTTAACACCATAATTGCAACAACCCTAATCGTAGAAATACTAGGCCCAATCTTCGTAAAATATGCAATAACAAAAACAGGAGAAATCTACAAAAAACCTCCAACCTAAAAGTCATGCCTAACATTTCCAATTTCATTTTTAAATTGAATGGAGCCAAAAAGTAATTTAATCTAAATGCATAAATCTTGGACGTTTCGAAAGAAATTTCGAGAAATATAGTGGTTTCCTTGGATATCCTTTTGTTTCTTCATGAAGACGATTTATGAGGTCATTAACGCTCATTTGCACAGTTTCTCCACTTTCTCTTATTCTCACAGATATTTTTTTGGCTTCTTTTTCCTTTTGTCCAATTACGACAATGTATGGTATCCATTCTCGCTCTGCATCCACGATTTTTCGTCCCAAAGGGCGGTTTGTATCATCAATATCCACACGGAATCCTTCGTTTTCAATCTTTTGAGCAACTTCCTCGGCGTAATCAAGAAGTTCATTGGTAATAGGCATTATCCTAACCTGCACGGGAGAGATCCAAACTGGAAGCATGGGATGCTCCTTTTGAAGCGCGGTGTCAAACAGGGTAAAAATGTATCTTTCTATGGTTCCTATGATTGCTGTATGTAAAATTGCGGGATATTTTTCAGTTTGATCAGCATCTATATATTTTATACCAAATCTTTTAGCGTTTCCAATATCTATTTGAACAGTACCTATCTCTCTAGGCCTATTTAATACATCCACGATATGGTATTCAATGTTTATTGTCCAGTAGTAGTTTGCACCGGTAGCTGGATATATAGCCACAAGAACAGGTTTCCCTATGTCTTGAGCAATCTTAATGATGAAGTCTTTGTATCTTTCGTATTGCTCTGGATTCACAATGTTTATGAGAAGTTCGTAGGTTCTTTTTAATAATTTTATTTCTTCCATTATTAATCTGTGAACTTTAAGAAGCCATTCTTTTGCTTCTTCTTCATCTTTAGTAAATACGTGGAGATCGGGCATGTAGAATCTTCTAAGCCTGAAACTAAGCTCCACCTCTCCACTTTGTTCATATCTATAGGAGTCTGCAATTTCAAATGCTCCAAATGGTAAATCTTTATACGAGATTGTCCAATCTTTTAACATTGAAAATTGTTGATGACACGCAGCGTAACGTAGTACAAATTCCCCTCTATCAGTTTCCATCATGTAAAGTCTATCACCATAAAGTTCAGCATGTTCTTTAACCGGTTTCTCATGAAGATTGAAAAACGCAGTGCCCTTAACCTCGAAAATAGGAATACCTAATTTTCTAGTAACAATTTTAGAATAGTCGGCCACAAGATCAAAAATTAATGCTGCGTAAGGTTCCATTCTCATATGACCATAATCAGAGTACGATTCCCATTCAAAGCCGAATCTTCTCAAATACCTTATAACTTTTGATTCTCCACCTGGAAGCGGTTCTCCTAACGCTTCTTTTTTCACCATAATTTGAAACTCTCTATTAAATTCGTCGAGATTTGCAGATTCCGCATCAATTTCTCTACCATCAGGAGTTAAAATAACATACTTTTTCTCTACAGCTTTCTTTTCCTCTTTTTTCTTTTCTTCTGGTTTTATTTCCCTAGAAAGCTCCGATAAAGGATGTCCTTTCACTGAGATTTTAAATGCTTTGTACCACCCAAAAGGAGCTCTTACTACCTCCACACCTTTTTCTACAAGTTTTGACTCCAAGTTTTTCAAAATTTCAAGAGCATTAATTGGTGAGGCTAAATTACTGCTTAAATGTGCCCACGGATATATAACGATTCTCTCTGCCTTTACTCGGTTAAATACATCTAATATATCCTTAACTGCTTTTTCTACAACTTCTTCATTATCGCCTTTTTCCACAGTAACCATTGTGACAAGCGCTTCCTCTACTCTCACTTCTTCTTTTAAAGTATCTTCTGCAACCTTAACCGCTTTTTCCCGAGGCCCAAACTCTATCCAATCGCTATGCAAAAACACCAGCCGCAAGAATAACCACCCTTATAAAAAGAATGTTATTTTCTAAACCATTTTCAAAGGAAATCTTCATCAATCAGTACTAATCATTTACATTCATCCTTTTAAGTATTTCTCGAGATAAGACCGCTAATCACTAGTAATAAGTGGTGAAAACAACTTAACCATTCAAATTCTAAACTCAATAAATAAAAATAAAATATATGCTACACGAAGTGATATATGTTTATTTTCCCGCATTATATGCTTCTTAAAGATTCTTTTCTTAGATAAAGACTTTAAATAACCTCTTTACTAATTTTACTAGAGAAATAAAATAGTTTAAACAGACATTAAAACATTTTATTAATAAAAATTTCAGAAATGTAAAAAATATTGGAAGGTGCTGGTATGGGTAAGATAGAAATTCCGTTTATAAAGTATTCAGAAAAGACCATGGAAATAATGCAAAATCCAGGTCTTCTATTGGTTTCTGTTGGTAAAAATGGACAACCTAATGTTATGGCGATTGGTTGGGGTCTAATAGGGGTTATTTGGCGTAAACCAGTGTTCATTGTTGCTGTCAGGCCCTCAAGATACACATATAAGTTAATTGAAGAAACTGGCGATTTCACGGTTAACGTACCATCTAAAGATATGAGTGATGTAGTAGAATATTGTGGTACGGTTTCTGGTAGAGATCATGATAAGTTTAAGGAGAAAAATCTTAAAGCAGTTCCAAGTAAACACGTAAAATCTCCAATAATTGATCAATGTCCAATCAACTATGAATGCAAAGTAATATACAAGACAAAACTAGAACCTGCTAGCATACCAGAAGATGTAAAATCTCTATTCTACCCAGGGAATGACTATCATACACTTTACTTTGGCGAAATACTAATAGTACATGCAGATGAAGAAATGATAACCAAAAAACTATAAACTGAAATCAACATGAAGCTCTTCTAAACTCTTGTAAAATTTCTTTTTATAGCTTTACAATTCTGAATTGTTAAATAATGGTTCCATTTTCATATAAAACCTAAAATACGGTTTAGATCAAAATAATGAATAAAAATAGAAAATAAAAGAAAAATATTTATCCTCCACCTATTACAGGCATAACCACAACGTTATCATTGTTTTTTACCTTTGTTTCTAATGTTGCTGGTTTACCATTTATTAATACTATTATTCTTTCCTCGTCTATTTCATCTATCTCTTTAATATTTAGTAGCTCCTTTACTTTGATAGGAAACTCTATTTTTATTTCTTTTTCTTTAAATTTAGCTAAATCAGCGATCCACCCTATCAACTTAATTTTTGCCACCGATATTCACCGTTCTAACTTAACTTAACATATTTCTCTAGTTCCGTAGCTACATAGCTTAAACCAAGTTTTTCGAAGGTTTCCTTGTGAGGTATACCTCTTTCATCCCATCCTCTACTCTCATAATACCAGGACAAGAGTTTTTGGAAACCGTCAAAGTCCAACTTTTTACCTGCAAACGGTCCTTTTGTTAAGGGCTCTTTGAACCATCTGGCCGGTGGTGTATCCATGTTTCTATTCCATTTTCCTTCATACTCTCTTATCCAGAAGGCTCTGATAAGTGCATAGATTCTATCACCAACTGTGTATAGATCATTTAATGTAAGTGTTACTCCTGTAGCGGCTTTAAGGAACTTTGCATACCATTCCAATTCAAATCCAAGTTCAATCCATGGAAGTCTACAGGTAACAAGGCTTTCAAACATTCCTCCTCGGATCCTCTGGAACTCTATAACCTTATCAACCTTATCTTTGGTATAGGCATCTCTTCCAACCTTTATTTCCCATGAAATTACCCAAGCATCTTTATGATGTGCCCCTATTGGAGATGTACCAAATGACAGAGCCATACCTGGAGCATAGTGGCAATCGTACGCAGAGATTTCAAGGCCTTTTATGTGCATTGCCCAGTCTTTTGATTCTTCACCAATCTTTTCTGAAATTCTCTTTACTCCTTCAGCTAACAGGTCTCCGATTCCTTTTCTGAAGGCTATTTTTTCAACAAGTTCTTTTGCTTTTTCAAAGTCTCCCCATTCAACCTTCTCATCTATTAATCCTTTTTCTGAAGCTTCCATGGTGAAACCTATCACACTTCCTAAAGATATTGTATCTATTCCATAGTTGTCAGCCATCCAAATTAATGTGGCTATTTGCTTTAGGTCTGCTAATCCAATATTTGATCCTAGTAATCCAACATTTTCATAGTCCATCTCAGCTTGTCGTCCTTCAGTATCCGGGTTCATATTTCCACACTGCATGTTACAGTTGGGACAACCATATCTTGCAACTTTCAGTTTTTCCATGACATCTCCATTTATTTTATCTGCATATTCAAAGACACCTTCCCTAAAATTATACGTTGGCAATACGCTATTTTCTTGACACCAAACATGAACAGCCATAGTTCCTTGTCTTATCCAGAAGTCATAGTTTGGTCTGCCTTTAATATCGTTGTAGGCTTCACGTCCAAGTTTTCTAAGCTCCTCGGGGTCTGCAAGAGGTATTTCTTTCGTGCCTTTAATTACGATGGCTTTAAGTTTTTTGGAGCCCATCACTGCTCCGATACCAGGTCTTCCTCCCGCTCTTCCTTCTTGAGATCTTATAACAGCGTAACGTACCAGATTTTCTCCTGCTTGGCCTATAGACAATATGCCTATGTTTTTGCCGTGTTTTTCTTTCAATTTTTTCTCCGTATCAAAGGTTCCAAGTCCCCATAAGTCTTCTGCAGACAAAATTTCAACTTTCTCGTCTTCCACATAAAGATAAACTGGTTTTTCAGCAGCTCCGTCAATTACAATGGCGTCGTAGCCTGCTCTTCTTAGATGGTTGGCGGC